>ENA-OWPA01001739-OWPA01001739.1-bioreactor-metagenome-genome-assembly--contig:-NODE-1739-length-12740-cov-2.792150_pt1 | contig 12740 bp, 14 predicted proteins | sample MGYA00238139_ERZ651803 | MGnify/ENA primary metagenome ERZ651803 (study PRJEB26909, sample SAMN07631231) | bioreactor metagenome | isolation source: Switchgrass digestor | place: USA: Dartmouth...
CGATAACTTTTGATTCTAAAGGAAATATAGTTGAAGCTGTAGGCCTGGATAAGATATTAGTAACACCGCAAGGCTCAGGTACTGACAGCTTTGAGATAACGCTGAATTTCACCGGTCTGACTGGATATGCAGATGACAGCTCTGTTAAACCTACTGATGTGAACGGATATCCTACAGGAAACCTTGTTAATTTTTCAATAGGCCCCGACGGAGTCATAACCGGTGTATATAGCAACGGCGAAAAGATGCCTTTGGGTATGATAGCTCTTGCAAGCTTTGATAACCCTGCGGGTTTGGAGAAGCAGGGTGAGAATTTGTTTATAGACACACCCAACTCAGGCTCTTTTGTTAAGAAAAAACCAGGTGCAGGAGTAGGTCTTTTGAATCCGGGTACTCTTGAAATGTCCAATGTGGATCTTTCAAGGGAATTTACAGATATGATAATTACCCAAAGAGGATTCCAGGCAAACAGCCGTATTATTACTACATCTGATGAGATGCTCCAAGAGCTTGTTAATCTTAAGAGATAATAGTAATGCAATCTAATATTCAGCAGGCTTGCCATTAAAACAAAGCCTGCTGAATATTGTCAGATTAAGTACATATTGCAGTTTACGGGACTAAATACCGTAAGGCCGCAACAGAAGTATTAATGAAATCAGGGCAGTAGCAGTTAATACTTCGGAATAAGCTAATAGCCAATAATACCAATCTGCCCAAATTTAAAATAATTGAAAAAAATGTTGAGTTTTTGGAGTAAAACTATTATGATTAGAGTAACAAGATTGAATGGTTCCAGTTATGTGTTAAACTGTGAACTAATTGAAACTATAGAGTCTACACCTGATACAGTAATTACTACAACTAACGGTAAAAAGTTAGTTGTAGCTGAGGATGTGGATGAAATAGTAGATAAAGTCATAAAATATAAAGCTAAAATACAGCTGATAAACAGAATTGATTAAAAACTTGCCATTAAATTAACTTATTATTGAAAGTTAATTTAAGATAGATGAAAATTATAATATATTAAATTTATAATTTATATTTTTTACATGCTTATTTAGTATTGACTTATTATTCAAAAGATAAAGGGGGCAAATGTTTTGGAATCAAAGAATAGTCATGTAATTCTTTTGGTCATAATTGCAATTCTTACACTAACCCTCGCTGCTATGGTTGGATATATGTTCGTTGTCTCCAGTTCGGGACCAAATAGTGGCAACACAGTGGCAACTGGTGAAATACAGAGGGTTCAAGACGAAGATCTTTCCGTAATAAGTCTCTTTGAAGATGACAATTTCTTTAATCTTAAAAGTGATAATAAATTAAGTATTATACAGATAAGCGCTCAGTTAAAATATAAAAAATCAGTAAAAGGTATAAAGAATGTGGATGATAAAATAAGTTTCAACCTGGGCAAGATAAAAGAAATATTCGGTACATACTTCCAAAATCTTACTGTAGAAGATGTTAAGCAACCTGATGCCAAAGTAAAAGCAAATGAGGAGCTTGTCAAGGCTATTAACGAGTTTCTTTTATCCAATGAGAAATATAAGGAAGACATAGTTTATGAAATAGAATTTGACAAATGGTTTTACCAGCCGTAAGGAGGTGGCGTAATTGGGCGATATTCTTTCGCAAAATGAAATAGACGAATTGTTAAAAGCACTAAATACAGGAGAACTAAATGTTCAGGAGATAAAGAATACTACCCAGGAAAAGAAAATAACCAGCCATAATTTCCGAAGGCCAAGCAAGTTTGCAAAAGAGCATTTAAAGACATTACATATTATGCATGATAACTATGCAAGACTTGTTACAAATTTCCTTACGGGGTATCTTAGAACTCTCGTTCAGGTTGATGTTATTTCGGTAGAGACACTGGCGTATAACGAATTTACCAACTCAATAGGAAATCCTGTTGTACTTGCTGTTGTTGATTTCTCTCCACTTTCTGGATCAATAATATTTGAAATGGATCCGCACATAGCTTTTGCCCTCGTAGATAGAATATTAGGCGGAAAAGGCGAACAGGTGGAAAAAGTAAGAGATTTTACAGAAATTGAACTGGCTATTATTGAAAGAGTTATAATACAAATTCTTAATTTGCTTAGAGAGCCATGGGAAAACGTAGCACCCATAAGACCCAGACTTGAAAGGATTGAAACTAATGTCCAGTTTGCGCAGATTGTTTCTCCTAATGAAATGATAGCTCTTATTACTCTTAATGCAAATATTGGAGATGCCGAGGGCATGATTAATATTTGTTTGCCTCATATGGTAGTGGAACCTATAGTGCCCAAGCTTAGTACAAAATTCTGGTTCTCTATGGTTGAAAAGGAAAATACTGAGGAGCAGAGGGCATCTATTAAGAATCGTGTAGAAAACACTGAAGTTCCTGTAAAAGCCATACTGGGGGAGACATCAATATTGGTTATGGACTTTTTGGAGTTACAGGTTGGTGATGTAATTCCCCTTGATACAAATGCAAATGATGATCTGCAGGTCAAGGTGGGAGATATTACTAAGTTTTATGCAAAACCCGGTGTCAGAAAAAATAAGTTAGCTCTTAAAATTACAAGAGTTGTAAAAAAGGAGGATGAATAGTATGGGTGATATGCTTTCACAGGCTGAAATAGATGCATTGTTGAAGGGAACAGGGTTGGACGATTCTGAGGATGAAGTGCAAACTCAGGATGAAGGTCTTACACCTCAGGAAATAGACGCTATTGGTGAAATAGGAAATATATGCATAGGTACCTCGGCTACCACATTGTTTACACTACTTGGTCAGAAAGTTACCATTACTACTCCGAAAGTTAGTGTTACTACGTGGGAACAACTTGCCAAGGATTATCCGATTCCTTATGTTGGAGTAAGAATAAAATACACTGAAGGATTAATCGGAACCAATATGCTTATATTGAAGGAAAATGATGTCAAAATTATTACAGATTTGATGATGGGCGGAAATGGAACCAATACAGATGGCGAGCTTACTGAATTACACTTTAGTGCAATTAGTGAAGCTATGAACCAGATGATAGGATCTTCAGCCACATCTATGTCATCATTATTTGATAAAAGAATTGATATTTCACCACCAAAAGCTTTTCTAATGAGTTTTGCTGATAATCCAAACTATGGAGATGATTTTGACAATACTGAAAAAGTGGTAAAAGTTGCCTTTAAAATGGAAATTGGTGATGTTATTGACAGTGAGATGATGCAGCTTATTCCACTAAGCTTTGCAAAAGTATTGGTAGATAATCTGTTCAAAATAGATATAGGAGAAGGAAGTGTTGACATTTCTTCAGAAAGAAACAGCGGTGCCAGAAACGTACCAAAGGCAGAAAGACCTGTGCAGCAGCAGAGTACGTATCAACAACCGCAGGCAGTAACACATGACAGTAGTTATGATATGGAATATATGAACCAGATGCATTCACAGAATACATCTTCCAGACCAAGAACTCCTGTAAATGTTCAACCGGTTCAATTTCAGAATTTTGATGATAGCACAATAACTGTAGAAAAGAAAAATATTAGTTTAATAATGGACGTTCCTTTACAGGTTACTGTTGAACTTGGCAGAACGCATAAGCTTATAAAGGATATACTCGAGTTTGGGCCAGGATCTATTATTGAGCTGGACAAGCTTGCCGGTGAGCCTGTAGACATTCTTGTAAACGGAAAGTACATTGCAAAAGGAGAAGTTATTGTCATAGACGAAAGCTTTGGAGTAAGGGTTACAGACATAATACATCCATCGAAACGCTTGTAATCTTTTAAAGATTATAAAATACATTTGTATATAACAACGATAAGTGTAAGGAGAGGGATATTAATGGGTAATAGAATACTTATTGTAGACGATGCCGCTTTTATGAGAATGATGATAAAGGACATTCTTACGAAAAATGGTTACGAAATAGTAGGAGAAGCTGAAAACGGGCTACGTGCCATAGAAAAATATAAGGAACTCATTCCCGATCTGGTAATTATGGATATTACAATGCCCGAAGTTGACGGTATCCAAGCGGTTAGGGAGATCAAAAAAATAAACAGCGATGCAAAAATTATTATGTGCTCAGCAATGGGCCAGCAAGCAATGGTTATAGAATCAATTCAGGCTGGTGCTAAAGATTTTATTGTAAAACCGTTCCAGGCTGAAAGAGTAGTCGAAGCAGTTAAAAAAGTTATAGGATAAAGAGAAAAGATGGATAAAAGTGGCAGTTTTTTGATTGAGGGTCTTTTATTCTTACTGGCTTTTGGATCAATTCTTTTTCTTGCGTATGTAACAACAAGGCTGGTAGCAGGAAAAGCAGCCAGGGTTATGAAAGGACGGTATATTGAAATAGTTGAGACCGTTAGCCTTGGGATGGATAAAAAAATACACCTTGTCAAGGTTGACAAGCAATTTGTTTTAATTGCTACCAGCGGGAAAAATATTGAATTTTTGACAAATGTTACGCTGGAAGACTATGAAGACTTGGAAAAGCTTGAAAAGAAAAACAATAATTTCGACTTTAAGGCTTTTTTGGAAAAATATATGCAGTTCAACAGAAACAATCGTACCGTGGAAAAGAATGAAAGCGAGGTAGAAAAAAGTAACAAGCAAAACATAATTAAACAAAAATTGTTTGGGCATAAAGATTCTACTGAAAAGTTGAGCGAAGAAAAACGGAAAGGCGAGGATGAAAATACAAATGAAAAGAATTAACAAGAAGTACATGCTAATTTTTGTTATTATCTCCTTTATATTCTGTTATACATCAAGTGTCTATGCTGAGCCTGCCTTGCCGTTTAGATTTGGGTTCAACGTTGAGCCTGCAGAAAGCCCGCAGGACACAGCAGCTTCAATACAGTTGCTTCTTCTATTGACGGTGCTGTCTCTTGCCCCAGCCATTATAATAATGATGACTTCCTTTACAAGGATAGCCGTTGTTTTGTCTTTCCTGAGAAATGCGCTGGGGACACAGCAGATGCCACCAAATCAGGTGCTTATTGGTCTGGCTTTGTTCCTTACCTTTTTTATAATGGCACCTGTAGGGAAGGAATTGAATGACACCGCGTTGCAGCCTTATATAAATGAGGAGATATCGCAAGAAGAGGCTTTTAACAGAGCTTCCGATACGATAAAGGAGTTTATGTTGAAGCAAATATTCAATAATGACAGCAATGGAAAAGACTTGGAGCTTTTTACATCTATGGCAAAAATTGATGTAGATGGAGGAGTTAATCCTAAAGAACTACCTCTTAATGTAGTTATACCTGCGTTTATAATAAGTGAACTAACGGTAGCTTTTAAGATGGGATTTATTATATATTTACCATTCCTGGTTATTGATATGATTGTAGCAAGTACACTTATGTCAATGGGAATGATGATGTTGCCTCCTATAATGATTTCTCTGCCATTTAAAATACTTCTATTTGTGATGGTAGATGGCTGGGGACTTGTTGTGAGGACAATAATAGGCAGCTTTGCCACTTAAAGGGGGTAGATAGTGTGGAACAGGAAATAGTATTAGAAATAGCCCAAAGAACTTTATTGGTTATATTATATGTATCGGCCCCTGTACTTGGCTTGAGCTTGATAGTGGGACTTATTATTAGTATATTCCAGGCTGCAACCCAAATTCATGAGCAGACATTGACTTTTATACCAAAAATTCTTTCTGTTATAGCTGCTATTGCAGTGTTTGGAGCATGGATGTTAAGAATGGTAATTGAATACACTCAGGAGCTGTATACAAACATCCTGCAATACATAAGATAAAGGAATTTACATAAACTTTCGCGGAGGCGATTTATTGGAGTTTTTGCCTGATGTTCTGATAAGCGGGACAGCCGCTTTTGCGTTAATACTTGTAAGAATGACAGGATTATTTATAATATCACCAGTGTTTGGACGCAATAACGTACCTGTGTATGTAAAAATCGGATTTTCCGTTATAATGTCCTTACTATTAGTAAATACGATACAGGTTAATGATTTAAGTTATATTAACAACATATATCAATTTTTATTAATAGTATTAAAGGAATTTATCACAGGCCTCATGATAGGATTTGTATCATATATGTTTTTTTCTGTTGTATATTTAGCAGGCCAGTTGATAGATATACAAATCGGATTTGGTATGGTAAATGTACTTGATCCGGCAAGTAATATACAGGTACCAATTACATCCAATTTCTATTTTATTATAAGCATGATTGTTTTTCTTGGGATGAGAGGACACCATATGCTTATAAAAGCAGTTTTTGACAGTTACGAATTTGTACCGCTTGGCGGTGCTGTATTTGATGATAGAATAGTAGAAGACTTCATCAGAATTTTTGGGGAGGTGCTTGTTACAGGTGTAAAAATAGCAGCTCCAGTAACTGCAGCGATATTGTTAACCGATGTCGCATTGGCTATATTGTCAAAAACCAGCCCACAGATGAATGTTTTTATTGTTGGAATGCCTCTAAAAGTAATAATTGGGCTTGCTGTAATAATGTTAAGTTTGCCACTGTTCATTATGCTGCTTGATTTGCTGTTTAATGGGATGAATGAAGAGATTATTAATTTTATTAAAACAATAGGAATTGGGTAAGCGGTACATGGAAAAGTATAAAGATTTAGTCAGAATAAACCTTCAGCTATTTGCTGGTGACAGTGGCGAAAAAACAGAAAAGGCAACTCCCAGGAAAAGGCGAAAAGCAAGGCAAAGAGGACAAATATTAAAAAGCCAGGAAATTACTTCAGCAGTAGTATTATTACTGGTTTTTGTTGTTATTAGGATTTCAGGAGCTTTTATTTACCGTGAATTAGCCGGATATTTTGAAGAAGTTATAACTGAATACCCAAAAATTGATAACTTTTTCATGATTGACACCATTTCAAAGTATTGGATTAAAACAATTGTGCAGACTTTTACAATTCTAGCACCTGTACTGGCAGTAGCTTTTGCAGGAGCCTTAGTTATGGAATATGCACAGGTTGGTTTTCTGCTAACCATAAAAACACTTGGGTTTAAATTTAGCAGGCTTAATCCTATAAACGGTATAAAAAGGATATTTTCATTAAGAGGTGTTGTTGAACTAGTAAAATCAATTCTTAAGGTCTGCATAGTAGGATATGTGGCATACTCATTCATCAGAGGTGAAGCCACCAACATAATGAACGTGATGAGTATGGATATAAAAGGAGTGGCACAGTATATAGTCGTAACAATACTGAACCTGGCTATAAAACTGTGCATGATGTTAGTTGTACTTGGTTTGCTTGATTATGGCTATCAGTGGTGGCAATATGAAAAAGATATGAGGATGACAAAGCAGGAAGTTAAGGAAGAGTTCAAGCTAGCAGAAGGAAATCCGGAAATTAAGTCGAAAATAAAGCAAAAACAAAGGCAAATTTCCATGAGGAGGATGCTTCAGGAAGTACCAAAAGCGGATGTGATTATTACAAACCCTACACATTATGCAGTGGCATTAAAATACGATCCAAATGTGTCCAATGCTCCAGTTGTTATAGCAAAAGGTGTAGATTTTGTTGCGAACAGGATAAAGGAAGTTGCAAAGGAAAACAATGTTGAGATAGTCGAAAACAAAGTGCTCGCAAGAACACTTTACGATAAAGTGGATATAGGTGAGACTATACCGCAGGAACTGTATCAGGCGGTTGCAGAGGTACTGGCTTTTGTTTACAGCTTAAAGAATAAAACAGTTACCTGATTATTATGTTTTTTATTATACCTGATTTAAGATAATGAAATATCATTATTTAAAAATTTTACTGAAGATAAAATTATGAAGGGAGGCTATTGGGTATAAAATGAAGGCAAGGGATATTTCGGTACCAATAATGCTTATTGCAATAATACTGACATTTATTGTTCAAATACCTGATTTTATTCTTGATATACTATTAGCAATAAATATTTCATTATCAGCTATTATATTGCTAAATGCAATTTCAATAACCGAGCCCCTGCAGATTTCAGTCTTTCCTTCATTACTGGTAATAACTACGTTGTTCAGGCTTTCTCTTAACGTAGCATCCAGCAAACTTATTTTGGGTGAAGGTAAGGCAGGAAAGGTAATTGAGGGATTTGGACGATTTGTAGGAGGAGATAACCTAGTAGTTGGATTTATTGTATTCTTTATTATAATGATTGTGAACTTTCTGGTAATTACCAAGGGTGCTGAAAGAGTTGCGGAAGTAGCAGCAAGATTCACATTAGATGCTATGCCCGGTAAGCAGATGGCAATTGATGCCGACCTTAATACAGGTCTTATAAGTGAAGCAGAAGCAAAGGAAAGAAGGCTCAATATACAAAGAGAAGCTGACTTCTATGGGTCCATGGACGGTGCAAGTAAATTTGTAAAAAATGATGCTATTGCCGGGATAATAATTACCTTTTTGAACGTAATAGGCGGTTTGATAATAGGTATGGTTATGAGAGGTGAAGATCTTTCTTCGGCTCTTGAGAATTATGTTGTGCTCACTATCGGTGACGGACTTGTCAGTCAGATACCTGCTCTTATGATATCTGCGGCTACCAGCTTTATTGTTACACGTGCAGCATCTGATTCGAATATCAGCCAGGATATGCTGACTCAGCTATTTAAAAAACCAAAGGTTTTCTACATGACGTCAGCTCTATGTTTTTTGCTTTCATTTTTTCTTTCGAGAATACCATTTTTGCTTCTTTCAGCCTTGCTTGCATTTGCAGGATATACAATTTCAAATCAGCAGAAGCAGGCTATCAAGGAGGAGGAAAAGCAGGTTGAAGAAAATGAAGTGGAAGAAATACGCAAACCTGAAAATGTTGTTTCACTATTACAGGTAGATCCTATTGAGCTTGAATTTGGTTACGGTATAATACCTCTTGCAGATATAAACCAAGGTGGAGATTTACTGGACAGAGTTGTTATGATTAGAAGACAACTTGCTCTTGAACTTGGTATGATAGTTCCAATAATACGTCTGAGGGACAACATCCAGTTAAGTCCTAATGAGTATGTTATAAAGATAAAAGGTGTCGAGGTTCAGAAAGGTGAAATAATGCTTGACCATTTCCTCGCAATGAATCCAGGTATTGTAGAAGGAGAAATTGAAGGAATAAAAACTACTGAGCCGGCATTCGGGCTTCCTGCCATATGGATAACCGAAAGTCAAAGAGATAATGCAGAAATGCTGGGATATACCGTAGTTGATCCACCTTCAATAATTGCAACACATCTTACCGAAACTATTAAGAAGCATGCACATGAATTACTGGGAAGACAAGAAGTTCAGACGTTAATTGACAATGTAAAGCAAAATTATCCCGCTATTGTAGAAGAGCTTGTTCCCAAAATTCTGACTGTGGGAGAGATACAAAAAGTGCTTGCTAATCTGCTTAAAGAAGGAGTTTCAATAAGGGATATGGTTACAATTCTTGAAACACTGGCAGATTATGCAGTTGCTACACATGACACGGATATACTGACTGAATATGTAAGACAAGCGCTGGGAAGAGCAATTTCAAAGAAATTTATTGGTGAGAATTCCGCAAAGGTTGTAACTTTAGACCCCAAACTTGAACAAGTTATAATGGAATCGGTGCAGAGAAATGAAACCGGTTCATATTTAACCCTTGAGCCAACTGTTAGCAATACCATATTGAATAATCTATCCAAACAAATACAAAAACTAATACAGCTTGGGCAACAGCCTATAGTTTTGGCTTCTCCAATAGTAAGGTTGTATTTTAAAAGACTTGCTGATCAGGTAGCTCCCGGATTGATAGTTTTATCCTATAATGAAATTGACCCTAACATGGAAATACAATCGATAGGAATGGTGAGTATCTGAATATGAAAATAAGGCGATATGTTGCTAATAATGCGCAGGAAGCAATGTTAAAAGTCAAGTCGGATCTGGGTAATGAAGCAGTTATACTTAATACCAGAAAGGTTAAGAAAAAAGGCATATTAAATGTTTTTTCAAAGCCTATGGTAGAAGTACTGGCTGCAGTTGATGATTATAGTCCACCAAGAGAGATTCCAAAAGCAACAAGGAGCGTTGATAGTCATTCTGTTGTAAAGGATGAAAGAAACCCTTTGCTGGACGAAAACAATAAAAAAATAATTGCTCTTGAAAATAAGATGGAAAAAATGGAATCGTTATTGCAGAAGGTGTATGAGAAACTTGAACCGATTGATAATCTTTTTGAAAGTCCTGAGCTACATTCCAGCGCGTTAGACGGTCTTTCAGGGATACTTAAAATCTTTTATAATAAACTTATAAAAAATGATGTGGAAAAGGAACTTGCGGAACAGATAATTAAAGGTATTACAGATGAGGTTGGAAAAAGTCCAGGTGTAAATGATGCTGTTTCAGCTTTTAATAATACGATTTTAAAGATAATAGGCAGTCCTCAGGCTCTTAAATTAAATGATAAGAAGAAGCCAACAGTAGTAATCTTTGTCGGACCTACAGGCGTTGGAAAAACTACCACGCTGGCTAAAATTGCGGCTCATTATCTGTTGAATGATAAAAAAAGTATTGCTTTTATTACTGCAGATACATATAGAATTGCCGCTGTAGAACAGCTGAAAACATATGCTGAAATACTTGGGATTCCAGTAAGTGTAATATATTCTCCCAATGAACTGGAAGAGGCTATTAACCAATATTCAGATAAAGATTTAGTTCTTATTGATACTGCAGGAAGGAGTCATAGAAATAAACAGCAGATGAAGGAATTGAAGACAATGATTGAAGCGTCCAAAGCTGATGAAATATACCTTGTTATTAGTGCGGCTACAAGTTACAAGAATTGTATTGATATATTAAATAATTTTAGCTTTTTAAATGACCATAAGCTTATTTTTACCAAGTTTGATGAAGCACCTTCAGCAGGCTTAATTCTGAACGCTGCGAGAATGTGCGGGAAAAGCCTATCCTACATAACAACGGGACAGAATGTACCTGATGATATTGAATTGATTGACATAGAAAAAATAACAAAAAGTATATTGGGGAGAATTAACTAGATGATGGATCAGGCGCATAAATTGAGACAGGCAGTAAGTAACATGAGAAAAAAGGAATCTGCGGATCGGCTAGAAGATCAAAGCAACCGTAAAAATAAAGTTGCTAAGGTTATTACTGTAACAAGCGGCAAGGGCGGTGTTGGCAAAACCAATATAACTGTTAACCTTGCAGTGGCTTTAAGCAAAATGGGTTTGAAGGTAGTAGTGATTGATGCTGATTTTGGACTTGCAAATATTGACGTTCTGCTTGGAATAATATCTGAGTTTACTCTGCTTGATGTAATAAACGGTGAAAAAAGTATTCTTGAAGTTTTATGCGACGGGCCAGAAAATATAAAATTTATTTCAGGAGGCTCCGGAGTAGAAGAGCTTGTAAGATTGGATAAAAAACAGCTTGATAAGTTTGTTGAAAACATAGGGTTGCTGGATAAGTTAGTAGATATTATACTTATAGATACAGGCGCAGGAATATCGGACAGTGTAATGAGTTTTGTAATGGCTGCAGATGAGATACTTCTTGTAACAACACCTGAACCAACGTCAATAATGGATGCATATGCATTAATAAAAATGGTGTCAAACAGAGATAAAAATAAAAATATCAGAATTATAGCAAACAGGGTGGAAACTCCTGGAGAAGCTGAAGATATTATAAATAAGTTATGTACAGTTGCTTATAATTTTTTATCTCTGAAGCTTAGCTCTCTTGGATATGTATTACGGGATGATATGGTGGTAAAAGCTGTTAAAATGCAGCAACCTTTTTTGCTGAAATATCCTAGATGTCAAGCTGCAAGACAAATTGAGGATATTTCAAGGAAAATTGCTGACATTGTGGAATACACAGTTCAGAAAGATGATATCGGTATTAAAGGATTTATTAATAGGCTGATAAAATTCAAAATGCTTAGTAGCTGATTATAATGACATGCGGGTCAGTAAATAGAGTTGCGAGTGAGGGATTATTTATATGGAAATATCTGATTTAGTTATAGGTACAAAGTTTGAGATAGAGGTATTTAACAGAGACGGTGAAAAGGCTATTCCTTCTTTTTCAAGTAAGCTGGAAACTGTTCTTGATGATAATAATCTAGTAGTGAATGCGCCTATTTTTAAAGGAATAATATTTCCTGTACATATTGGATGGAAAGTAAATGTGTATTTTACTCACAAGAAAAATATGTATTTTTTCCCCGCAAAAATAGTTGAAAGAAGCATAAAAGACGACATTCCGTTAATGCAAATTGAAGTTACAGAAAAGATTACAAGAATACAAAGGCGCCATTTTTTCAGGTTGAATATCAGCCTGCCTGTCAGATATCGGGAACATAACCCTATACAAAAAGAAGATGTTAAACAGCAGAAATATGCAGAAACAACAACAATAGATGTCAGTGGTGGTGGAATAAGCATAATAACTGACGAAAAGTTTGAATTTGATAAGGCTGTCGAATGTCAACTTTTACTGCCTGATAATAAAGAAATACCGTTTATAGGTAAAGTTGTAAGATCAGAAAAATTATACGATGTTAACCCTGACAAATATAAAACTGCAATTAAATTCAGTGCAATGGAAAACAAGAACAAAGAAAGTTTAATTAAGTATTTACATAATGAACAGATAAAATTAATAAGAAAAGGTTTTTTGTCGAATGAGTAGATAATTAAAAAAGGACTGGTATAAATGGCAGCAATAGATA
>ENA-OWPA01001740-OWPA01001740.1-bioreactor-metagenome-genome-assembly--contig:-NODE-1740-length-12732-cov-3.055314_pt1 | contig 12732 bp, 12 predicted proteins | sample MGYA00238139_ERZ651803 | MGnify/ENA primary metagenome ERZ651803 (study PRJEB26909, sample SAMN07631231) | bioreactor metagenome | isolation source: Switchgrass digestor | place: USA: Dartmouth...
ATAGAAGTCAACGGTGCTAGAAAAAGAATAGGGATAACAAGAATACATATAGAAGAAGATGCCGGCAAACTTATACATAATGAGGAAGACGGAAGCTCATTAATTGACTATAATCGTTGCGGAGTGCCTCTTATTGAAATTGTAAGCGAGCCTGATATCAGGTCATCTCAGGAAGCCAGGATTTTTGTTGAAAAAATAAAAACCCTTCTTCAGTATACCGGCGTATCTGACTGCAAAATGCAGGAAGGCTCCCTAAGGGTTGATGTAAATGTTTCAGTGCGGCCTGCAGGCCAGCGGGAATTTGGTACCAGGACTGAAATGAAAAATCTCAGTTCCTTCAGATCGTTAGTAAAAGCCATTGATGCTGAAGCAAAAAGACAGATAAATGAATTAGAACATGGCAGGACTGTAATACAGGAGACCAGACGGTGGGATGAAACTCGTGGTGAAAGCTTTTCAATGCGAAATAAGGAAGAGGCTCACGACTACCGTTATTTTCCCGAACCTGACCTTGTACCCATTATAGTTGATGAGCATTGGATTGAAAAAATACGAAGATCAATCCCGGAACTGCCGGACAGCAGAAAAGAGAGATTTATAAGAGAATACCTGCTTCCTGAATATGACGCAGAAATGATAACTTCTTCAAAGATTCTGGCGGACTTTTTTGAAAAAGCTGTTGAAAAGTGCAAAAATCCAAAAGCTGTAAGCAATTGGATTATGGGCGACATGATGAGAATATTGAAAGACAGATCCTTAAAAATTGAAGAAATACCATTTCCGGCAGAATATTTGGCCCAGTTAATAACGCTTATTGAAAAAGGCATAATAAGTGGTACAATAGCGAAAAATATATTTGAGAAAATGTTTGATAGTAAAAAACAGCCGGAAGAAATAATAAGAGAAGAAGGGCTGCAAGTTGTAGACGATGAGGAATTACTGTCCCGAGTTATTTGCAAGGCCATTGAAGACAACCCCAAGTCAGTGGAAGACTATAAAGCAGGAAAGAAAAAGGCTTTGGGTTTTCTGGTAGGACAGGTTATGAAACTAACAAAGGGTAAAGCGGATGCTCAGATAGTAAACAGGTTGTTAAAGGAAAAACTCGGGGATTAACAAAAATTATAGTAATATCCAGCTTTGTAAGTACATTGATGTAATTTAATCTTGTATACAATAAACATATTGTATATAATTAAAGATGCCAAAGATATTTATAATTGCTTGTTAAAAATATATCTATTGTAACCTGTTATCTTAAGTAAAACCTGTTATTAATAACTTAGCCAGGCTTTGCAATGCAGGGCAAGCTTTAGTATGCCTTTTTAAGCCGAAGATATAACCTGCAATAACTAGATTTACGGGTTAAATATTATGAAACCAGGGAGGACATGAAATGAGTTTTCTTGAACAAATTATACAAAGGGCGAAATCTGATATTAAAACAATTGTGTTGCCCGAAAGTAACGATATCAGAACATTAAAAGCAGCAGCAATGATTCAGGAACAGGGCATAGCAAACATAGTTCTTGTAGGAAACGAAGAAGAGATAAAAAAGCTTGCTGGTGATCTTGATATATCCAAGGCTAAAATTGTGGATCCTGAGAAATCTGACAAATTTGAGGATTATGCAAACACCTTCTATGAACTTAGAAAGGCTAAAGGAATGACTCCTGAGAAGGCACGTGAGATAATGAAGGATCCACTTTATTATGGAGTAATGATGGTTAAAAAAGACGACGCGGACGGCATGGTTTCAGGAGCTGTTCATTCAACTGCTGATACACTGCGTCCGGCGCTTCAAATACTTAAGACTGCACCAGGAACCAAGATTGTTTCATCATTTTTTGTAATGGTTGTACCTAACTGTGAATATGGCTATAATGGTACTTTTGTTTATGCAGATAGCGGTCTTGTTGAAAATCCTGATGCTGATAAACTTTCAGATATTGCAATTGCTTCTGCAAAGTCATTTAAAGCTCTTGTACAAGCTGAGCCTGTTGTGGCAATGCTCTCATATTCAACTTATGGAAGTGCAAAAAGCGAGTTGACAGAAAAAGTTATAGAAGCTACAAAACTTGCAAAACAAAAAGCTCCTGAAATCCTTCTGGACGGAGAACTTCAGGCTGATGCAGCACTTGTACCGTCTGTAGGACAGTCAAAGGCTCCTGGAAGTAAAGTTGCCGGTAAGGCAAATGTTCTGGTGTTCCCGGATCTTAACTGTGGAAATATTGCATACAAACTTACTCAAAGGCTTGCAAAAGCAGAAGCTTACGGTCCAATAACTCAGGGTATTGCTAAACCTGTTAATGATCTATCAAGAGGATGCAGCGCAGAGGACATAGTAGGTGTTGTTGCAATAACTGCGGTACAGGCACAGAATATGTAAAATATACAAGTTATAATTTAGCTAATAATTTAAAATATCATGGGTAACATGAGAAATGAAACACCATTTAATTTAGATCATTAATTACAGGGGGATATATTTTATGAAAATTTTGGTTATAAATTCCGGTAGCTCCTCATTAAAGTATCAATTAATCGATACTGAAAAAGAGGTTGCCTTGGCGAAAGGGCTGTGTGACAGAATCGGAATAGACAATTCACTTATGAAGCATACCAAGATAGGTTCAGATACTGTTGTTCTTGAAAAAGAGCTGAAGGACCATAAAGATGCTATAAAGGAAGTTATTAGCGTTCTCACCGATGAAAAACTGGGTGTAATTAGTGACATGTCTGAAATATCTGCTGTTGGTCATAGAGTTGTTCATGGTGGAGAAAGATTTAAGGACTCAGTTATAATTGATGATGATGTTATCAAGGGTATCAACGATTGCATAGAACTGGCTCCTCTTCACAACCCGCCAAATATAATCGGAATAGAAGCGTGCAGGCATCTTATGCCAGGTGTTCCTATGGTTGCTGTTTTTGATACGGCATTTCACCAGACAATGCCCGAATATGCTTATCTCTATGCTTTGCCATATGATATATATAAGAAATACGGCATAAGGAAATACGGCTTCCATGGTACATCCCATAAATATGTGGCACAGAGAGCAGCAGAAATGTTAAACAAGCCCCTTGAAGAGCTTAAGCTCATATCCTGCCATCTTGGAAACGGTGCAAGTGTATGTGCCATTAAGTACGGTAAGTCAGTTGACACAAGCATGGGCTTCACACCACTGGCAGGATTAGCAATGGGTACACGCAGCGGAAGTGTTGACCCGGCGGTTGTATCATTCCTTATGGACAAGGAGCACATGACTATTAAAGAGGTAAATGATTACCTGAATAAGAAATCCGGCGTTCTTGGCATATCAGGAGTAAGCAGCGATTTCAGAGATTTACATGAAGCAGCTGATAAGGGAAATGAAAGGGCGAAACTTGCAATAGACATTTTCTGCTACAGGGTAAAGAAATATATAGCTGAATATTCTGCGGTAACCGAGGGTATAGATGCAGTTATATTTACTGCCGGAATAGGAGAAAATAACGATGTTGTCAGGGCAAAAGTTGTTGATGGCCTGCAGTATCTTGGAATAAGTATTGATCCTGAAAAGAATAAAATAAAAGGTCAGGAAATAGATATAAGTACGCCCGATGCAAAAATCCGTACTCTTGTAATACCAACCAATGAAGAGCTGGCAATTGCAAGAGAGACTTATAAGCTGGTAAGCCGCAAATAAACAAAATGATAACTTATTACTATAGGACTTGAGTATTATACAGTTAAGATATAAATTACTGACGAAATGGCGGCCTTGAAAGCCGCCATTTTAGCGTAATTTAAGTAATACTAGGGATTGGAATTTGCACCTGACACTTGACCTTCATTATTGACAAACTATGTATTAGTTAGTATAATATCATTTGTCGGTTTTTATGGGGAGAGTAACATGATTATTAACGTATCAGATATCCTGAGAATTAATGGCGCTTCCTTAGACATAGAGTTCAGCGAGAAGATTGAAAGTCTTGAAACTAATGACAACGGACTTGTATTTGACAGTCCTGTTAGTTTTAAGGGTAAGCTGACTAATGTAAAAGGTATGTTACGCTTAAGCGGGCATGTAGCTCTTAAATATAAGGTAAAGTGTTATAGATGCCTGAAAGATTTAGAGCGTACTATGGATTTTGATTTAAATGAAAGATTTGTGAGTGGTGATAGCTCAACAGACAGCGATGTTTATAGCTACAATGGCAATTATGTTGATACAGATAAAGCTATAAAAGACAACATAATTTTGAACCTTCCAATGAAACATGTTTGTGATGTTAATTGCAAGGGATTGTGTCCAAAGTGCGGCACCAATCTCAATGAAAGAGAATGTAATTGTGAAGAGGATTATATAAATCCTCAGATGGAAGCGTTAAAGAACTTTTTTAATGATAAAAATAATGAATAAATATTTGACTCCATGGTATGGGAGGTGTTGTACATGGCAAATCCAAAACGCAAATGGTCAAAAGCAAGAACGGGTAAAAGAAGGTCTCAGTGGAAACTGACTGTGCCAAACTTGGTAAGATGTCCGCAATGTCATACATTGAAAGCGCCTCACAGAGTTTGCAAAGAGTGCGGTTACTATGATGGCAAAGAAGTATTAAAGATGACTGGATCTAAATAATATCCCATAAAGTGAAAACAAAGCAGCGGTATGAATTGCGCATACAAGCTGCTTTTTTCATTTTTGAGGTCATCTTCACCATTGTTATGAATGGGCAATTTATGCTATATTAAATAAGAAAAAATTTCATCGAATAGATTAATAGGAGGAACTGTGTTGAAGAAAAACACGAATGCAATTGTATCAGCTGTTCTTCCCGGAAGCATAGCTGAAGAAGCCGGATTGGAGGCCGGTGACAGGATAATATCCATCAACGGGCAAATAATAAATGATATATTTGACTATAAGTTTCTTGCTACAGATGAGAATCTTGCTCTCAAAGTGAGAAAGAGAGACGGCGACATCTGGGAAATTGACATAGAAAAAGAGGAATACGAAGACTTAGGTATTGAGTTCGAAAATCCTATGATTGATGATGCGCGAAGCTGTACCAATAAATGCATATTTTGCTTTATTGATCAACTGCCGCCCGGGATGAGACGAACTCTGTATTTTAAAGATGACGATTCCAGACTTTCATTCCTTATGGGAAACTATGTGACTTTGACAAATATGAATGAGGATGACATTAATAGAATAATAAAATACAGGATGTCCCCTGTAAATGTTTCAGTCCACACCACTAACCCGGATTTGAGGGTTTTTATGCTCAATAACAGATTTGCGGGAAGTGTGATGGAAAAAATAAATAAGCTTGTAGATGGGGGAATAACAGTAAATTGCCAGATTGTGCTGTGCAGAGATATAAATGACGGTAAAGAACTTGACAGGACAATTAATGATTTAGCGTTGCTTTATCCTGGAATCGAAAGTATATCTGTAGTACCTGTTGGCATAACCAGATACAGAGAAGGTTTATACCAACTTAAGCCTTTTGATAGGGACTCGGCAAACTCTGTAATAGAACAGGTTGAGAAATGGCAGGAAAAATTATTAGAAAAATATCAATCCAGAATAGTTTATCTTGCTGATGAACTGTATCTGCTTGCAGGACGCAATATTCCGCCATATGAGCACTATGAGGGCTTTCCGCAGATAGAAAACGGTGTAGGCCTTATTGCAATGTTTGACCGTGAATTTCATGATGCCCTGCCACAGATTGAAAGCGGCATGATAAAATGTGAACCTAGAACTGTAAGTATTGCTACAGGAGTATCGTCATACGAGTTTATAAAGCGCCTGGCTGACGAAATTGAAAGCCGCTTTGAAAATATAAAGGTTAATGTTTATAAGATAAAAAATGACTTTTTTGGAGAGAATGTAACGGTGACAGGACTTCTGACTGGAAAAGATATTGCAAGACAACTCAGTGGGCAAAAGCTGGGAGATGAATTACTCATCTCAAAGAGCACATTAAAATCAGGAGAAAATATTTTCCTCGATGATTTTACTGTGAGCATGCTGGAAGAGGATTTAGGTGTGAAGGTAAAAGTTGTTGAAAACAATGGAAAGGACTTTTTGGTTTCTGTGATTAATTGTGGTTAATTAATGATTTGATTATAAGGAGGAATATATGGCTAAACAGGTAGTTGCAATTGTTGGAAGGCCCAATGTGGGAAAATCAACTCTTTTCAACTATTTAACGGGTAAAAGAATATCAATAGTGGAAGATACACCGGGAGTAACCAGGGATAGAATATATGCGGAAGTGGAGTGGAGAAACAGAAAGTTTACCCTCATTGATACCGGAGGAATTGAGCCTTATACGGAAGATGCAATTATGCAGCAGATGAAAAGGCAGGCTGAAATAGCTATTGAGACTGCAAATGTTATTATTTTCATGGTTGACGGTAAAGAGGGAATGACAGCTTCCGATAAAGAAGTTGCTACAATGTTGAGGAAGACAAGCAAGCCTGTTATTTTGGTTGTAAACAAAGTTGACAACGTTGGGGATCCCCCGCCGGAAATTTATGAGTTTTATAATCTTGGTATGGGTGAAATTTTTACCGTTTCCTCAATACACGGCCTTGGAATAGGCGAGTTGCTTGATGAAGTATATAAGTACTTTCCCGAGGAAGATACCCAGGAGTATGATGAAAGTATCATCAAAGTTGCGGTTATTGGAAAGCCCAATGCAGGTAAATCATCTCTGATAAACCGTATTCTTGGTGAAGAGCGGGTTATTGTTACCGATATACCCGGAACTACCAGGGATGCAATAGACACATATGTGGAAAACGGAGACGATAAGTATGTATTTATAGATACTGCAGGCATAAGAAGAAAAAGCAAGATAACGGAGAGTATTGAGAGGTATAGTGTAATTCGCTCATGGTCAGCAGTTGACAGAGCGGATGTATGTCTTATCATGATTGATGCTGTTGACGGTGTAACTGAACAGGATACGAAAATTGCAGGTTATGCTCATGAGCAGGGAAAGGCATCAATTATTGTTGTTAATAAGTGGGATCTTATTGAGAAAGAAACAGGCACAATGGAAGAGTACAGGAAAACAGTATATGAGAAGCTGGGCTTTATGCTATATGCTCCTGTAATTTTCATTTCAGCAAAGACCGGCAAAAGAGTAAATAAAATCTTTGAGCTTATAAAGCATGTAGCTGAGCAGTCATCTTTCAGAATAAGCACTGGTATGCTCAACGACCTGGTAAGTGAGTCGGTGGCAATGGTTCAGCCGCCTTCAGATAAGGGTAAGAGACTGAAAATTTATTATATGACACAAGTATCGATTAAACCGCCTACTTTTGTGATATTTGTCAATAATGTTGAACTTATGCACTATTCCTATGAAAGGTATCTGGAAAATCAACTGAGAAAGAGTTTTGGCTTTGAAGGCACCCCAATAAGATTTATTCATAGAGAAAAAGGTGAGGAGTGATTTTATGCCATTTGTATTGGTTATTTTGTCGGGGGTTGTGGGGTATCTGTTAGGCAGCATAAATAGTTCTATAATTGTGGGAAGGTTGTACAAAATAGATATAAGGCAGTATGGAAGCGGCAATGCCGGTATGACAAATACTTTGAGAACTCTGGGAAAGAAAGCTGCATTTTTTGTACTTATAGGTGATATACTGAAAGGAATCCTGTCTTATCTTATTGGGCTTGCACTGGCAGGTAATACGGGTGCGATGCTGGCGGGAACCTGTGCAATTCTTGGGCACAACTGGCCTATATATTTTGGATTTAAAGGAGGCAAGGGTGCTCTGACATCCATTGCGGTTTTATTTATGATGAATGCAGAGATAGCAGCTATAATACTGATAACTTTTGTTATTGTTGTTGCCCTGACAAGATATGTTTCCCTGGGGTCTATAATAGGTGCGGCATTGTTCCCTGTTCTGGCAATTGCCTTCAGACAGAACGCAGGTTTTGTAATATTTGCTTTCCTGATATGTTTAATTGTTATTTTCAGACACCGTTCAAATATAAGCAGAATAATGAATGGGACTGAATCAAAGCTGGATTTCAGGAAATTGGGAAAATAGTGTTGGAGAAATACATACTTAAAATAAAACATTCGGAGGATTGTTGCTGTGAAAAACGTTACTGTAATTGGTGCTGGAAGTATGGGAACAGCTGTTTCCATTTTACTTGCCGGAAATGGGCACACTGTAAGAATGTGGTCTCCTTTTAAAGAAGAGGTGGATATGATTAATACATACAGGGAACAAAAGGACAAGCTGCCTGGCGCCAAAGTTCCGGAAACCGTAATTTGTACTACAAGTTTGCAGGAGGCTCTGGAAGGCAACGATTTGATTATATTGGTTGTACCGTCCCATGTAGTCCGGCAGAGTGCGAGAAATATCTCAAAGTACATTAATGGTTCGCAGATTATAGCCTGTTTTTCAAAAGGAATTGAAGAGGACTCCTTTTTAAGAATGTCTGAAGTTATAAGTCAGGAAATACCCAGTGTAAGAGTAGTTGCCCTGTCAGGACCGTGCCATGCCGAAGAACTTGCATTTGGTATACCTTCAGCTTATGTTGCTGCGTCCCTTGACACAAAGGCGGCTGAGTTTGTACAGGATGTACTTATGTCTGTGACATTCAGGGTATATACAAATCAGGATATTGTTGGTGTTGAACTGGGCGGAGCTATAAAAAATGTAATTGCCCTTTGTGCCGGGATTTCCGACGGACTTGGTTTTGGAGACAATACAAAGGCTGCACTGATGACCAGGGGTATCAGGGAAATGTCCAGGCTTGGGGAAGCAATGGGCGCACGACCTGAGACGTTTGCAGGGCTTTCCGGTATAGGGGATTTAATAGTTACATGCACCAGCATGCATAGCAGAAACAGACGAGCCGGCATATTGATAGGCAAAGGAAAATCAGTGGAAGAAGCTGCTAGTGAGGTAAAAATGGTGGTTGAAGGAATAACAACTACAAAAGCGGCATATAAGCTGGCGAAGAAATTGAACATATCAGCGCCTATCATTGAACAGGCATACAAGGTGCTGTTTGAAGGCAAAGACCCACGGCAGGCTGTAAATGAGCTGATGATGAGAGACAAAAAATGTGAGATGTAAAAAATGATATTGAGATGTAAAAGAATGACAAATAAATGATAAATGACATATAAATGATATGTAACAGAAAGGGGACGGGGCAAAACTGTGTAGTTTTATTCAATCGCACAGTTTTGCCCCGTCCTTTTGCTGTTAACAATTTCTCCCTGTTTTACATAATATATTAGGAATGAATTTAACTGGGGGTTTATATATGCAAAACTTTTATTTGCAACCATATGATTATACCGGTATGCGCAGGATGGCAGCAAGGGCAACACAAGTCTCAACAATACCTGCTGCATCGTCGCCTGTACTGTCAGCGGCGGAATCTGCGGGAATGCAGGGAATGCCAACTGTACCTGCAGCTATGGGAACACCTGTGACGCAGTTAATGCAGTTGGACGGAGCTTTACAAAACACACAGCAGGATGTGCAAGCCGGATTGTTACAGGGAATACAGCCATTGATGTGTCCTAAATACGGCAGCGGTGGCCAGAATGCTATGGCAAGAATCTCAGGCGGTCCTCTGGCTCCGGAAATCCGGGGGGTTGTATACTTCATGGATGTCCCGGGGGGAACGGAGGTTTATGTTAACGTCGAAGGACTTCCCCCATATCGTCCTGCATCAGATGGAAAACAGCCGGTAGGTCCTCATGGCTTTCATATTCACGAATTTGGCAATTGCCAGGAGGGGAGCCAGGAGGAGCCTTTCAAACAAGCAGGGGAACACTGGAACCCAACCAACCAGCCACATGGCAATCATGCAGGGGATTTTCCCGTTCTTTTTTCCAATAATGGTCGGGCAGTGATGTCCTTCTTTACAAATAAATTTAAACCCATGGACGTTGTGGGCAAAGCGGTAATTATTCATGAAAATCCGGATGATTACAGGACACAGCCCTCTGGCAATGCGGGCAAAAGGTTAGCATGTGGAGTAATTGTACGTATGGAAAGATGCCAAACCAGAAGATGCTAAAATAAGAAAAGCTTCACTCCGCAATATAAGTAATGCTTCACTCAAATACTATAAAAAGCTTCTCTCCAACTTTTATGAGAAAGAAGCTTTTTTGCTTATGGAGGCAAAGAGAGATTATGCATCAAGCCCTACAAAAGATACCAGAAATTTTCCATTTTCCTTAACCAGTTCGAAATTCAGCTGGAATTCAGCGTCTTCCTTAGTCAGACCATCAACCATTCTTATGAACACATAATATTTTTCTCCTTCCTTTGCCACATTGGTTATAGTGCTGAACACTAAGTCTTGCTTCTTTTTCATTAATATGTGGTCTTTTTGAGCTTCAACTTCTTTGCTGAATTTATCTGTACACATACTCTTTATAGTTTCCAGGTCCCCGTTGTATTGAGCCTTGATGAATTCCAGTACAAGTTCCTGCACAGCCTGGTTTTCTTCTGCAGGTATTCCTTTGCTGGTTACAACTTCCTTTATCTCAGTGTCTCCTATTTTCTTTATTTCCATTTTTAGTTGTTCGTTTTCTTCCTTGAGTCTATTGTTCTCTTTTGCAATTTTGTCATTTTCACTGCGGGCCTGCACCAGTTCCTTTACTATAGGCAGTTCTGGAGTGTAATTTGCAGCAAAAGAAGGAAATGCTATAACAGAGCCTGCCAGTACTAAAGCTGCTAAGGATACACATGCAGCAATATTGGGAAATAACCTTAAAAATGACTTTTTTCTTTTCTTATTAATTTCAGAATATTTTATAATTTTTGCTTTGCTCATTTCAAAAACACTCTCCTTAAGCTTAAGTGAATTTTTCATGTCTAAAACTTTTTCTACAATTTCCTTACATTCCAAATACTCATGCATACAGCTATCACAAGTATTCAAGTGTTCTTTTACAGCATTTTTAGTAGAATTATCCAGCTCATTCATAATATATTCCTCAAGGTGCTCTTTTATTTTTATGCACTCCATTTTATTCCTCCTTTTTAGAAATTTCCATTACAGCAACAGTCTCATTTCTTTCAAACCATTACTTATTCTTGATTTTACTGTCCCCTCAGGGCAGTTCATTACCTGAGCAATTTCCTTTATAGATAAATCCTGAAAATACCTCAGGTAAATTGCCGTTCTTGTCTGCTCATTAAGGTTATCAAGAGCTTTAAGAAGGTCTACACTACTGCCATCAAAATTCTCAAAAAAGCCCTGACTTTTTACATCTTCAATAAAATTTTCAACCAAAACAGTTTTCTTTGATTTTCTAAGATGATCATTGCTTTTATTAATGAGAATTTTTGTTATCCACGCTTTAAATTTTGTATTATCCTTTAGTGTATCTATTGATGAAAATGCCTTAAGAAATGTTTCCTGACACACATCCAGAGCATCCCATCCAGACCGTAGTATACCCAGTGCAGTAAAATAAAGTTGATTATGATATATATCAACAAGCGTTTCAAAAGCTTTCGAATTACCTTTTTTAGCAGCTGCCACAAGCCTTTCGTCCTCCAACTTTTCACCCCCCGGTGTTGTGATGTCATAATAATGACGACTGATATGCATGAAAGGTTCATTTTTTGAGAAAAACGAGAGAAGAAAAATGACAAGGCAAAAACAAGATAAAGCAAAAAACAAGGCAAAAGCAAGACAGAGACAAGTCAAATACAAAGAAAAAGGACAAGACAAAAATTGTAATAATGCATAACTAAATCTTACAATTTTGTCCTGCCCCTGATTACGGCCCTGGTTAATAAGTATTTGTCTATTCGTTAGGAACAATATCTAAGAGGGCCCTGAATATAGTATTGTTGCTTTTTTCATCCACACCGTCAACATATATGATATTTGGAGCATATGATTCTCTGCATCTGCGCATGACAATAGTATCACCGGGCAGAGCCTCATCCATATAGTTTACCTGAATGGACTTAGCACGGTATTTTCTGAGCTCATCTACAGTGAAACAATCCATAATAAAGTCAACATATTTGGAATTATTCAAATGACCATTTATATCAATATCACTGCAGCCTATAACTCTTTTAAAAGCAATTTCAGGCTCGCTGGAAGGCTTGAGTTTGCCCAGAATGCAATCAATAGCCCTTTCCTTTATTATTGGGGGATAATCTATTGCGATAACTTCGGACTTTTGTAGCTTTCTGCTTTCGGCGTCCAGTATAACCCATGTTGAAATAGCCCGTGCAATAATGTTGCCATGTATATCCTTTACAATAAAATCCCTGTCAAAATCAAATTTTCTTGGAAGCTGCGGCCAGGTTTCAATAATAATCTCGTCATTCCATAAGGGATACTTCATGATGTCTACTCTGATGCGAATCAATACCCACACAACTCCATGTTCTTTTTGTATGGTATTAAATCCTATACCCAATTCATCTGAATGCAGTCCGGCAATTTCTTGAAAATAATTGAATATGGCACTCATTTTGATTTTTTTCATAAAGTCAACATCATTTACCATGACTTGATACTTTTTTGAGAATATCGATTTTAATTCCATGCTAAAGTCACCTCCAATCCAACTTTTAAGCATTTGATTTTTATGTACTTGAATGATCTTTTTTCCTTATTTCGGCCCTTCGTATCTTCCCACTTACGGTTTTTGGAAGCTCATCAACGAATTCCACTATTCTGGGGTATTTATATGGAGCTGTAACAT
>ENA-OWPA01001742-OWPA01001742.1-bioreactor-metagenome-genome-assembly--contig:-NODE-1742-length-12719-cov-55.708590_pt1 | contig 12719 bp, 1 predicted proteins | sample MGYA00238139_ERZ651803 | MGnify/ENA primary metagenome ERZ651803 (study PRJEB26909, sample SAMN07631231) | bioreactor metagenome | isolation source: Switchgrass digestor | place: USA: Dartmouth...
AACTCACCGTTACTCCTTCCGGCAATTCTCCCTTGACTTCAAGCGTCTTGGGGGTCCCGTCATAAGGAACGGTCAGATCCTGGAAAGAGACCCCGCTTATGTCATATTTCGCTTTGTTAATTACCACTTCGACGCTCGCCGAGGCGGATTTCGATTGGCTTCCGTCGCTGACCGTGACGACGACCGTGTAGGTTCCGCTCTGGGAAACCTCAGTCAGTTTCAAGGTTTTGTCCGTCGCGTCGTTTAGCGGGACGCCGTCCTTGAACCATTGATAGGAGAAATCAGCGAAAACATGGCTGGTTTCGGCGGTCAAGACCACCGTTTCCCCAAAGACTACAGGACCTTTATAACCGCTGATAAAAACCACAGGCGCTACCAATTCCCAAGTCGCGACAAAAACAACATCTTCTGCAGGCATCAGGAACTGGTCGCCCTCCCAATAGAGGTGACCTTCATGGAACCAGCCCTTGAATACGTAACCGGCCTTGACAGGTGTTTCAAAAGAAACTGGCGCTTCATAGGCTATGCAGAAGATTTCCTCGACTTCGCCGTTTTCTGAAAGGAATTTGACTTTATAATTGTTCCGGGAATAAAAGGCTTTCAGGACAAGGGTTCCGTCTCCCAAAATCGTTCCTTCTAACCGAGAATCCGCATGGTCAGGGAAGAAGGTGAAGCCGGTGAAAGCCAACACTTCCGCTTCCACATGGCTGTCTGTTTCTCCGTAAAACTCTCGGCTTTCCTTCAGTTCATAGAAACCGTCAAGACCTTCGAGGTAATGTTCGACGCGATAGCGGATGTTGTTTTGAGGGGCAAATTTTGCAACAATCTCCAAATCATATGCTGGCATGGCGAATTGATAAATGGGCATGCTCGCAATCAGACTTGTCCCGCGATACCAGCCGATGAAATTGAAACCAGCCGCAGGAGCCACTTCGATAGTGACTAAGGCACCGTATTCCACCGGACCAGAGTTTGAGAAAGCGGGGTTCCCATCAACGGCAACTGTGACGGTTCCTCGTTCCTCGTTCTCAGAAGAGGGGCTGAGCCTGTATTCATTCACCTTCCAGTGGGCGGTGAAACTTAAGTCACCCGTGGTTCCCAAGGGAATGTTCACTTCCAAAACCGGTTCAAAAATGCCGGTTCCCGTCCAACCGAGGAAGGTATGACCGGTTTTAGTCGGATTGATTAAGACAAAGGTCGGAGTCATGACATTGTAGGTTGCGGGGTTCTCGCTTGCAATTCCTCCGTCTAAATCATATGTGATGGTGTAAGTAATGAGTTCATATACCGCCGAAACGAAAACCTCAGAAGTGATGCAGTTCAGGTCCTCGGAAACGTTCCAACGAGAATTGTATCCCTCCCGAGGAGTCACTTTCGGAAATTCCGATGCGGGGAGATTACCGCGGAAATCAACCGCCACACTCCTCGTTCCGGAATCATCAACGAAACTCACAGACAATTGCCTTACGTCGACCGTCACCGAACCGGAAACAGTATTGTAATTTTGGTTGTGAGGAATGAAAAAAACTGTAAAGGAAAAAGTTCCGGCTTTTGGTCTTGTCTCAGGATTACTCCATAAAAATTCCCCGGTTGTGCTGGAGTAACCTCCGGCAAACAAACTTTCAGACAAGGTTTGACCCTGATAGAGGGGAGTTGCGGATGGCCAAATAACAATTGGATCAACTTTGTTGATTGTGAGGGTTGCATAAAGAGGATTGATGGGATGGAAATTTGCGCTTACTATAAATGAAACCATTAGATTATAAGTCCCAGAATCCTCAAAAGCGAAAGGTTCTTCGCTTGATTCCCCTCCATAAGAATATATGACCTTGATTTCAGGGGGTATTACTCCCTCTACTCTTAAAGAATAATGCCTCCCCTCTTGATAATCATAGGTTTTATCGAAGAAATAGAGGTCTTGCAATCTTGCTTTTTCAATGACGTAATCCAGACCCAAGCCGCTGCTGGGAAGAATATAATTTCCGCTGTCCCTTCCCACAAGACCGACTATTTCAAGGGTATATGTTCCGGCGTCAATTGCATTGTTCCCAAAGACGACGGGCTCAACTTCATCGCCGCTTACAATGTTGGAAAGAACAACATTTATCTCTTTTTCGCGGCCGTCATAAACTAATCTCTCATAACCGCTGAAATAGATTTCAACTGTCCGAGGTTCAATGGTAAGAATCGCCACTCGATTGGGAATCAATTCATAATTCTCATAATCGCCTTCAAAAACGGCGTTAATGACATATTCTCCAACATTTATGGCTTGGTCGTTAACCAAAGAAGATGAGGGCTGGACAAAGTAGACCACAGTAACGCCCTGAGGCAAACTGCCGATTATTTGGATGCCATGAGGATTTCCGTCGTATATTACTGTTTTATCATCAAAACTGATGTTTTCTAAATCATAAGTTCCTTTATTGATGATTACATCTTGGCTAGTTTCCGCAGTCTTCGACTGAGTCCCGTCGAAGACCGTCACGATAACCTTGTAGGTTCCGCTTTGGCTCACATCCGTGAGTCTGATGGTCCTGGAGGTCGCCTCGGAAAGCAACACACCGTCTTTGTACCACTGATAGGTGAAGACGTTGAGCGGATGAACCGGATTGGCCGTCAAGACGACTTCCGTGCCGTACACGACCGGCCCGGAGTATCCGGAAATGGTGACCGAAGGATCTTCGAGGATCCATTTCGCGTACAAGACATAATCCGTCTGGGATTCGCCTTCAATTACGGAAATCGGACTGTTGAACTCAGGATCCAGATACCAACCGTCAAAAATGTAACCGGCCTTGACGGGATTGTTCAGGATGATTGTGTCATTGATTGTATAGAAATCGGGATTGTCGTTCTCCGCGCCCTCAACATTTACGTATTCAATCTTGTTGGTATGGATGAAGAACGTATGGCCTTTATAATCGGCGGCATTCGTGTTGAGATTGAAGAAACTTGCGGGTTCAAGGTAGGCTTCCTCAAGAAGCACGGCGTCTTCAAGATTGCCGTCCGTCGGATAATGGTACCAAATTGCCCGATATCCGTTTTCGTTAACCAGCCCGATGTTAGTCGTCATGGTGTAGGTGTCGACTTTGAAGTTCGGATCGTTGTAATACCCATGGACTTCTTTGGAACTGACTTCAAGAATACCGCCTGTTCCGACGATTACCTTCGCCGTATGTTTGTTGATGGTGATGTTTCCGCCGAAGGCGCCGTTGATGACAAGGGTTCCGTCCAGCACGAAGACGGCGGGATCCCTTAACGGATATTCGGTAGTGCTGGTATTTTCATAATCCACGAAAGTTTCGTAGAAAATCAGCTGCGCGCCGGCTTTGACGGTGACTGTCGCATCCTCGGCGACTGTCAGGGAGGAGCCGGTCAGGAATTTGATTTTGTTGTTGAAGATGTAGTTCCCGTTTTCAAAGATGAAATGGATGTGACCATCTACTGGGAAGAAAAAGTTTCTGGTTGTGACCCAAATTTCCTCAATTTCCATGGCGCCGCCGATTTCTTCGGCGCCGCCGTTGATTCTGATGTAAGTCTCTCCTGTGGTGTTATCATAAGTCTTATAGGCATAGGCGCCCTGCGCCAACTTGATCATACCTTTTATCTGGTCGATTTGATAGAAGCGGGTATAGTAATAGGTTCCGCTGGCATACATTTTCACATTTCCATAATACGTTGCGCCTGCATTAACCTTCAAATCAGCGGTAATGTTGTGCAGATCATATTGGTTGAATGGGAAGACTCCGTTCATGTAGGCGCCGAAAGCGGCTTGCGAACCTCCGCGCCAGTTTCTAACCACGTAAAGATCGCCCACGGAACCGCCTGAGAAGGCTTCAATCAAACCCGTTCCGGACACTTTTCCGAAGACATCCAAAAGTCCTCCGGAAGTGACAATGATGTTTCCGTCGAGAATTATTTGGGAATAACCACCGGTGATGTCTTGATCGTAATGCCCTGCGGCCGGACGTCCGGTAACGGCATTGACTATCACCTTTCCGCTGATTGTCATCGTGATTCCTTCAGGAATGACAAGCGTGTGCATCAAAACAGAAAGATCATCTTTTGATGTGCTTGTCCCATCAGGGTTAAAACCCGATTCTACATATCCTTGAAAATCCTCTTGCGAGCAAGGAAGGAGGAAAGTTATTCCTTCAGGAATAACTATGCTTTGAGTGAGGGTGTAATCTTTCAATAATATGACGATGTCTCCAGGAACGGCTTCTTCCAAAGCTTCCTCTAAAGAAAGATATCCCAGGCCATTAACCACAGCAACATAATTGTTGTTCAAGAATATTGCGGTGAGCGATAATTCTCTCCTAAAAATAAATGAATAATCGGTATCCGCGCCGAGTAATTTACCGTTCCCATCCACCCAGCCAGCAAAGTAGTAGCCTTCATTTGCCTCTACGATTAACCTGACCTTGTCGCCGATGGATATTTGATTTTCAGCTTGCTCACCTATTTCCAAAAAACTTGGTTGATTATTTACATATGCAGAAAAAGAACCGAATTCAGTATCAAAATTCAAAAAGAGTTTTTGCTTTTTCTCTTTCGAGAGAAAGATGTTGGCAAGATAAAAATCAAAACTCTCATTTTCATCTTCAATTATGTAGTCAAATCTTACTTCATATTGGGAAGATCCAGATAAATCAAGGAACTTGAAATCCCAATTGGTTGTTGAAGAAGACAAGCTGAGTTTTAATTCATCATTTACATAAATCTCCAATCTGTTTTGACTTTGTTTTGAGATCATATAGTCAAAACAGAGCAAACCATCCTCTGAAACAATGAGCATAAGAGTGGAAGATAGGTTTCTATCAAGGGGGCGGAATGCTACCGCATCGGTTAATTGGCCATCTCTTTTCCAAGGATTGTTTTCGTCATTTTCCGCGTCAAGAACATCGCCCGCTTTTCCAACAAGATCATTCAGACTGAAAATAACGAGCATTGAGAACCTGAAAGTCGAAGGCAAGTGGTTTTCTTTTACAAAGGTTATTTCAATGTCGTTTCTATCATTGACAAACAATTGGTAGTTTTCTAAATTAATCCCTATTGTTTCACCATTCGCTTTGACGGTGATGTTTTGTTCTTCCGCTCCTTCTCCAAAACTCAAAATATAAAAGTTTTCATCAAAATCTTCATATCTCCGGATGATTTCTCCATTGGCAACCTCCGAAACCAGCCCTTCGTGTTGAAGATAAACCGTAGGAATCGGAGTGTATTTTTTGAAAACGGCTTGGATTGTGCAACTGCCGCTGACTTTATAATCATATGTCGTTGCAGCAAGCGAAGAGTTGCCGTCTCCGAAAATCCATTTCCCTGTAGTGACATTAAACCAGCCAACAAGTGTTGCTTCTTCATCAAGAATCTCCGCTTGCAAAGTAATCACAGATCCTCTTTTATATTCTCCATTCTCGTTGAGAACCCTGCCGAATGTTTCAGTATTTGAAGAAAAGAGCAAATCATCCAATATTTCAAATCTGAAGTAATAAATTGAGTTTTGCTTTCCTTCTTCAGAAAAAGCAAATATCAGTTTTTCCTTTCCGCTTGGAATTTCGACAGTTACCGTGTTCTCCTCAACTGTGAAGCCGATGCTTTCTGAATCGAGAAAGACTACCAAATTTGACAAATCTGCATCATCATCAAAAGTGACCCAGAATGTCTCACCCCATTCGTTAATTACCCAGGATTCACGAATTAACATTTCATTAAAAAACAATCCAAGTCCCTCTCCAACATTTCCATAAGAAAATGATTGAACCTTGGGAAGCGAAACAAAATCTTGGTTTATTCCTTTCCCAATTGGGAAAACAGTCCCGCTTGTTTTTATACTGGAAGCATTATAAAGGTTTTCAAATTCATAAGCAGTTGTATTGGAAATATTTCCAATAAAGCAACCGATGGCACCATTTGTTGCAGATTCAATTTCCAAATAGTTGAAAAGATTCGTAAGTCTCAAAGCGTTTGCCCTAATAATGCTTCCGATGAATCCACCAACATTATCCCCACCGCTAACAGTTCCTTCTGCAAAACAATTCTCAAGTACAAGTGACGCATTATTGGAAAAACCTATGAAGCCGCCAATATTACTCGTTCCTTTAATGTCTGCGTTAATGGAAGAATTCTTTATGATGACATTTCCACCATTTTGAGTTCCAATGAAAGCTCCAACATGACTATTGGTTCCTGAAATCTTCCCATAAATGTGGCAGTTATCAAAACTTACGTTCCCGGAAGTTGTCTTAAAAATTGCGCCAATTCCAATAGTGGAATAGTTAATGTTTACATGCAAATTGAGGTTTTTAATCGTAATCTGGTTTTGACCTTGAGAAAACAAAGATCCATTCAATCCGTAAAGTTCATGATTATCGCCGTCAATTGTTACATTGGACAATTCTTTACCTACCCAACTTGGAAACCCACTAAAATCGATGTCATTAACAACTTTATAATAGATTATATCCGTACCGAAACCGCCTGTTATATTTTTAAAATCGTCCGCGGAGGAAAGCAAGTAAGGGTCGTCTTCCGTTCCATTTCCGGATAGAGAATCGCCATCTCCTTCAGCAATTACAACAACCCCTGAAACAGACAAACAGAAAAGCATTGCAATAAGTGTTATCAAGAAAATGACTAAACGTTTCATCTTCTTCTCTCGTCCTTTCATTTATTTAAATTTTACTCTATCTTAAACAAATAATCCAGACTTGAATTGCTTGTTTAAGATAATGGGAAAATATCTAGTCCTTACGAAATGTAAGGACTAGATATTCCCATTTTTTATTATTCCGGTAAATTTAGATCAACATATTGATAACTAATTGTCGTTATAATTGTAACTGTATCATTGCTGGGCGTCTGGTATGTGATTTCAATCGAAAGAAGACGCTTTGTTTTTGCATTGAAAGTAACGGCGATGTTTACATTCTGAGCATTGACATCCTCTCCAAAGAAATCATCGACCTTGTCGTCCCGCAGTTTTCCTTCAAATTTAGCTTCCGAAGCGGAGGAATTGGGCAACTCAAAGGAGTCTTGGAAATATTCGCGTTTGAAGGAGTACTGCATGGAACCTGAAGAGTACTTATACTCTTCAGAGTTCCATGCTTCATCCTCAAAGAAATACCTTCTATTGTTGGCGTAATACTCTTCCTCTCTCACAATCGAATACTGTTCTTCAGAGCCAAAAGGATTGAGTTTTTTTGTTTCGTAAACGTATTTGTAAATGCCCTTTCCCCGATCATACTGCATGATTTTCGTGTATTGAGTACTCTCGGAATTGATTGTTTGCGTATAGCCGGTATATTCGTCATTGTTTTCCAATGATACGACATACTCGACCAAATCAAAGCCTTTTGGATCGGTTTTGCAACCGACAAACACCAAAAAGGAAACAAGCGCACACAACAAGTAAACGGCTTTTTTCACAATTTTTACCTCCTATCCTCTGAAGAACCTTCTTCTTGCGAAGAGGTATGCTACGATTACGATTGTGGATGTAAGAGCAAGCAGCGTCCTTACTGCTGTCACAACATCAAACTGACGAGTTACGATTCCACCAATAACTATGGCTTCCTCCAATTCTTGATTCGCAGTTTCAACATAACTGTTGTAGGCCTCAATCGCGTCTTTATAAGCATCGAAATAATTTTCAGATATGTTTTCTTCTCCGATTTCTTTAATCAATTCGCCAATAGAAACCAGATTACCATATTCTCCAAAAATACCATCAAGGTCTAAATTGTCAAGCAATTGAGTCAACTGCAACAGTTTTTGTTCATCAACAATTATCCTGTAAACACCTTCTATTACGGTGACAGAATAATTCGGATTGGGTTCATAAGTCACATTGATTGCATATTCTCCAATGGAGGTTCCCTCTTCTTTTTCGAGAACAACAATCAATGTGTCTCCATCAACTAACCCAACAATCAAATAAGTAAGGTTAAGAATCGGATTGCCATAGACCGAACTCTTGTCATCTACCACGATTTGTACAGGTCTCGGGTTGATTGTGAGCGTCCTCTCTATCTCTGCTGCGAGATAGTTCGTGCTCTCAGCCACTCTGATCACTACAGTGTAGACTCCGGCGTTCACTTGTCCGTTGTTTTCATAGACAAGTTCGCTTTCGCCATGGTTCAATGTAGCCTCTATCGAATGCGCTGTTCCGTCATAAGTTACGGTCATGTCTTCCGCGCTTATTACGGAGGCAGCTTTCTTTATCGTGTAGGTTCCCTCGACTACGCTTACCGTGTAGTTCGGATTGTCTTCGAGTTCTGCGTAGATCCGATAGCTTCCGGCGTTCACGCCAGCATCTCTATTGAGAACAATCGCCAATACGTCGCCCTCTACCAAGCCTTCCTGCTCGTATGTCAGTTCGGCTTCAGCTTCGCCATAGACGACTTCTTTGTTGTCTACCACGATTCGTACAGGTCTCGGGTTGATTTTGAGCGTCCTCTCTATCTCTGCTGCGAGATAGTTCGTGCTCTCAGCCACTCTGATCACTACAGTGTAGACTCCGGCGTTCACTTGTCCGTTGTTTTCATAGACAAGTTCGCTTTCGCCATGGTTCAATGTAGCCTCTATCGAATGCGCTGTTCCGTCATAAGTTACGGTCATGTCTTCCGCGCTTATTACGGAGGCAGCTTTCTTTATCGTGTAGGTTCCCTCGACTACGCTTACCGTGTAGTTCGGATTCGGTTCATAGGTAACGATAATCGCATATTCGCCTGCATTCAGTCCTTCGTCCTTAGTCAAGTTGACAACCAATTGATCGCCGCTTACAAGTCCGATGATTGAATGGGTGAGTTCTGCGAGTTCCTCACCATAGACCGAACTCTTGTCATCTACCACGATTTGTACAGGTCTCGGGTTGATTGTGACTTTAATGGCCGGGCTGGAAACGGATTTGGTTTTGCCATCAACCGTGATGGTCACTATCACATGATAGACTCCGCTTTCAGCCACATTATTGAGGGTTAGGCTTGATCCGACGACGCCTTCAAGCAGAATACCGTCTTTGTACCATTGATAGGTCAAGCCGCCAAGAGGATGAGTTGCGGAAACGGTGAGAGTGATTGACGTTCCGTAAGTAACCGTGTCGTCAACAGCGTCGGTGGAGATACCTTCAATGTCGGGCTCATCCAACTCATAGACAACTGTGATGACAGTGTCCCCTTGGATATCCTGCCAGGAAACGGACCAGTTGGAGGTATAACCGATTCTTTCAGGCAGATCAGGTGCGGAGGCGTCGTCGCCGAACTTCACAACCTCTTCTTTCAGAACGGTTCCGTCATCATTAACAAATTGAACGTTGAACAACTGCTTCCAAACATACTCATTTCCGTCATAGTCGGACACATATGTTTTTCCGGCAACAAATCCAAGTCCGAGACCGTTGTTGATTAAATTGGAGGTAGAAAGATTGAGGTAGTGAATGTAATCAGCAATTGTCTTATGGTATTCTTGTGGCAAAACCTTGAAATCAATCCAGAGTTCTTGCAGCAATGATTCAAAATCATCCGCTTGGGCGATGTAATCCCTGAAATCATTGAGGTCGGTAATGCCATAGTTTATTTCAACCATGTCATATATGAACATGTCACAATCGTCATTGAATTCATTCCAAGCGGAAGTGATGGCAAAGAAGAGAATCCATTTGTTCAAATTATCCGTTTCATCCTGCAATATGCTCAAGAAGTCATTATAGGACATGACGGACGAGTATTTGGGAGCGTCAGGATCGTTCCAATTCCTGATGTCCCTCTTCAGGCAATACAGGATGTAAAGCAATGGATCATAATAATGAGAAGCAAGTGTGGCGCCTTCGCTGATGATGATTTCCGCGTCTTTATGGTCGGTATCAACTTTTCCGATGAATGTTCCGTTGATTATAAGCGACCCGTTGACGGTGAAGGCGGCTCCTTCCTCAACAACAATCGTTGCATTATTGACAAGCGAACTTCCAGGAAGGATTTCAAGAGTTGCGCCACTACGTAATAGGAAATCACTATTTACAACAAGATTTCCATTTTGAATTTCAATTTCCGCATTTTCAGATATTGCAAATGGGAATCTTTCAATTGCTCCCAAACCAAGGGTTTGAATCGTTACCGGATAATTGCCTATGAAAGCATCGCCGTCGATGGTTACACGGATTTTTCCGCCAGAGACGAGTTGCTTTTTGAAGGAACTTCCTTCTTCCAGAACAACCAGTCCGCCTTTTTCCGGATCGTAATCTTTCCGCGAAGTAACCAGAGAAGGGACCATCAAATTAAACCTGTCCGGCAATAATCCCGTCGCTTCAATTGTCGGGGAAATGAACAAAGGTTTTGCATCGTAAGTCCCGCCATATTCAACAAACACGTCAACAAGAATGCTGCGCATATGGTAAGTATCGAACGGAAAGAACGGGAAATCTTGGTAGGGTATCTGCAATTCTACAAAGGTCATCAGTGTGAGAGCGAAGAAATTAGGATATTTGAGACCCTCCTTGTAGAGGATTTCAAAATCACCTTGTGCCAAAGCGGCAATGATTGAAAGCATAGAAATCGCAGGACTATCCATTACGAAGTAGACAGGTTCTATGATTCTTCCGCCATCTTTTACCGTGATTTGCCCAGATCCTGTTATTTTAATTCCTTCCTCCGGGCTTAGAGCCGCTCCCGCAAATTCATCATTATAAGCGATGGTCAGAGTAACTCCGGGCTTGATAATGACTTCGGTATCGACGACCGCATCGGCGATGACCAAAATCGTGTCGCCGGAAACCGCGTTCTCCACCGCTTCCGCAATAGACCCATAGTATTCTTCGCCAATTACGGCGACCGCGATGATAATCGTTATTTCAACTTCCGGAGCGGTCAAATAGTTGGCAGATTCTTCTGCGTATACTCTTATCGTATAAGCTCCGGGCTCGGAATAACTGATGGGGAGGTTGTCCCTCACCTTCAAGACTTGCTCGTTGTTCAAAGTGTAAGCCAAGGTGTAAGTTTGTCCATCGAAACGATGGATCTGCACCGTATCAGCAATTATCAATCCTTGGGCCTTGTTGATGACAACTTCATGAACAGCTTCAGCTGATTTGGTTTCGACTCCGTCGCTTATGCTTACGACAACTTTATAAGTCCCGCTATCGGAAACATAGACAAGATTCAATTTGTTCGTCGTCTTCCCGGCCAGCAATTGGTATGTTCCGTCAACCAATTTGTACCATTGGTAAGACAGGCCAGAAAGGGCATGTTCAGCATTGGCAGTGAGGCTTACAGTTTTTCCATAAGTCACGGGTCCTGTATAACCGCTAATGGAAACCGTCGGTTCGCTCAATGTCCATTGAGCAATCAGTTCCGCATCTTGGGAAGGAACGGCGAAAGCAGATCCGCCTTTCATAACATTCCCTTGGTACAGCCAGCCAAGAAAGTCATAGCCGGCCTTGGAAGGAATGGGCAAATTTATGGTCGATTCGTATTTCGCATTTACAACAAGATCAACATCGCCGTTATTGAAGTCAAATATGACATCATAATTGTTCCTGGCATAAAACAGTTTTAATACCAGACTTCCATCCCCTTGTATATAACCGCTAATCTGGGAACCGGTGATGGACTCGTCGAAGGCAAAACCTTCATATTTATATTGAACAGCCTGAACCAAAGTCCCCGTCGTTCCTTTCAGAACCTCCGAATCTTGGAGAAGAAAAGTACCGTCCAATTGCTCCAGATAATGCTCAACAGTGTAATCAATATCGTTGCGGGGACTGAACCTTGCAACTATTTCATAGTCCTGCTCGGGCATCGTGAAAGTGTATTCCGAGACGTCAGCTATTTTCGCATCTCCGACGAACCACCCGAAGAAGTAATACCCTGGATAAGGATGAGCTTTAATTGTCACAGACGAATTGAAAGGAACTTCTTCGCCTACGTTTACTTCAACATACCCTATCTCCTCATTTTCGCTTCTTACAGACAGGATGAAAACCGGAATCCAGTTTGCAACAAAATGCAAATCTCCGGTGCTGCCTGCGGGTATGACAACTTCCACAGTCGGTTCGGAAATGTTGGTTCCCGTCCAGCCGGCGAAAACATGTCCCGCTTTCGTGGGGTTTGCCAACTGAATGGAATCTGAAAGGACGTTATATGAGGTGGGGTTCTCACCGCTCACAAAACCGCCGTTGAGTTCATATGTGATTGAGTAATTAATCAACTCATAAATCGCAACTACAGTCTTGGAGGACGTGATGTTTTCGATGTCTTCCTGAACGTCCCAACTGCCTGTATAACCAAGCCTTTGAGCCACTTCCGGAAAAGATGAGACAGGAAGCGTCGCTCCGAAATCAACATTGATGACTCGATCCCCGCTGTCATCATTGAATGTCACGGTAAGTTGAATAGCTTCAACTTCAACTTCCCCTTCCAATGAGTTATAGTTGCTGTCTTCCGGAATAAAGGCAACTAAAAAGGAATTGGTCCCGGATGCGGGCTTGATTTCAGGATTCTTCCAGACGAAGACGCCGGATACGCTGGCGCTGCCGCCGCTTAGGACGCTTTCAGCCAAACTCTGTCCGACATAAATGCTTCCTGCAACAGGCCATACAATGTCCGGATCGGCTTTTTCAATTGTCAGCGTCGCTTCCAGACTCGAAATCTCATTGTAGTTGGAACTGACCGTGAAGGAAGCGGTGATGACATATGTTCCGGCATTAATGAAGACGAAAGGTG
>ENA-OWPA01001743-OWPA01001743.1-bioreactor-metagenome-genome-assembly--contig:-NODE-1743-length-12714-cov-7.945319_pt1 | contig 12714 bp, 17 predicted proteins | sample MGYA00238139_ERZ651803 | MGnify/ENA primary metagenome ERZ651803 (study PRJEB26909, sample SAMN07631231) | bioreactor metagenome | isolation source: Switchgrass digestor | place: USA: Dartmouth...
TCCTTTAGTCACCAGAACAGCGTATAAAGGCGGATTAACAATTCCTACGTCTAATGTTAAGCCGGTTGCTACATGGGTTGCAGAGGGTGCAGGCTCTGATAAACAGAAAAAGACCACTGGATCTATTACTTTCGGATACCATAAGTTAAGGTGTGCCATTTCTGCCAGCCTTGAAGTTGACACTATGGCATATCCTGTATTCGAAACCACGTTTGTCAACAATGTAGTTGAAGCCATGACAAAGGCTTTGGAGCAGGCTATCATAAGCGGCGACGGCAACGGTAAGCCTAAGGGAGTTCTGGCTGAAACTGCACCTGAAGGTCAGAACATTGTAATTGGTGCAGACGAGAATGTTACATATGGAACGCTTGTAGACGCCGAAGCTGCTCTGCCTCTGGCTTATGAAAGCGGTGCTGTGTGGTTTATGACTAAAAAGACTTTTATGGCCTTTGTTGGTATGGTAGATGCGGATGGACAGCCTATTGCCCGTGTAAACTACGGAATCGGCGGCAGGCCCGAGAGGACTCTGTTAGGCAGACCGGTAGTATTGAACGACTATATGACAAGTCTTGGCGCCGAAGTTGAGGAAGATACCGTCGTTGCGTTCCTGTTTAATCCAAAAGATTATATCCTCAATACCAATCTCAACATGACCATCAAGAGGTATGAGGACAACGATACTGACGATCAGGTGACAAAAGCAGTTATGCTGGTTGATGGTAAGGTTGTGGACAAGAATAGCCTTGTCACCATCACAAAGAAAGTAGCTGAGGGCTAATGAAGGTATTGAAACCATTCAGAGATAAATATAATCCCGAAGTTATTTACAAGCCAGGAGACAAATTCGTGTCAGACGATCCGGCACGAATTGACGAACTTGTGGAGCGTGGGTTAATAGAGGGTGTTTGCACACCCTCTTATGCCCAGCTTACAAAGAAGGAACTGCAGCAAACACTGACTAAAAAAGGGATTAAATTTGATGCAAAAGCAAACAAAACTGATTTGATTGCTTTGTTAGGCGGTGAGTAAATGGCGCTACTTGACGATGTAAAAGAGGCATTAAGAGAAAATACCATAGAGAATGAAGTCCAGGACTTAATAGATGCTGCAAAAGCAGACCTTGCCTTAAGCGGAGTACATGAAAACAAGATTACGGATATAGACCCACTCATTAAAAGGGCTATTATACTTTATTGCAAAGCCCATTTTGGATACGACGATCCTAAGATACAGGAAAGATTTGAAGATGCATACTACAGCCTAAAAAATCACCTTGCCCTATCTATAGAATATACAACAGGTGATACATCATGAGAGATTATCGTCACAAAATTACATTCCTTAAGTGGGGTAAAGGCAAGGATAAGTACGGGGATCCTGTTGATGTGTGGGCGCCTGTAGAGGGTAAGGTGGATATATGGGCAAGCATGGAGCCGCTACTTGGGAATGAGTATTTTACCGCACTGACCACCAACAGCAAGGTTGAGGTTAAATTTAATATGAGATATACCCCCGGTGTTACTAATGACATGAGGATACAGCACGGAAATGATATTTACGAGATATTGTCTGCCGTGAATGTCAAAGGCCTTAACCGGGAATTACTCTGTTATTGCAGGTTGGTGAAGCCATGAGATTAAGGTTTGAAGTTGATGCAAGAGAGCTACAAAAGAACCTAGAAAAACTCGGCAAGGCACCACAGAAACACGTTACAGCAGCGGCTAAAAAAGGCATGAACATAGTCCTTAAAGATGCTAAAGCTAACGCTCCATATGACACCGGGCAGCTTAAAAAAGGCATGATACTACAAGGTGAAAAATCCCGGTACAAAGGCAAGAAGGTTTACCGGGTGGTATTTGACCCGGCTATGAATGATGTATTCCAAAAGAAAAATAAAGACGGAGAAGTAACTGGCTATTATCCGTATTCGCAAGAGTACGGATTTTTTGCTAGAAATGGGCGTTATATACCGGGATACAGATTTATACATGATAGCCTTGAAAATAATGCCCGGAACATGGAAAAAACCATCATATCTACTATGAAGCAAAAGATCGACGCTGAAATCAGAAAGGCAGGGTTGAAGTAATGGATAAAGAAATAGCTAAACGAATAATTAATGAACTAATTGATTCGGCCGATGAAATAACAGAATTACAAGTATTTGACGACACCGAAGAAATAGATATGTCTACATTAGACGAGGAACGCGTTATACGCAGAAATACCGGACATTCGAAAATTATGATTACTACATACAAGGAGCCGTAATCATGGAAGCTGCACTTGTTTATGAGTTAAAAAGCAGAATACCGGAGTTTAAGGACGAAATATATCCGACAAATGCTTCGGAAACAGCAGAAAGACCATATCTGGTATATGCAAGAATAAGCACCAAAAAAACCAAGACACTTGAAGGCTTCACAGGCAACAACGAATTAAGCTTCATGTTCTCTATAATGGCAAAGAGATACGCAGACATGAAATCCTTAACCGCAAAGGTTGAGGATTTTTTAATGTCGCTTCCCGGGACAAGAATAGGTGAAGAAAACATTCTTGTTGAGGACGTGGACATTAACAATATAACCGAAGTTTGGGAAAACGAATTGAAAGTCAATCGAGGAATTATAGACTTCACAATCTATTTTTAAGGGAGGTATAAGATATGTCAGCTAAAGCTACAAGAGCATTAGGAACAATCTTGAAAAAGGATGAGCAAAATATCGGTGGTTTAACCAGCATTGGTGGAATTGAAATTACTGCTGATACTATTGACGTTACATCTCTTGATTCCGATGGAGGATACAGAGATTTTATAGGGGCGTTTAAAGACGGTGGAGAAGTGTCCATTGAAGGTTATTTTAGACCGGAAGATGCAGGACAGCTTGCTTTACAAGAATCTCTTGACGAAGGACAACCGGAAGACTATACCATAGAATTTCCAACCACTCCGAAAGCTACTTGGACATTCAAGGGAGTTGTAACCGCATTTAAAGTCGGCGATGCAGAAGTTGATGGAACAATTGCATTCGGAGCCACCATCAAGGTATCCGGTAAGCCGGTTTTGACAATTGCCGCAAGTTAATCGGGCAGGCACGCCTGCCCTTTTTAAACAAGGAGGGAATTATGAAATTTAGTATCAAAACATTGGACAACAGAAAGCGCAAAGCATACATAGACAATAACGATATATCCAAATGCGTAACAGGGTTAAGGATAGACATAGAGCCGCTAATGCCGGCTGATATAACATTACATACAACAGCAGATATAGACGACATCATAGAAGATAATGCAAATATTTATATTATGATCGGAGATAAGAAATACAGGATTGTTGAGGAGGTTTAATATGGCTTACGTTGAAATAAAACTAGACAAGACAAGAAACCTTAAATACGGCATGAGAGCATTAGACCGTGTTGAAAAGAAACTCAAAAGAAAAATATCACAAATTGACATGAATAACTTATCCATGGAAGAAACAGCTACATTTATATGGGCGGGATTGGTGCATGAGGATAAAGAATTAACCGTGGAAAAAGTCATGGATCTTGTGGATGAATACTCAAATTTAAACGAAGTCAGCTTAAAGTTGGTCGAGGCTATGAATTTGGCGTTTAATAATGGTGAACAACCAAAAAACTAGATGAAGGTGAGAAGCCAGAAGAATTTGATATATACAAAGAACTGGAACTCGCCTTTTCTATTGGAATCAGTATAAGCGAATTTTGGGAAATGACCCCTTATGAGTTATCCGTGGCCGTAAGGGGTTTTTGCAAGCAAAAAGAAAGAGAAGCAGAAGAACATAAAGCCAAACTAAATAATCTAAGAACAATATTAATCGAACAAGCACTACTCTTGTCAAGATGGGTATGGAAAAAACAAATAAGCAAAAAAGAAATTGAAGATGTGCTTAACATAGATAAACCGAAAAACAAAGAAATGACCGACGAAGAAATGCTAGTAATGGTTAAGACACTAAATGCATTGTTCGGCGGGGAGGTGCGAATAGAAGATGGCTCAAAGAAGTAACTTTATTGTTCGTGGCGGTGCGGACTTCTCGGGATTGCATAAAGCCCTCAATCAGACGCAAAAAAGGCTGTCTGTATTCCAAAACACGGTAAATAAATCTTTTAAACTTATCGGCATAACACTTAGCGGAATTGCAGTCGGCAAATTAGTAAAAGAAAGTACAAAAATGGCTATGTCTGTAGAATCGTCCATAGACAACATACGTTGGAATATGGGCAACGCGTCAAAAGTCTTTGATGCGTTTGTTGATACACAATCTAAAGTCCTGGGAATGGCTCGCAAGGACGCTTATGTATATGGCAGCGTATATTCGAATTTGCTCGGCAGCTTCTTGACAAACACCGAACAAGTGGCGTATGAAACAGAAAACCTTATGAAAGCCACTGCGGTTATAGCAAGCAAAACAGGCCGAACATATGAAGATGTTGCTAATCGTATCCGGAGCGGCCTCTTGAGAAATACAGAAGCTATTGAAGATTTAGGAATATATACGCAAGTTGCCATGATTGAAAGCACAGAAGCATTTAAGAAATTTGCTAACGGCAAATCATGGAATAAATTAAGCTACCAAACACAGCAACAGATTTTGCTTGCGTCTATTTTGGAACAAGCCTATAAACGTTACGGAGACACCCTCGCCGACACTACACAGACAAAACAGGCTCAATTTTTGGCGAGCCTTAATAATATAAAGTTAAATATCGGACAAGCATTCCTGCCTATTTACAATGTTGTATTACCCGCTTTAACAGCATTGGCTGCCAAAATAGAAAACATAACAGCTCATATTGCGGCGTTTTCTCAATCTATTTTCGGACAGGCAAAAGCGGTTGAAGTAACCGAAGACTATGCTGACGCAATCGGTAATGTTGGAGATGCAGTAGAAGAAGCAGGAAAAAAAGCCAAAAAATCCGTCGCACCGTTTGACGAGATTAATCAAATAGCTACGGCGGCAGCAGATAATGCATCAAACATTAGAACACCGTCGCCGAGTAAATCTCAAATTAAATCAACTGTTACTGCCACAGATAAGACCGGGACGTTTGCGGATACTATCGAAAAGTTGAAAGATGCGGTCGAACCAACTATTAAGGCTTTGGGAAGACTTAAAGACACGCTGGAACCGATAGGCAAGTTTGTTTTTGATAATATTAAGAATTTTTATGAGGAATGTTTAAAACCTATCGGGAAATGGGTTTTAGGCGAAGGATTGCCGAGACTGCTAGATGTTGGTACAGGGCTACTAAAAAGCATTAATTGGAACAGCTTGACTCAAGCCCTAAAGAATTTATACCAGGCCTTAGCACCCTTTGCCATATCTGTTGGTAAAGGATTAATCGAATTTATTGAGGTTATAGCCGAAATATTAAAACCTATCATTTCTGAGACAGCTGATTTATTAGCAAAAGCAATAAACGCCATTGCTAACGCCATTAAGAAAATCCCCGAGGATGTTGCAGTAGCGATTGGCGGCGCAATCGGAGGAATAGCCACAGCGATTTTAATGTTCGAAGGAGCCACAGCAATACCGGGAATTATTAAAAAGATAAGTACGGTATTAGGCGGATTTATTGATGGTATTGCAAAACATCCTTTGCTTACCATTGCAGCTGGTATAGGGGCAATAGTTGGAGCGCTTGTAGCATGGCAAGAATTTAAGTTTAATGAATCGGATACAGGCAAGCTATTAAAACGCATTAAAGACCTTGACGAAGCTACAAAGAAACACAACGACGGCGTAAAAGATGCAATAGAGCTATATAAGCAAAGAGAGCAGGACATAGAGGCTGAATATGGCGCCGTCGAACTGCTTGCTAAAAAATATTTTGAATTAGCAGACCAAGAAAGTTTAACTAACGAACAGCAGGCATTACTCAAAGTATATGCGCAAGAACTTATTGAAAAAATTCCAGAGCTATCTAAATTAATTGACGCACAAACCGGAGCGTACAAAGGAACAAAAGAAGAGATTCAAGAGTTAATAACAAGAACTAAAGAATATTATTTAGTTCAAGCGGCCCAAGAAAAGTTGATTGAACTGGGTAAACAATATTATGAGACAGAGCGGATACTGGCCGAACGACAACAAGAACGATACAACATGATGGAACAGATACGCAAAAAACAAGGCCAGTTAGACAAGCTTATTAATGAGCAGTCCATACCTATACGGTATCAGTCAACCAAGGCACAAAATGAATACTACAAAGCGGTAGCAGAAACAAAGAAAGAAATCAGAGAGCTTTACAAGCAACTAGAAGAACATGACAAGGTTACAGAAGAAACAAAGCAATCTCAAAAGCAAATTAACAAAGAGTGGGAATATGCCACTAATTATATTAGTCAGTATGCGACAACCGCTCAAACCGAGATACCTAAAATTAAAAAGACTGTCAATGATACTCTAGATACCGTAAAAACACAGGTATCTAATTTTAAAGTACCAAATATAAAAATAGGCCTCGAGGTAGACACAAGTGCATTATCATCTTTATCCTCGACAACCTGGCACCAGAAATACGGTAATGTTGTCAAACCGGCATTATATGCAACAGGCGGCTTCCCTGAAACGGGGGAGCTTTTTATTGCGAATGAGAGCGGACCTGAATTGGTAGGGCGCATTGGCAATAGAACAGCCGTCGCCAATACAGATCAGATTACCGAAGGAATATCTCGGGGTGTTGCGGTAGCAAATGCCGAAGAAGTTATGTTGTTAAGAGAGCAAAATCGATTACTACAGGCAATTTTACAAAAAACCGGCATAACCACACGGCAGATTTACGATGCAGTAGTGACAGAGAACAACACAATGCGCAAACGCGGTTTAAATCCGCTGTTGGCTTAGGAGGGATAGCATGAGTTATAACGGATACTTATTTAAAGTCAACGGACAAATTTTCCCTCATAAATACATATCTCCTGGAACATACCAAGTTACGCCGAACCAAACACAAGATGTTGACAGTTATGTTGATGGTGATGGCAAATTACATCGTAATGTATTGCCACATAGGCGTACAAAGTTTGAATTTACAACTCCACACATAAAAGAGCCGGATAACAGGGTTATACAAGCCCTGTTTCCGGACGATTTAACTGTTAATGTAGAGTATTGGAATCCCCGCAAAGGAATATACGAAACAGCGGTATGTTATACACCTGATACAACGTTTACGGTGTATGATTCAGATGATACCGATATTCTATACAGCCCTTTAAGAATAGCATTTATCGAATACTAAGGAGGGGATATGGATGTTAAATATCGCCCCGGAGTTGAAAGAATTATACAAGCAAGACAGTGTCCCAAAAGCATATGATATATATTTTCCTGCGCTGGATTTACATATAACTAACGACAGACTTGTTGACGGCAGTTTTGAGTTAACCGAAAGCTTGTGTAGTAGTAATGACTTGGTTTTTGGCTCATGTGAAGCTGCGGAAGTCAGATTTACTGTTGCGGATATAGAGCAAGACTTAACAGGCCAGTGGTTTACTATACATCAAATAATAGATGATTACGACCCTGTACCATTCGGGATATTTAAAGTAGGCAGCTGTAAAAAACAGTCAGACAAAAGGTTTAAAGACATAATTGCCTATGACGCTTTGGCAAATATTGATGTTGATGTGGCCGAATGGTATAATTCCATGTTTCTGTCCGGAAACGAAAAATATACATTAAAGCAATTCCGTGAAAGTTTGCTTGATTATCTCGGAATTGAATACGAAGACGAAACCCTTCCGAACGATGGTATGATTGTCGAGAAAACTACAGACGTAACACAAATAAGCGGCAGGGAAGTGCTACAAAAATGCGTCGAGCTTAACGGTGCTTTTGGGCATATAAATCGTTATGGGAAATTTGAGCATGTAATTCTGGAGCCCGGGTACGGTTTATATCCATCCGAAGATTTATACCCAAGCAATGACCTATACCCAGTAGATGAAAATAATACAACATATATTAACGAAAACTTAATAGATGAAACAGTAGCGAATTCCCTGCGCCGCCGGCCGGTAGAGTTTGAAGAATACACCGTGCAAGAAATAGATAAATTAATTATCCGCACTGAAGAGGACGACATAGGCTCAATTGTCGGCACAGGTAGCAACACATATATTATTCAAGATAACTTTCTTGTATTCGGGAAATCGGCAAGTGAGCTAGAACAGATAACGCGAAATGCTTATGGCAATATGGCAAAGCGCCCTTACAGACCTTATAAAGCGGAGATTGTCGGGTTACCATACATTGAGGTTGGTGACACATTGTTATTTACAGGCGACAACCCAATTACTGGGTATGTGTTGCAAAGAACTTTGTTCGGGATACAGGCGTTAAAAGATGAAATAATAACACAAGGCAAAGAAAAACGGGAACAGAATTTTAATATTAATACCGAAATAATCAGGCAGAAAGGTCGAATTGCCCGGATAAAGAAAGATGTTGAGGGCGTCAGGATTGAAGTTGAAGATTTGGCAGCGGAAACAGCAAGTAAATTTGAGCAAACCGCTACCCAAATATCTGCCGAGGTTAGCAGGGCAATCGGAAAAGAGCAGGAACTGTCTGGCCGCATAGACGTTATGGCTGGACAAGTTGTCTTAAAAGTAGATGCCAACGGCAATGTTGCTGCTGTGGAGTTGGATGCGGACCCGTCTCAGGGAACAAACATTAAAATTAAGGCTGACAATATACAGCTTGAGGGCCTTGTTACCGCCAATGGATATTTTAAAATACTGCCAGATGGCTCAATGGAAGCTACCAACGGCAAATTCAGCGGCTCAGTTTATTCTTACGGAAATGAAGGGTCTATGGAAATAGCTGGCGCTCGACTTGTTGCGAGAAACCTTAATAATGAAGTAATAGCATGGATTAATCCATCAGGAGAAATACACGGAATCGATGTTAGAACAGTAGAAATAACCTGTACAAAATTAAATGGCTCTACTCCAATAACATCTGATAATGTTTCGTCACAAAGTGTTTATAAGGCAACTTATGCAGATAAAGCCACAAGTGCAGATTATGCTACGGAAGCAGTACATGCTTCATTTGCAGATTTAGCCAACCGTACCCCAGTTGCCGATACCGCAAGAGGTATATCATATTCTGGTGATCCAACAAATTGGAATGGTGTATATTTATCTGCAAATTATAATTTTAGACCGGCAAACGACAACTATTCTTCATGTGGAACATCTGAAGGTAAATGGTCGTCTGTTTGGGTTTATAATGGCAATATTCAATCTTCGGATATAAGAGAGAAGAAAGAGATCCTGCCGCTTGAGGATGATGAGCGTTTTCTAAAATTTGCAAAAATGATTGTGCCGTATACTTACAAGATGCTAAACGGCACCAGCGGAAGAAAACATATTGGTTTTATTGCACAATATGTTGAAGATGCTATGAAAGAATGCGGTATATCTGATATGGAGTTTGCGGGCTTAATAAAGGCTCCAGTATACGCCAAAAAACTGAAAGATAGTAATGGAAATGAGCTTAACGAGTATGATACAACAAGCGAAATAATTGACTATACATATCATTTGCGTTATGAAGAATTTATACCTTTGATATTTTTATGGCTGCGAAGCTTAAATATTGATTAATATTTGCAAATGCTGTTGATTTATGGCAAATCCTATTATATATTAATAATAGGAGGTGCGTTTATAATGAAAAAGGCGTTATCCGTATTATTAGTGTTGGTATTGTTGTTAATGCCTAAATATGCAATGGCCAAAGAGGGATATAATACATCCTACAAAATAACCGAAGGCGATTATTATATAGAATTTGAGGTTAAGCAAAAAGATTTATATCTCAATAATTTTTACGCAGGGCAAAAACTTAATGACTATATTATTGACGGGTATTGTACATATAAAGGGTACTGGTTCGACTATGTTGTTTGGGAAAACCCTGATTATGTGATACAAGAAGGAACCCAAGAAATCATAATAGGCCTTAAGAAAAATAAAGGGATAACATTTAGTATTACCATGGAAGGGGTTGTATTACAAAATGAGTCAAAACCCACACAAAAAAGAAAACTAATATCAGAATGGGTGGATAATCCCAACGGCAGAGGTGTAAGTGTATTACAATATAGCGATTTTTCGGAGCTACCTGGCATACCTATATATGACGCAGAAACCGGCATGCCGGTAAGCGGTAAAATTATATATCCTAATCTTGATAATAGTAGGCTTGGAACGTATGATTTGGAATGGTTATTTATACCTGACGATCCAACATACGAAGAATTGTCGGGAACGATACGGGTCGAGGTAAGAGCGCCAGAAGAACCCGACGAACCGACAACTCCGTCACTTACTGCTACAAAGATTATGCTTGATAGCATGACAAGTTATGACATTAACCTTAATAACAAAATTTTGGGTAGTAAATATAAATGGACAAGCAGCAATCCTAAAGTAGCAAAGGTTAATGAGAAAAATGGCTTTGTAACGGCAGTATCAGAAGGCACAGCAATTATTACCTGTGAAATTACTCTGCCAAATGGCACAACACAAATATTACAGTCCCTTGTGACCGTAGGCTATGACGAGAATGCACCTGTCTTGACCGATACTCAACTGGATTTAGAAATTGGGGATAAATACGACATAAATGTGGAAAATAAAATTGCAAAATCAAAATATCGCTGGGTAAGCTCCGATCGAAATGTGGTTAAAGTAAACTCCAGCAATGGCAAAGTAACCGCAGTTGGACCGGGCGTTGCGTATATAACATGCACGATTACGACACCGGAAAATCAGGTAATTGTCCTCCGGTGTGATGTAACGGTAACGGAACCAGAAGAATAAAAATAGAAAATTATTCACAGAGCAGATCGAAAAGGTCTGCTCTTTTTATATGCAAAGAAAGGGGGATATAAATGTCAGATAATACAAAACCCGAAAAAGGTATTAACTTAAGAATCCAAGAGACAAAAGAAAAAATTGCAGATGTTATTAACGAGTCTCAATTACCGCCTGGAATTACATTAATGATATTAAATGAATTTGTGGGGCAGGTACAGCGGCAGAACGCATATATGATTGAAATTGAAAAGAAAGCATTAGAGGAAGGAGAGAAGAAAGATGGCATACAGGTATAATAGAATAAATTGGCAGAATAAGCCTAATGTGGCAACGCCGATAAGTGCCGAAAATCTTAACAAGATGGATAGAGGTATTAAAGATTGCGACGATGCAATAGGCGATTTGGCGCTACTTAATACCACAAATAAGACAGATTTAGTGGCAGCAGTAAATGAGCTAAATAATAATTTAGCGAAGATGCCTTTTACTTGTACGGCGATATCAGGCTATACAATAGTAAGTTCAAATTGTTTTGTACAAAATAAAATTGCTTATATAAAGTTTGTGTTTGATACTAGAACTGTAGAAGAAAAACTCATACCTTATATAGGTCTTTTATCAGGAATACTAGGAAAAATAGGAACAGAAAATCATGACTATAGTGATTTAGCTAATGAGATAAATATATATACTGGTGGAGTTGCATTCTCATCAGCAACCTTTATACAAAATGGAACAAAGGGAGAATATGTTCCTAAGTTTATTGTTAAATCAAAAGCTTTGATAGAAAAGGTTCCTAAGTTGTTAGAGCTTTTAGAAGAAATTCTTGTAAGAACAAAGTTAGATGATAAGAAAAGATTAAAAGAGATTATACAAGAAATGAAATCTCGATTAGAAATGGCCATATTTGATGCAGGTCACATTGTAGCTGCAAACAGATTGTTTTCATATTTCTCTCCAGTTGGAAGATATGAGGAGCTTATATCAGGGCTAGAATTTTATGAATTTGTTGAAGAACTTGAAAGAAATTTTGATAGCAAGGTTAATGAAATTATAGAAAAGATAAAAACAGGGCTTTGTGAAAAATTTGATGCTACTTTGAGAGAATAAAGGATTTTACAGATGTTTGAAGAATAATTACAATAAATGCTTATAAAGTAAGAAGCGGCTTTTTGCCGCTTCTTAAAATGTTATCAGGTATACAAAAAATTGGGGTGGTTTGCATGTCTAATGACGCTAAACCAATAAACAGGGTTAAAGTTAAAATTAATGGAGAAGATTATTATATAAAGGGAACAGTATCTGAAGAATATATCAAACAAGTGGCCCAATATGTGGATAAAAAAATATATGACCTAGGGAAAAATTATTCTAATTTGAGCCGAACGCGAATGGCGGTGCTGGCAGCACTTAATATTACTGATGAACTTTTCCGATTAAAGCAAGAATATGATGAATTTTTAACCACATTTGATAGCGATACAAAGGGTTGAAAAAACATGAGGAATTTTGAAGTAGCCTTTATTTTTCAAGATATTGCCGACATTTTAGAAATCAAGGGTGAAAACTTTTTTAAAATAAGGGCATATCGTAAAGCTGCACATACAATAGAAAATCTTTCTCTTGAGATAGAAGAATTAGCAAAAGAGTTAAGGTTACAGGAAATAGAAGGTATTGGAAAGGCCTTGGCTGACAAAATCGTTGAGATTGTCAATACAGGCACATGCCGATACTATGAGGAGCTTAAAAAAGATTTTCCGCGCGGCCTTGTTGAAATGCTTAGGATTCCAGGGTTAGGTGCAAAGAAAATAAGAGTTATTTACGATTTGCTAGGCATTTTCTCAATTG
>ENA-OWPA01001744-OWPA01001744.1-bioreactor-metagenome-genome-assembly--contig:-NODE-1744-length-12713-cov-11.751266_pt1 | contig 12713 bp, 27 predicted proteins | sample MGYA00238139_ERZ651803 | MGnify/ENA primary metagenome ERZ651803 (study PRJEB26909, sample SAMN07631231) | bioreactor metagenome | isolation source: Switchgrass digestor | place: USA: Dartmouth...
ATAATATTTTGTTATGCTCTATAGCTTCTTCTTTCCTGCCTAACATCTCAGCAACACCAATTGAAACTCTTTTCATTTTATTAGACATTCTCTTATTAAAATCATCTTCAATCCATTTTAACAAATCAATATTTTCTTCTTTGATTTTCTGTACTGCATCATTTATTTGAGATATAGAACATATTGGATATACATATTCATTTATTTGAACATAAGCATTATCATAATTTTGAGTTTTATTCCTTATTGCATAAAATCTATATCCATCTACTTCTTTCAGAAACGTCATTCGTTTACGCTGTATTCCATCACTATGAACGCATTTACCTAATATGTTATTTTTATTCTGCTCTTTTTTCTCTTTGCTTTTTTGTTTCTGTTCTGTTATATAATTATTATAATCAATAGCATTGTTTATAACTTCTGGTTTAACTCTTACTACACATAATAAACCAACAATATTATTTTCTTCATCATATACAATAAGTGGAGCATATTTTGAAGCTTTTGTATCATAATATAACTTGCATTTCAGAGACTTAAAGAAGTTAAAATATTCTTCTTTAATTACAATTTCATCTTTGTTAATTACTATATTGTATTTTTCGCCACTTGAAGAAACAAAATTTATATTAATATACTCTGGAATGTATTGCTTTAATTCCATGTCGGATTCTCTTTTTATTGTATCGAGTAATATATTCACCATTTTTTTGCTAACTGTTCATTCGGTTCAAAAGTATCAACAAATTCATTCTGCTTTTTAGTAAGCAAACTCCGTTTAATTATAAAATGTGCGTTTGAAACATATTCGCTGTTATGCACCTTTTTATCTTTGAAAAATTTTTTAAAATTATACCCTACCATTGTTATTCCTCCAATCCTATCCAAATTATATTTTTATTCAGGGAAGTTTTTAAGCTTCCCTGCTACCAATCAATTCCTTCTGCGTCTTGTACTGCCGATACTAACCCATCGAATAATTCTGACTCACCTAAACAGTTATAAAGACTAACTAATACTGAATATGGTACATCATATTCATCTGCTAAATCTTGTAAATATTCTTTTAGACTGTTATAGCCGTTTTCTCTTAATACTTCCATTATTTCAGGTTTTAACATTATTATCAACTCCTTTTGATTTTTATAAGTATATTATAGCAAAAATATTTTATTATGTCAATACTTTTATATTAATATTTTATTGCCTTACTGGAATTAATAAAATATCTCCTGCATGTATTATACTATCATCGTTGTTATTTATTTTCTTAATTTCATATACCATTTCTCTAATATCTTTATACGTGTTATATTGTTTTGCTATATCCCAAATAGTATCACCTTGTTGTACTGTATATCTTGTATATATAATATTAGTTCTGTTATGTGTATTAAAGCCTGTTATAAGCAAAATTACAAATATTATTAATATAAATATATATGGTTTTATATTACGTTTACTCATTTTTTATTCCTCCATACTGATATTTTATAAAATAATTGTTTTATTTAATTTTAATCCTATATCTTTTGTCTATCCCATATATAACTTCTTTAACTGTATAATTTTCTAGTATTAAAGCCAAATCTTTATACATTCTGGGAGATACTTCAATTTCTGCTCCATTTATTATTTGATTGTACACTTGCTCTAATTTTTGCTGGTATTCCTGTTCAATAATATCACTGAATGTTAATTTATATCCTTTCATACTCTCTGTACTATCTGCATAACTTTTTGCAAAATTAATTAACGTATTTACATTTTTTGTTGACACTGTTTGCCTTGACATTTATATATCTCCTTTCTGTTATTTTATTTTAATGTCCAATAAAGAATTATTTTATGAAAAACTTATCTGTTCGTTTACAATATAATCTTTTGTCTGTTATACCTTTGCCGATAAATTTATTGTTTTGCTGATATTCTGACTTTTCACTCATATACATACTAGCTGAATATTTAAAATTTGTTGCGGCTTTAGAATGGTTTTCCCCTCTTAAATAACACATTACCGCTTCTTTTAAAGAATTATATCCATAATTATATTCATTATTTGTCTTATTGCTAAACCTCCATCCATAATCTTCATCCTTCCAAAACATAACTTCTTCATTTTCCCACATTCCTGACTTTGAGTTTTTTGTTAAAACAATTTCAGATGTTATTTCTTTATAATTCATCGTCACACCATCCTTCCTGTTATTTTGAATTAAAGGATTATGTCAATATGTTATTTATGAACCTTAACATCTACCTATAAAACAATAGCCTGTCCTGTAACAAAATTCATATGCTTTTTGTCTTGCGTTTAAAAAATCTGTACTTTTTACTTCTAATATAAATATTTTACCATCACTATTACTTATCTCAAACTTAAATATTTCCATTCTATTAACCTCCTATATTAATCATTCCAATGTTTATCAGCACACTTATTACAATATAGTTTACCTTTTATGATATTTACATCAGGCTGTTTTTTGCCTTTAAGCCTTGAATATTTATCTCCTAAATTTCTTCCACATTCGCGACATCTATATTGCATATTCAAAAATGTAGGTATTGATGAACCAATCATGTTATACACTCCTTTCATTATTATATGGTTTCATTCTATATTATATTTATATTTTATAGTATATTAATACGATTGTCAATATAAACTTAAAATAAAACCGTCCTTTTATATTATTATAACAGAAAGGCATTATAATCTTTCTGTTATAACTTCAATTTTAATAACTCTTTCCCATCCTGCATGTACAAATTTAAATTCCTTCTCCTCCTTTCCTGTTGCAGGATTTACAATTGTATTCCCCGTTTCTACCCTATTAGCAATTGCACGTATAACAGGCTTCGTATTATTACGTGGATTTACCAAGTCTGCTAAAATAGCAGGCGGTAAAACCACAGCCAACACATCGCAATCTTCTCCTATTTCTACAACATCCTTCCAAGAATTTACAGTGTCAGTATGATGTTTAATTTCTACATCATTACCGTAAATTCTTCTCAAGTCTGTTATTTGCTCGTTTGTCATATTGTGCCTTGATAACCATAAAATTTTCATAATAACAACCTCCTATATTAATATAAAATTATACTTTTATTAACATCCGCAGTTAATTTCATTCAAGTATGGAGTTATATATATAAATTTTTTATCTTTTTTTATCCAAAATTTCTTCTATTTTTTTATTCTTCATGTATTTTGAATACAAACCATCTAATTGGTCGTTTATTTTTTGCCAATCAAATTCAAACTCATTTGCCCAATAGTCAAAAATGTTTTCAAGTCTATATTGATACTCATCTTCTCCGAAAAATTCTTCCAATGATAATTTGGATTCTCTATAGCGTTCTTCTTCCTCCTCATTTTCAAAAAAATCTCTAATATCAAAATCAAGCGGTGAGTTTACTGTACATAGTACAATCTGATAATAGTTATCGTATGGATGATTAAACTGGTTAGCTTGTAACCAATACGTATGCACAGAACCATCACGTGCATCAATATACGTAATAGCTGATCCGCTCATATTGTATTCATATGCTTTTTTTACTGTTCTTTCGTAAATCTCACGTTGGTCAAGCTCTTCAATTTTCTCTTCAAGTGTTTTTCTGTCCAGAATTTCAAATATTCTACTTTCAGATGAACTCAAACCATATATTTTCACCTTTTCCATAATCATACCTCCTCAATAAATCTTTTATAATCTTTTTAAAATATTAATATAATTTTTTATCCTTACATATTATATTTTAACACATAAATTTTATACTGTCAACATTAATTTAAAAATTTTTGCACATTATTTCAAGAATTCTGTTATATTAAAATCAAAATGTACTGCAATATTTAACGCCTGCTCAAAAAGCGGTATATTTTTCGTGCTTTTGTTAGTCCAGGCATATACATTTCGTGAAGTATAGCCCAATGCTGCTATATCGGCAGGTTTAATATTGTAAATATCCATAATACGTTTTAGATTAGCCTTTATAACCTTACGGTCTGTGCTGTTATACTGTTTTATTATTTGCAAAAATTCTGCTTGTGTATATTGCATCATATCACCTCTGTTATTCTGTTATAGTAATATTTTACTTTAAATAATTTACACTATCAATATTAAACTATGCATTATCTTTTTTTATTAAATCAATAATTGTTTCAATATCTTCAGCACTTACTCCCATGCAAACTCCTGCATGTAATTCCAAGTCTGTTATGATACCATTTTTATTCCATCTAAAATATGCTTTGCAATCTTCTTCCTTGGGTTTCTGATCCCATTCCGATTGTCTATCAAAATGTCGTTTCATATATGGTAATTGCAACAAACTGTTATAACTAATTTTGTATGCTGCATACCAATCATTGGTATGTAATGGTTTTATTCCATCTAATCTGCTCCTATGGATTTCAATGTCTTGATATGGTACATAATTTCCATCGCTACAATCACATAGTGGTTCTTCGGTATCAAACACCCATACTTCACCATTATTATACACCACCACATCATCAAAAGAACAATTTAATTTCTCATTAACGAATTTCAGAATGTTTGCTTTGTTATATTCAAAATGTAAATCAGTTAGTGGTTGCAATTCTTTTGAAACACTTCTCCTACTATCCCATTTTGAGTCCGTATAAAATACAGCATCAATATATGATACATAATTCAGTCCTTTTGCCCATGTTGGTATCATCTTTTGATTCTCAAAATAACAACATAGGACTTCAAGATAGATAACCCTACCATTATTATTCCTTAACCTTGTTCTAATTCTGCAATTGCCTACATCCGTTGCTTTACTAATGTCTGCATCTGCCCATCCTGCACCCTCAAAAATCAAAGTTTTCATTGTTGTTAACCTCCTGTAATATTATTTTTTGCCTGTTATGGCATGGGATAGGATTTTTAAGGCTGGAAAATCCTTCAAAAACCTGTTATATTACTAATTGTAAGCATTTAAAACTATTTTCTTGTTATCAATGTCAATTTCCAATGCCTCAAACCACACACTACCAATATTAAAATCAAACATCCAGTATTTATATGTTATTTCACTAAAATATACAGGTTTATTAAGATATTTAATCTGTTCTATTATATTATCATTGAGTAAATTATTATTGTCCATTACCTCAATAGTCCAGCCATTTTCAGTATAGATAATTTTAATGTCTTGTGTTATCGTACTATTATTCATTAAATAACCTCCTTTTATAGTCTGTTAATTTCCCTCATTAACCTATTAAACGATTCTCTATAATCTGTATCACAAGAAGCTACACCCCAAAACATTGTACCGTTTAAATATGCTTGTATTCTGTTAATCGCATCTTCAAAAGTTTTATATTCTGTTGATTCCTTAACTATAGGGAAGTTATAACCTTCTTGCAATAATTCCTTTAATGCTTTACCTGTGCATATGATTTCCCAATTACCCATTGGAATAAGTCTGTTATTATCTTTAAAATGCGGTCTATTATAAAAATCTGATACCCTGTAAAGTTTATCGTCTATTATATTATACTTTTGTATATCTGTTATTTGATATTGTGCCTCGCCTTCATAAAATAGCCTTGACCCCTTCAGCAATTCTGTTACCTTGTAATATTTATTCGTGTTACTGTCCATTTCTAAATAGGTTACTGTATAAAGGTTGTTTTTCTCAATGTCATTTTCATTTATAGTCTTAACTTCTGCCAATAGCCTGTTATTATATTCTTCCCTTTCTTTGTCCTCCTGTTCTTTTCTTCTCTGTGCTTCCCGCATATTGCATGATTCGTCAAAGTAAAGCGTGTTACAGTCAAAACTATAGCAATTGAAACTTAATTGTATTACGCCGTTTTCTTCTTTGTCTATATAAACTCGCCACCCTGAAGGATTCTCAATAACTTTTTTTGCCAACGAAGGTAAATGTATTCTTGATCCGCTTTGAAAGTTAACTGCTGCATCGTAGGCATAATCATCCGTATAATATCCATCTTTTACGCCTTTATATATTTGTCCTGCTAATATAGCTTTCCATACATGAGCAATAGTCCACTTTTTAGGTTTTTTGATAGGCTTAATCTCAACAAACGGGGAAAAGGTGTTTATTGCTTTTTCTTCTGTTATTGATACTTTAAGAGTATCAATATTTAATCCTGCTGTTACCCTGTTATATAGTTCTTTAAACGTTGTTATGCCATTATTTACTAAATCAGCCCGTATTCCCTCGTTTTTCCATTCTTTATGCTCTATATAATACCGCTTACAAGTTTTCCCTGCCTTTAATGCGTCTGTTAAGTCAATTATTACTGCTGAGTCTCTATAAAAATGTATATATGCGTTTATATCTGCAAAGTAATAGCTGTTATATGTGTCAAGTTCTATGTTGCTGTCCTGCAATATTTTGCTTCCGTCTATACTGTCATAAAGCGGAAAATATGCTTTATTGGTTTTTTCTTCTGTTATTGCTTCTACCTGCTCTCCTGTTATAGATTGAGCAATTTTGAGCGTTTTTTCGCTCTGTTTTGCATACCAACATTTTTTTAACTTGTGCCATCTAAAACCAGCATTTTTTAGACTGTCAATAATAGTCGGTAATGGTTTTTTGTCAAAGTACAACTCGATACCGTTTAATTCTTGATTAAATACTAAATTTACCATTTTAAAACCTCCTTTTTTATATTAATACTGTAAATAATTGGTTTAGCTTGTCCCAGTCGTTACATTCTGTTATGTCTTTTTTGTAAATATCTGGAGTAATATAACTATATGCTTTTAGGTATTCGCTATAACCTTTTACGCCTGCAATTGATGATATTTTACCTGTTATACCGTTAATAAATTGCTTTAATTCACCTTCCACATTACCCCATTTGATAGTTTTTGTATTTGTGTCAATGGTAAAATCAAACTGATTTTTAAACCTGCATTTTAACATTTTAAAACCTCCTAATTAATTTATATTAATATTTTTGCAACCTTACGGGGTATTACCCCCGTAAACGCTTCGGGCCTAATGCCTGTTTATAGCCGCCCGAACGGCTGTTATTTGCTATTGTAAATTTCTTCCAATTTATCCCAATCTATTATAGCTGGTTCTCTTCCAATTTCTATTAGCGCCAATTCTCCGTCTTCATCCTTCTTTAACCAGTAGTAAATCTCCCTAGTAATAGCTATTTTCTTAGTCCCGTTTTTGCACTCTTGCAATACTTTTACTTGCATTGTCAAACCTCCTAATATGTATTTATTAGAGTTATTCACTCCATACAGCGCACAATATTATATTTATATTATGCGCTGGAGCAATGAATAACTATACCCGTTGAAGCAAAGGCAATTCGGTTATTATTTCTTCTAGTTTATAATCTTGATCGTCCGTTATTTCATCTTCCCAAAATCTTAACAATTCCTGGCATATGTCGTAAATTTGCCATAAATCAGCCTGGGATTCTTCTACTCCTAAAACGTTTACCTTTTCAAGTCCAGTTTTTACCAATGTGTCAATAGTAATTCTTAGCCTTGCATAAGTCATTTTTGCAACCTCCTATTCATTTTTCAATGAACTTTAATTTATATTTATATTTTACTACAGGTAAGTAATACTGTCAATACTAATTTTCAAAAATTTTTAAGTTTTTCATTGGATAAAACTAACATTTTATATTAATATAATTAATCACACCATGCCGAATACTCCGAATTATATTCCCATTCGATATTTTTTCTTGTGCAGTATGTTTCAATAGCTGAAATAATTTCTTTGTTTATTGGTTCGCTTCCTCTTTGTATGCTCCAACTTCCATTAATAGTTATTTCTTCACCATCAAACCTAATAGAATATATTTCTCTGTCTACTTCAATATTAGCTTTGTTTTTTAAGCCTGTTATTTGTTTTTCTGTCAGTTGAATTCCTATACTCATTATAAAACCTCCTTTAAAAAATAGGTTGAGCTGAAGGCTGCCTGTTATGCAGCCCGCCGGGGATTCTCCGGCATCTCCCTAGCCCTATTTTTATGGTATGTTATACAATCTCGATGAATAACTCATCGTTGGTATACTTGAAGTCACAGTCCCCTAAATATGCCACAATATCTTTTTTCGCCAATTCTACCTCCTCCATGAATCTATTCCAGTCATCATCCCAAATTACAGTAATAATGTCGCCGCTAACATGTGTTATATGTGCTTGATATTTCATGCTCTAACCTCCTCAAATTTTATATTATTATTTTATCATAATGAATCAATGTTGTCAATGCTAAATTAAAAATTTTCTGTTAAGATAAAAGCAAAATTTTATCTTAACAACGCTGCATCTGCATGAATTAAAACATTTTTCTTGCCACGTTTAACTACAAAATAATAACACTGACCATGATAAGCATGTTCAATGCCTTTATTATATTCTTCAGCATCATAAGCAATATCAATAACTGGCTCAATACATTTTACAACTGTTCCTGTGTCAAGTCCATTTTCTAAAATATTGTTAAGTTTTTCTAATTTTTGTTGAACCATATTTTTATATGCTTCTTCTGCTAAATCTGGTCTCCCTATTTTTTTAAAAAAGTCAATTATATCCTTACAATCTTCTTTAATATGTTTTATGTAATTATCTTTTTGCCCATAAATAATTTTCATTGTTAAACCTCCCTTAAATAAAACTATTTTTTATTTACTCAACATATTTGAATAAAAAGACTATTTTATATCATTATTTTACTGCCAGTATTAATATAATATAATATTCCTTCTAGCACGTCTTTTTTCGCTTGTGCTGTTATATATAATTCTTTAATTTGTGGATTATTATTCCCTGCAAAATTATTTATAGATTCTTCCTGTTCCTTTATTGCTTTTTCAATTATAAATTTTAATTCTTTTAATGATTTATTAGCCATTTTTTATAACCTCCTTAAATAAAATACCAGTTTTATATTATTGCCCGACTTTGGACGGTTAGCCTGTTATAGGCTAGTGCATTACTACAAGCTAATATCAGCTTGTAGCCATCTGCAAATTTATTTTATATTCTTATAAGGGGATTTGTTATCCCCTTATAGTCCATATCCATATTTGCTATACGTTTTAGCCATTTCATGCAGTTTTTGTGCTGTAATCCAAGTAAACTGACTTATATAATCTCTTGCTTTTTCGCTCCAATATCCTTCAGAGTCAATAATCTGTTTTAATTCTTCTTTTACTTTTTTTGTAATTCTGTTTTTCATATATCCACCTCCTGTTATTTTATATTATAATTTTACCATAGCTTTTTTATGTTGTCAATATCAATTTAAAAAATTTTCATTGAATTTTTGCTTAGTTAAATATTTAAAAATTCATTTACTAACATTCTTTTTACTTCTATTTGTTTTTCATTGTTACTTGCCTCATAAATTACTATATATTTTGATCTTTCAATATCTTTTTTATATACATAGTAATAATTAGTATATAATTCTTTTAGCTTTTTTTCTATTGTACTAATTTTTTTATAACTCCACCTCTCAAAGGTTATCGTCTTGTTGTTTTCGTCTTTTAGTTTTGTTATGTATGTTTGGCGTCTCATTTTTTCACCTCCTGTTATTTTATATTATTATTTTAACATAGTTTTTTATACTGTCAATATAAATTTCAAAAAAATCTATAAATAAATTCAAGTTTTCATCGGCTGTTATAATCAATTAAAGCTGTTATAACCTATTAAAGCTGTTATTCTTTTATTTTTATGTACTTTATTACTTTAATACTTTACTGAGTTAAAGCATAAAAATATAAAAAAAAGAGGCTATTAAGCCTCTGTTAATTCCCTGAATCCAATACTTAATAATTCCCTCCTATATGCATTTATTGCTCTTGTAGTGCTAATAGTTCCCCATCCTCCGTTATTTGTTTTAAACGTCTTTCTCAGGTCATCAACTACCACGATGGGCGTATAGTGATAGTAATATTTTGTTATATGTCCTTCTCTCTCCTTTCTGTGATTCCCTATCCTTTTATAATTGGAATTGGTTTTAAGTAATTCATTGATGCACTTCATTTTTTAAGACCTCCTTATTAATTTATTCAATGTTCATTTTATATTTATATTTTATCATATATATTTATATTATCAATATTAATTTTAACTTGCTATGCTTAATTATAGCCTGTTATCTCAATATATCTATTATTATCTCACTATATCTCATTAAAACTGTTATAATCAATTATAGCCTCATTATTTTATATGTGCTTTATCGCTTTAATACTTTACCGAGTTAAAGTATTAAAACATAAAAAAAGAGGCTTCACGCCTCTATGAAATAACGTGCCGTCCACTCCCCCCCTCTTTTTCCGGGGATTTTTTTGATATTTACTCCGGCTTCCCTCAATCGGAAAAAAAGGTTTGAAAAACTTTCACAATACTGTGTATAGTATCCCTGTTTTTTCATATACTTACCAAGCCGTGCAGTCTCACCGTAATTAATAAGGTCATAAACAAGTTTTTTTTGGGCACGTCCTTTGGCTAGAGCAAGTATATCTTGTTTAATCATTGTATCAACCTCCAATATATTATATTTACATTATATATATTACTATACTTTATTAGTATTGTCAATATTATATTTATATTTTCTGTTGTTCTATAAAAAAATAAAGCCGTTATGTAATATATTAACTGTTATGGCAATAATTTACATTTATTTATCAGCTGTTATATTTACTCTTTTCTGTTATTTTTTGGATTTTACTTAGCTGAAGTATAAAACATAAAAAAAAAGAGGCTTATGCCTCTGAAAAAGGATCTTCCCAATGATTTAATACTTTTGGATCTGTTTCTCTTATTACTTCTGACACGCATATGTGCCAGAAGTAACTACCAGGCACATAATATTCGCTTGCGGCACTGCAAGCTGCCGCAAGCGGAGTTCTTCCTTCTCCAATCGTCATGCCTTCTTCATTTTCTACATAATAATATCCATTGTCTTCTAAAATCTTCATTTTACTCCTCCTATCTGTCAATTTATTTTCTACATATATATTATTATACTTTTTTAATATTGTCAATACTAATTTAAAAAAATATATTATTATTTTTTGAAACATATGTTCGGTTTATAAGCAAAAAAATAACCTAGTTGTTAAACTAGGTTTAGATAAAAGTTATATCAGTCTTCAAGTTCTTCCTCAATTTCTATTTCGTCCCACATGTCATTTTCTGCTTGTCGGCATGTGTCTTTATCAATTGCATATACGGCATAATTGAATTCTTTTAATAGTGTTACAATGTCATCTTTAGTCAATTTCCAGTATTCGTTTGCTATAAAATCAAATAGACCTCTTTCAGCAATTTTTTCTTTTACATTTTTTGTAATCATTCTTAAAACCTCCATATAATTTATTTTATACTTATATTATATTACATATTTTAATATTGTCAATAGCAATTTGCTAAAAATTTTATATTTTTATTTAAGATAAAAGTTATATTTTATATTATTTCCATGTTTTAAAATATGCTTAAAATTACCTCTTTATAGTCCCATGTACACCTCCATTCATAAGATAAATTGCTCTTTGATATTTTATTATATATTTTATTCCAATTTTCCCAGGGAATAGTTATATTTACACCACCTCCGCAATTTTCAACTATTTCCCATTTGCTATTTTTTGCCTTTTTAATCAATTTTTCTTTCAACATTTTTAAAGCCTCCCTTATATATATTATATTTACTATATATATATATTAGCATACTTTATCAATATTATCAATATAAATTTATAAATTTATATTACTAATTTATCCACATTATCCACAGAGTTATCCACAGGTTATACACTGTGTATACTGTATATATAGATTATATACAGTTGTAAAGTGTTCACTCATTCCAGCCGTGTTATATCCGATAATTCCTATTGTATTACTATGTTTTATTTACCAATTCTTCCCAATTGTATCCTTTCTGGCCCACTATCCTATAATTTACCATATCATACCACATTATCCAGTATTATACAGTATATCTTTAGCTTGCATAGTATATCTATATTATATTTATATCCAGCTTATTATGTTTATGTTGCGTCAATCCTGCTTTATTCCTGCATTTTAAGTTATATATTATTCCTTATATAATTATTATTATGTAGGGAATACTGGTTTAAATGGGGGGTACGTTTACAAGTTTTGAGTTTGTTTTTTGGTAGCAAAGCAGTATAGCACTTTCATCCATCTACCCACAAAATTTTTACCGATTCAATCTATTTTCTTACAAATCCACTAAAAAATCAATCGTATCTCTATCGAGCAAATCCAGTATTTATGCGTATTTCACAACATCGCAAATGTTTCAATTTTACACTTATATATCTATGTCATAATCCTTCAAACCTAGTAATATCAACATTTCCAAAGGTTTAATGTTTAGTATTTATCGAATGTATTTTTTAGTATTCGTACTAAATCATATATAATACACATCAAACCCTTATAAAATAAGCATTTATAGATAACCAACACAGTAAAGTTACGATATATAATATAAATATAAAAATCTTCATTTTTTTATTGACTATCATAATAAAAAATAGTAATATATTCTTGTAGCATACAAATAATATAAATACAACTAACAAAGGAGATGTTTATATGGTTAATTTGAATGAATTTAAAAATTATCTTATATCCTGTTCTAAGTCAGAAAATACTAT
>ENA-OWPA01001746-OWPA01001746.1-bioreactor-metagenome-genome-assembly--contig:-NODE-1746-length-12693-cov-6.463538_pt1 | contig 12693 bp, 13 predicted proteins | sample MGYA00238139_ERZ651803 | MGnify/ENA primary metagenome ERZ651803 (study PRJEB26909, sample SAMN07631231) | bioreactor metagenome | isolation source: Switchgrass digestor | place: USA: Dartmouth...
GAAACTAATCCATTTGTTCCAACAGCCATTCCTGAAGCATTACCAAGGTTTGAAGTTGCACCTGTTAATTCAGATTCATTACCTTCCCCTGAAGGTTTATTTACAACACCTAAACCAATAGCACTTTGCATATTAAAAGCTGCATACTCAATCATCATAAGCATTTGACTTGCTGAAGCACAAAGAACATCTTTTTGCTGCCAGCCAGCACCCCTATTTTCAGCAAGTTTTCTTGTATTTGCCCTTGTAAGGTTTTGAGTTAATCCGCTTGCTGGTTTAGCATAAGCAATTGAAGAAAGCTTATCTGCATTAAAATCAGCAATTTGTTCATCAGCTAATAAATAGGTTCCTGCCGATTCATCATAAATACTGCCTTCATATGCTGATAAGTAAATCTTATCAACTTCAACCCCATTTCTAACAAAAGCAGGATGAACCTTAAAGCCAACCTTTGGTGTATCAGAAACATAATATCTTGCTTTTCTCAAATGATAGCCAATACCATCTTGAATTTTTTCAAGTTTCAAAGGAACAACCTTATAATAAAACTTTGGTTGTTCTACCATAACCTGACCGTTTGAACCATCTTCAACGTACTCCGGATCGCCATAATAAGCATTTACCGTTCCATCATCTGCAAGATTACACCTTCTTCTCCCGCCAAAGGCATTTATGCTGTCAAAGTCAGCACCAGGATTTTTCCCAACTGCCCCAGCAAGCCTTGTAAAATTATTATTTACAAAATCAACTTCAACACCATAGATGTTTGTATCTGTATATTTTGATTGTATTGCACGATATTTTATTTTTCTTGTATCATTTTTAGTTGTTATATAACTCCCACTGTCAACTGTTTCACAGTAGATATTAATACCATCTTTATTGTATTCTTCGATAAACGCCCCAATATTGGAGTTATCACAACTAAATGTATAATTTGTATTCGGTTGCACAAACACAGTATTGTTCTTTTCGTCCCACAAGTTCTTTCCGACACTTTTTACCCTGATTGCGCCAATTACTGATTTACCACTGTCTGGGTCAGTTACGCCATTGACAATAAGGTCACCAACTTGCCCTTCTACGACACTCTCGGACAAGTCAATATAGTTGCCACTTTCATCATAGCCGGTGCCTACGGAAAAGACACTGGCTGTATTGGACAGCTGGGGGGTATATTCGGGTTCATTTAATTTACTAAGGACTTCCTCGTACATTTGCAACAGAGCATCATAAGCTGTAGTGGTTACAGTATCAATCCATTCCCACTCTTCCAATTCGACATTATATCTGTACATTCTCCCGGTGTCTATTGCCCTTGTGGTCCAGCCATTTTCGGGCTCGGGGTATATTGTAGCAATGTCATCATAGGTATCTACTGGAGGTTTTGGCACCACAAACGATGTCTTTATCATTTTTTCATAAGTGTCAAGAGCTTTATCCACATCATTCGTAAAGTCTGCTAATTTCTTCAGTATGGGATATTCTGTTGAGCTTTTTATCGAATCCTCTGTTATAAGATCCGATTCAACTGCAAAAACAAATCTTGCGGTGGTAAGGCGCGAATTATTGTCCATTAACTGTACAGACGCTAATACCCTTCCAGGACAGGCAATTTCATTTGTCCCCAGCGTATATACCAGTTTGTCAGACATGATCTGTATATCACCTTGGACTACAGTCTTGTCTCTTTTCGCAAAAGTAATGGTAGCTTCGGTTATTTGCGAGTAATCAATCTCATCCATGCCGTCAAATACCCTAATGTTAAACCGATATACATTGTAGTCATTTTGTGTAAGGGTTATGTCGGTATCGAGTGCTTGACCTGGCAACCGTAAAATTACATCAAATTCCTTTGTCATTATTGTGTTTCACTCCTTTACCTTGTTTCAATTAACCCGTATGCTACCAATGCTGCCAATAAATCATTTACAGCAGTATCAGTGCCCTGATTTGACCTTATACTCCATCTGACTTTTGGAGTAGCCCCAAAAAATCCAAGCATCCCACCCATATGTGACAATTTACCGTTAATTGTTATGTCATCAACGGTAATATCGTCAGGTTCTGGCGGACTTTGATTGTATAATATGTTGCCTAATATCACATAAGTACCGCTAATAGCTGCAAGTAATACCCTATCGCCTACAGTAGGTTTGTAATAGCTTAAATAAGCATATTGCTTTTCGCTGGTAGTTTCTTCCCCATCAAATTTGACTTTTGCTGCGCCATTGTCGAATAATTCCTCTACCACACCCAGTCGAAATATTGACTGTTGTTCAGGCTGCACAAGCAATTCCTCAGCACCTGGTATATCGCTCATATCCTTATCACTCTCCTTGTCTCATGCCTCATTTGACCGTCATGCGATAAAGTCATAGACCATGATGTTTCGGTATATTTGGCAGATATATCATAAGCGGTATGCTCAATATACAAAATATCCATAAAGCTATGATGAGGCATTAAAGCTGTCTCAAAAATAAACTTTCCATAAATTTGGCTGGCCTCATAAGCCAGCCTTTTTGCTATGTCGTCTAGTGTCTGTTGGTCATATACGTCATCTATAATGCGAAAATCAACTATTGTACGCCCTCTGCTTATAGTACTGGTTTTTGATGTGGATAAGTCATTGACATATACACTGCGCAAGCTTTCTGTTTCAGGATTGCTGACAACCAGGACCCATTTATTAGGGACCGAAAACAAATCTTCTTCCTTCATTGCTCCGGGCAAGATAATACTTAAATCATCATTTCGGTAAGCATATTCTGCTTCCCGCTCACTCGGAATCACATAAGGTTTAGCTGTAAAATAACCATTTTCGTCAACCCAAAGTGATGTATAATTGATTTCACTTAGTAATTGATTTATGGCAGATAATTTTGTGGACCCGATTTCAAATTCTTTGTCTATTCTGATTTCGCCAAGATGTGGTATTATATTTATTTTCCATATTCCTGCCTGATTTAAAATTGTCTTAATTGCATCATCATAAGTTGTGCCAGCAGGGATGATATATCGGTTATCAAATTTGTCCTCAACCAGTATTAAGCTCGGATCGTATGCTTCTACATCTCTATATTTCACTCCATTTTCTATTCTAAGTGTAGGCGAGGACATCAAAAATACACCTAATGGCCATTCTGCCCACCCGCCATCAGACATCTTTAAGCAAAAGACAGGCTGAATTCTATCGTTCAGCCAGTCAATATCTCCTCTATCTTTGATTACAAAGTTTGCGGTCCTTTTTATTTCTGCAAGGCTATTGAGTGATACAGTACCTCCAGGAATGACATCAAGTTCACCTATTTTTACATCATATCTATTCAGCAAATTGTACCTAAACTTGACTATCCTATTGGAGTGCAATCGCTTAATCACTTCATCCCGACTATAACCATTGACAGCTAATTCAATCATCAGGCTGCACCTCCTCATTATAATCGGTCTGCGATATAATTAGAGTAACGATATAGCCTTGCCTTACATCTTGCGTGTTTATACTTATAATAATACCATATATCTTTTTACCTTTTTTATCCCTGTATAGTACGGTTTCTTTTTTATCAACAATCTTTATAATTTTTAACAGATCCTCAGTTTTTTTGATAAAGTAGCTTAGTGTTATACTAGACTGCGTATGCTCTGACATGTTATATACCGGGTACTTTCTGTCGTCATAATACACTTCTGTACCAACTGGTGTGCGAGATAAATTTTTACCTGGCACTGTATTAAGTCCATATCTTAATTCAACTATGTTATTACCCTGAGATAATACTGCAAAAGGTATATTAGGCTTCCCAAGCGCTATATCGCTGTCACTAAACGCCTCGCCATTAACAACACGTATAAAATATTGATACTCTTGGCCGTTTACTACTGTATTGTCAAAATATTGCTTTTCAATCTTTGCAATACAAATGCCATCACGATACAAATAACCCGGACTTGACGAATTGATTTCGAGCCCATATTTAGATCGCTGGACAGTTATTTTGGGCTTTGGCGGTTTTGATGTAGATATATTAAATGGGTATTCAATCCATTCACTCCACATACTATACTCATTCATTATGCGAAGCTTAGCAATGTATTCTCCATCATCCAAAAATGTTTTTACTTTATGCGTCCTAACCGTTAGGCTCGGTATATTTCCAGTATCATAAACAACATCTGCATCTTTTAATATTTGTATTTGATAAACTTGCTGTTCCCTGGATACCCAATTAATTTCAGGCCTAGCGGAGTTGCTTACCGATACTATCCCTGGCATTTCAGGTTCGCCCATACTGTAAAATACAGCTGGATCACTGTATTCTCCAACTTCGTCATATACATTGTAAGTCCTTACACGCCAGTATATATTCCCGGCGGGGAGAGTATTAGCGGGCATTTCATAGTAATTATTTGGTGTCGTTTGGCTTACAGTAGTCCATGTTTGTCCATCAATACTCCATTGTAAATCATATTTTTTCTGTTCACCACCAACTGATGACATATACTGCCATTCAAAACGTATTACATTCGTATTTTCTTTATAAAGTCCAATCGGACTGATTAATATTGGCTTTTCAGGCGGTACATCTTCATAAACAACAGTAAGGATAGGAGGGTTTGAATTCTCCTTACTATGCACATTGCAAACTTTTGCGCCATCTGCACCTAAGTTTAGACATAGCCCATTATCCCTTATATTCTCATTGGCCACTGATAAAGAAATGTTTATGTTAAAATATGCATTTGCCGGGATATTTTGATTTTGCCAACCTACATAACCACCAGTAGGCCAATTTCTATGATTATAAACAACTTCATGCTCATTCCAAGGTTGACTAAGTATTTGATATGATAGGAATAGCCAACTGCCAACTGTGACAGCAGCCGTTGAATATAATTTTAATGTTAAGCCCACTATTCTTTTGTATGCCGGCAGGCTACTCCAGTTAAATTTTAATAAAGCACATAAATGTTTTCCGGATACTTCTCCAAATCTCAGTATATTTGACGATCCATAATTTGTATTAGGATTTGCTTCACTGACATATGTGTCAGCATTACACGGTAAATTTATTGTATGTTGTGCCATTAAAGCATCACCATCCCCGCTCGTCTGGTCTGTTTTAACTGCTTAAACGTGTTTATCATTTTCTGCACTTCATCTATGTCCTTGGCATTGACCTTCAGGATGAATGTATCTCCTCCGCCAAGAGTATGGGTGGCTTCTGGGTTATATGGGTTTGCATAAGCCGGCACAACCATTTCGCCGCGATGGATTAATGCAATTCTGTCTGTTGGTACATAATTTATACCGCTTGCGTATCTATACTGAGGAGTGGTAGTAGTATATCGAGGATTGTAACTGTAACGGCCGTAATTAATATTGTTTCCAGCATTATTTACAGTATCTGTCATGCTTCCAACGCTTTTACCTATATTTTGCATAGTTTGGTTTAATTCATCGCTTTTACCTATGATAACGGCTATTATAGCCGACAATGCAATTAATGCGGCTGTTACACCCACTATTATTCCGGTTGTCTTTAATGTCACGGGATCTAATGCCTTAAATGCACTTGCTATATTTCCCACTGCCTTGACAACCGTTACTGCAACTACCGCTATACTTCCTATTATTGCAACCGTTGCGATTATTTTAGGATCTATCTTATTCAGCAGTTCAAATAAGGCTGTTAATGGCGGCAACATTACTCCCGCTATGCTTCGCTTAAATGCTTCTGTTTGCCTGTTAAACTTTTGCATGGCATCATCCAACTGTCCAAACCCTTCCAACGTTCCACGGTCCAGTACATATCCCAGATTTCGCGCCTCTACTCCTAGCTCTTTTAAGCGTTCACTGCCAGCTTCTATTAAGGGGTTCAATTCCCTAGCACTACGCCCAAATATCTGCATAGCAATGGCGTCACGTTCTGTTTCATTTGCTATATTCCCAAGGGCATCTATTACCTCATAAAACATTTGCTCGCTATTTTTAAGTTGTAAATTATTATCATATATGCTCACCCTTAATCTTCTAAAGGCATCCATGGCCGTCTTTGTACCCCTGTCTGCATCACCCATGGTTCGTATCATTCTTGTCATGGCGCCAGTCATAGTTTCAAGAGAAACATCAATAAACTCTGCAGCGTATTGCATTTCCTGTAAAGTATCAGTTGCCAAGCCGGTGGTACTTGACAATGTTAATATTTCGTCGGCAAATTTAGCTGTTTCAATCGTGGTTTTGCTAAAACTACTGATTAAAGCCGCGCTAATACCGATCAATGCCATTGTAGCCGCTTTTTGGTTGTCTAAAGCTTGTATGGCTTTTTCAGCACCTGCCGGGAGATGAATTCCGAGATTATTTATTAAGTTATTTAAAACATCCCCGAGTTGTTTGCTTTGCTCTCTGGTCTCATCTTCTGCAAGACCAAACTTTTTCATGTCTTCAGTTGCCTGTTTAAGCGCCTCTGAATTATCCTTCAATTCTTTTTCAGTCTTGATTAATTCAGCTTCGGCTTTGTTTAAACTAATTTGCCAGTTAATCGTCCTCTTATCTGCTTCACCATAATTCTCGGTTGCTTTCTGTAGAGCTTGCCTTATAACCTCAACCTTTTGCCTTTGTGCCTCAAGAGTCTTTTCAAGCACATTATTACGTTCGGTAAGCGCCTTCACACTTGTTGCATTTTCATTATATTTAGCTGTTACAAGGGCAAGCTGAGAGGATGTTACCTTTAAACCAGCATTAATTTCAGATACAGCCTGTCTAAATTCACGTTCGCCTTGTAAACTTATTTTTGCACCTATATCATTGGCCATTAAATCACATCCTCTCCAGGTATAATGTCATCGGGATTCTGAGGTTCTAAACCCCAAAACTCAAGATACTCATTATATAGAAGCATGAGTTTTCTTAATGTCATCCTCCAAACTTCTTTTTCGGTATAACCGAGTAAGGTTTTTCCGATAAATATAAGCCGCGCAAAGTTTATGGCTGGTGTATCGTCCCAGTCATCTTCCTCTGCGCAGCTATCAAGTTTTTTTCTATTTCTTTTGCTTTTTCCTCAACCTCTTCTACCGCTTCTGCGGGCAGTCCTTGTAATAATGCTTCTTGTACTTTTTTTTGTAATTCATTTAATCCTCCGACGCCTATAACGTATCTTCCTAACTGTTTTTCATTTAGAATCGGCTTTGGATTATCTGGATGTTCTTCATTCCATATCTCTGCATCCTCATTAAGCATCTGCACCGCAAGCCATTTAATTTCCGAAATATTATTTAAGTTCAATAGTTTATTCATGTCCTTGAATTTATCGACGCATTTTTCCAGCACATTAAGGTTAAAGACGAGATGTCTCTCAACATCAAGAGTTATCGGCACTCCCATACTTTTCATATCACTCATGTATCACTACCCCCGATGTTAAGCACTTGTGCCAACCAGGCCTTTGCAGTAGTTAAGCTGCTTACAGTAATTTCTTTCTTCCAAGCCCCGTCTATTCTCCTCATTATCGTTCCTTCAATGTTTGGTGTCTGCCAGGTTATTTGCTGCCCCTTAGTTTCAGTTTCCTCATTTGGTTCTTTAAATTGCACTTTAGTCAAGAGGATAGCTCTGTATAACCTTTGGTTATTCTTAATTTTTGTCACAATAAAGCCAAAGCCAAAATATCCTGGATTGTCTTCATCTGTACTTGTTAATACATCGACCTCTTCTGCCCCTACAGTTTCTTTTTCGATTTTGTTATCCAGCCAATCAGCCCTTGCATCCTGAGGTATATCATCTGGGTTGAAGCCTAAAGTTCCATCAATAAACTCCTTTGCAGATTCTGCCACATCATCATCAGCATAAAGCTTGCTTTCGGCAATATTTAAGTTCCAGTTGATTCTAATTGCTTTTCCTGCTATCTTTCCTTCTCCGTATTCAAAAGTTTTAGATGTTTCGTCTTCGATAAGAGGAGCATACATCGGGTATTTTACTCCTATCTGTGCCATCAGTTATCACTCCTTTTACAAAGCATAAATTTTTAGATCCGCATCTATGGATTTGCCCATTTCTTCAAGAGCTCTCCGCTTGGCCCGGTTTACTGCTGGTCGAACAAAAGGCCTTTTCTTAAGAAATGATGTGCCGCTTTCCATTGCTCTTGCTTTCAGGGCATTGGGTACACCTTTTCGGTCATAACCTTCAAAGCCGATTTTGCAATTAACTACTCCATTCTTGTCTACTCCGGGAGGTGTGATCCCAAGAGAATTCAATAAATCTCCTGTTGACTTTCCGTAGTTAATCTTATACCCATACAGCCCAACGCCTTTTTTACCAACATAAGCAGGGTCTTTAATATTTGTCTCAAGTCCTTTTCTTACTTCATCTGCCACAGGATTTGCCCCTGCTCTTACTGCTCTTTTTGCTACATTTGTCATATTCGAGCCAAGTTGAGATAATTTATTAATATATTCATCCAAGCCTTGCACCGTCATAGTTGCCATTTAGATCACCTCAAATACCCATTCATAATGGATATAACCAGTATCATCTTCCCGGAAAATGTCGTTAAGCCGCCAAGATATTTCCACCTCATTGAGTTTGTCTTGTATTTGTTTAACAAGTGGATCGTTTTCAGTTTTAGTAAAATAATCAATTGTTCCCTGGATCACCTGTCCAGTTTTCACATTATCAGCATGGAGAGACTGGCCTTCACTATCCTCAGCCCATACGATGTAATTCCCAGTTTGGCCGAACGCAAAATAATGGAAAACTGGCACCCCTAACTCCAATAATGCATTTTCAAGAGCTTCCAATGTCATATTTCTGCACCAGCCTTTCCAGGGATAAATCCATTACTGGTGGGTATATATCCTCTGGCTTTTGTATTTGCACAATCCGGTACTGCTCCCCATCAATGGGTATAGCAATATCTTGGGTGGATATAGCCTTTGCTTTAATCGGGACATACGGGACCCTTATAACCATGTCAATCTTTACATTAGCCTGCATTGCTGCCCAGTATCGCGACATACCAACGGTGCGCTCTTTGTATCTCAATGAGCTAACCTTCAACGTCAATCCTTCTTTCGGCATGCCTCCTGGAGGCGCTATGTTGCCCACGGAATATATGTTTGCGACGCCGTCATTAAACGTCTGAGTTTTCGGCAACATAGTCCTTCACCTCCTGACTGATTTGGAGTGAAAGAAGCTCATGCAGATAATTATTCTGAAATTCGTCAAGGGCATTGGATCGCACGTATCTGCAATAATCAAAAAGCAGCTCCCGAGGCTTGTCCTCCACCGTATAGTCAAGCTCAGCACCTGCAACAGAGTTGATGTATTTGATTCCCCGAGCGAGTATGCCGGAGAGTTTTTCATCTCCGGCAGGATCTTCCCAGGTTATGTCAAGATAATTTTTAACTGCATCCAGCAATTCAAGCTTTATTTTTTCTGGTAGGTTCATGCAATCACCTACTTCTTTGTCTTATTTGCAGGCTTCTTTTGTAAATTTTTCTTTTTTATTGCCTCCACAAAAGGACCAAGAGTGGCAGAGGAAAGTTCCTCATACCGCTCTTCGGTCACTTCAATCTCCTGGCCATTCATATAGACGACTTTTGTGTACTTATCCCTGAAAGGCTTTATAATTCTTACCTTCATGAAGCATCACCTACGCTTCAGGAGTGCCGCCCGGGAACTCGGAAGCATTGACTACCTCAACCTTCTGGACATAAGGCTTGAGGCCGGTAATATCCAGGTATACAAAGGCATTTTCGTCCATCGGACGGCCATTACCATAGAACTTGACCCTGTAGACCCTCTGATCCTCGAGGAACTTGTATTCGTCGCTGTACTCAATGCGGCCGCCCTTTCCTGTCCCAGTTCCAAGTCCCATGAAATACCGGTCGCCCAATCCCATTACCGCATAACCGGCAGGCACTGCAGTGGATTGAATAACGGTAGTGGGGAACGGGAATACGTCGTTTTTGAACCCGCCATCAGTTGTACGCGGAGTAGTTGCCGGGAATACTTTTGTAAAGTAATCAGCCGGGTTAACTATAAGCAGTACGGAGTTAATTGCACGCCTCTTATTATTCGGAGCCTGCGAAAGAGTGTTGAGGATATTCCCATAAGTTTCAGGGTCAAGTGCTGTAATTGCTGTCGCATTCTTTCTCGGATATACTCCGTCTACAGCCCCGGAAAGTTGACGAGTCATACCGAGAGGCTTGTTTTTCCCGTCGCCGTCCACTATAGCAGTTTCAAGACCGACAGCTATAGCCTCGGCAAGCAAAGTGCGCACATATCTATCCAGCCAGGCCGGACCGAGATCGAGCATTGCATTGCTGACAGGTATAAATGCGGTCAGCTTTTTCTTGTCAAGCTCGATAACACTAAATGCGCCTGAAAGTTCATCGACAATAGTATCACTCAATTCTCCCCATCCAGCGACACCGGACGAAGTGGACATAATCCACTGCACGATGGCTCCTGTGTTCTGGAATGTAATAGCGTCCAATAACGGATGATTTTCAGTCAAATGGGTGAAAATTTCATCAATCACCGTTTTGGGCATGACATCATCGATTAAAGTTATTGCCTGCTTCGGGTCTTTGGACCTCATAGCCTCAATAACCTTATTGTAGTATGCGGTTTCCTCGCTTGTTAGCTGACGAACTCCACGCTGAGCAAGTATTGCCGCATCATTAGCCTCAATCAGGCTACGGGCATCCTTTAGTACAGCTTCCTGAATTGCTTCTGCGAATTCTGAAAATGCAGCAGCAAAGGCTTCAGTATCGTTATTCTTTACTGCTTCCTGCATCTTCTGCAGCACAGCTGCATTATTCTGTTTGATAATATCAAGATTCTTCATGTTATCTTCTCCTTTCTTAGCGCATCAGCGCTGATAAAAATTTTAATGGTTTGTTCTCTTTTGGTGGTTCGGGTTCCGGGTCAGGCTCAGGTGCCTGCTGGGGTGTCGGCTCTGCTGTCTGGTTGGGTCCTGCAGCTGGCTCAGGATCCGCGGTTACCCTTGCATTTTTTACTAAACTAAAAAGCGCCTTTCTGGCGCTTGCAGCAGCTTTTTGTGTTGCTGTCTCCCCAACTATAGATGTTGCAAATCCCATCTCAAGAGCTTCGCTTGGAAGGATCCAAGTCTCGGCATCGAGCAATTCTTTGAGCTTGTCCTCTGTGATGTTGACATTTTGCATATACGCATTGATGGATGCCTGGGTAATCTTGTCGAGATCATCAGCATCTTTGCGCAGCTGGTCTGCATTTCCTGCTGTGTACATCCATGCGTTATGGACCATCAACAGAGACGCCGCATTCATAATACGCTCATCCCCGGCCATAAAAATAACAGATGCTATGCTGCAGGCAAATCCGTCACAATAAGTCCTGACTTTCGCTTTATGGTTCCGGAGTAGGTTATAAATCGCAAGGCCTTCTGCCACTTCGCCGCCATAGGAGTTAATGTGAACATTGATGACCTCTATGTCCGGGTCTAACATCTGCAACTCCTTTGACAATGTGTAGCTGGATACATCATTCTCATACCACTCCCATGATGTGATATCACCAAAGATGTAGATATCTACTTCCTTGCCGTTAGTTTCAAGCGCATAGTATTTATTCTTCACCGTTCTCACCTCCCTCCAGCGCCTTTAAAGCGTTTTCTACTGTCTCATAATTCTTGGTTATGAAGTGCTGATTTGCCCATGGCTCGTCAATCGGCTCATCTCCCACGGCTTTGCGTATGTCATTAATGCAGAAGGCACCACTGCCAATGAGCTTGTCAATGGCCGTCGCAACACTTAGCAGGTCAACATGCTTGATACTCTTCGTATCAATCTTCAAGTATGTTCCCTGACTGAATCCGGTATATCCATTGCGCTTGCGGTTGATTTCTTCCTGTAACATGTCCACCAGAGGATCAACACAAAACGTCAGCAACTGGTCAACTGCCTTTGATGTGTCCTGGACATCGCCCCGGAGCAATGCCGGAGGAATGCCGAAGGCTCTGGCGGTAAAATCAAAAATGTCGTCAATTTGCGCCCTGATGTCTCTTGTGCTTTCGTTGGTGTATGTCTTGTGCTGCAGTTCCTTCCACTCTTGCCCACGTCCCAGAGGCAATGCAGCATTATCGCCATCCATCCACTTTTTTATTTTTTCGTTGATGAGCGCGTCAAATGCTTTTCTTTCATTTGTTCCAGCTACCGGCAAGGTGTCATACTTAAATATGCCCTTTGTTCCCCTTGAACGCTGATATGCCTTCATGCTGTATGTAATCAGCTTCGAATAGCTTTCATACAATCCATTGACTAATTTGCGGATATTTTCCTCGTTAAGTTTGTAATACAGCACTTCCGATTGTGTAAACGACCGATTAAATGTAAAATCTTCAACCTGGACTTGTGAGAATACGTCATCATATAGCGCATAAGGCTTTCGGATGAAATTGTCAGCGACAAGCAACTGCCCGTTCTGCTCGATTACAAGGCATTCGTTGTTACGATACAACTTCGCTATCAACTTGTGAAGGAAAACACTACTGTTTTGGTTACGGTTCGGCTCGATGTTCCACAGATAATATTCTTTGCCTTTGGTTTCCTTACCGTTCATAAACGTCTTGAATTCGCACTTGCTCACAGCATTCGCAACCAGGTTGACGGCCGACCAGAACGCCATCTCTCGAATGTAGATGTCAGCGACCA
>ENA-OWPA01001747-OWPA01001747.1-bioreactor-metagenome-genome-assembly--contig:-NODE-1747-length-12692-cov-2.937772_pt1 | contig 12692 bp, 17 predicted proteins | sample MGYA00238139_ERZ651803 | MGnify/ENA primary metagenome ERZ651803 (study PRJEB26909, sample SAMN07631231) | bioreactor metagenome | isolation source: Switchgrass digestor | place: USA: Dartmouth...
CGTCTCCCCCACCCCCGCCGCATAAATCGGGATGTAGCGGCCTGAGTGGCGTTCAAATCCACCAAGTACTCTTCCACAAAACGCTGCTGTTTTGGTGTCAAATCGGCCACTCTGGTCACCTCCTCATAGGCATAAAAATAAGCCGCGCGCTATGCACACGGCTATACCACTATACTATATCATGTCAATATCTTTGTCAACCCCTATCCCTTTTGTCGATATTTGATGTAATTATTTTTTTAATTTATGCTTGACAGTTTTATGTCATACTGGTATGCTGGTGTTAAACAAAGGACATACCCGACAGGCCACACAGGGGGCCGGGGGAAAGGAGGAAATAAAATGAAAATCAGCGATCTGTTATACCTCATCGACATTAGAACTCGTTTTTGCGAAGTGGGGGCCTGGGCAGTGACCCAGACCAACTCAGGAGATCTAGTGTTGCGCAGAGTTCTTTCCTTGGGATCCCTCTGGGACCTCGTGGGAAAGGGAAATATCAAGTTTAACGGCTTGGTGGGTGTGACGGACGAAACATATATGGCCATGTCCTCAGAGGGCTTTACCTCTGGGGGTGGCAGAAGTTGGCGGGTAAAAAACGTGGCCGCCGTGATTGAGAGTGGCGGCCAAACCCGCATAAAAGCCTTCCGGGTGCACATATTCCCGGAAGGAACAGAAGTTTCATTTCCGGCCAAACAGCCGGTACAGCTCAATCAGGCTGTCCGGCAGGCCGCGGACGCGGCTGTTTTACTTCGTCAATACCTGGCCAGAGGAGAATGGTTCGTCACGGAAGGGCAGTCCAACACCTTCCGGTATGCCCAGCTCCTCTGGCGGATGCCAGAGGATGCTCTGCTGGACTTCCCAGCGGAGCACAAGGAGTCGCTGGCCTCGCTTTGGGTCAGCAAGAACCAGGATGGCACTCTCTGGTCATTTAGACCAGAGGAAGAAGAATGATCTCAGAACCTGCTCTCGCTGTTAGAGGAAGCGAGAGCAGGTAACTAATCCTTTGTTCCTGGGCTATATGCTTGATGGTTGGTACGCACTCTACCAACGGAGGGTACGCACTCTACCAATGGAGGGTACGCCAACGGAGGGTACGCAGATAAGGAGGGATGGCATGGAGGAGAAGCACGTTCTTATACTTACTCCAGACAACCGAGAACTGGAAGCTCTGCACAGAATAATCTCAGAGCAGGTGTTTGTGTTGAGGCAGATATGTAGAGAGGAAAAGGAACTTATCCCGTTCTTTGCAGAGCAGATTCTCTTAGACTTAAAGGTATGTCTGAACCTGCTCTCCTTGTTAGAGGAAGCGAGAGCAGGTAACTAATCCTTTGTTCCTGGGCGACTGGAGGTGATACAGTGAGGGATGACGATAATTCCATTGTAGCCTGGATAATTGCTCTGAGCATCGTGGTTATACCGATGCTAGTAGAGAGTCTTATTGGATGATTTTTTTTGCCCCAAGGTACGCGCTGAGCGTATATGGGGTAACACATAAGGAGGGCAACTGCATGGCAATAGCAGAGAGAAGTACAAGAACCTTGGGGACGGCGATCTCCCCAGAGTATGTGAAAAGCTGGGACGTAAGCATGGCAATCAGGGAGATCTTGCAGAACCTGATTGACACCAAGAGAGAGTTTGGCGTCAAGGGCTCTGCTCGCTACAACGCTAAGAAAGGGATTGCAGAAGTCAAAGACGAAGGCCCAGGGCTGCAGCTCAAGCATCTAGCCCTGGGAGTATCAGAGAAGGGGGCAGACTGCATAGGGCAGTTTGGTGAAGGACTCAAGTTGGCACTGCTGGTCTTTGCTCGAGAGGGGCGTTTCATCGAGGTACGCAGCAGGAACTATCGACTTACTCCCGTTATACAGACTTCCGAGTTCCAGACTGAGACCCTGTTCTTTGAAATAGTGGAGGACATGACTCTTATCGGAGGGACAACTATCCGGTTCGAGTGCTCCAAGGAAGAGCTGGACAAAGCGAAGTTCTTGTTCCCTACGGAGTTCAGGGTTAATGGTTCAGCAAATTCACTTACCTGGGTAGTGCCGAACTTGATTTCCTTGCCTGGAGGAAAAGTCTACATCAACGGAGCTCTGGCCACGGAACTCGATGATATGCTGTTTTCTTACCACATCTCTGGTAAGGCGGCCAAGAGTATTTCCAATAGGGACAGAACCATAGTCTCTAGGGACGATCTCTTGACTATCATCAGGAAGACAGTCTCTGAGGATGACAGAGTCAGAGAGAAACTCCCTGCTAAATGGTTCAGTGCCATCTTTGAGGCATGTGACAGGCAGACTTTGTTTCCCGACCCTTACTACAAGCCCCCCTTTGAGACGGAGATCACATTCTGGGATAATACTCCTGGGCTGAGAAAGGCGTTTATAGAGCGCTATGGCAAAAACGCCATTGGTTCAGACTTAGGCTCCCATGAGGAGGGCCTAGCCATCCGCATGGGATACAAGCCCATCAAACTGCCTGGATACAACTGGCAGTTCAGCCTGAAATATTCAGGTATTCCTCTGGTGTCTGAGGTTATTAAGGCAGACAACGCTATTCATAAGCTGGTTAAACCGGCTAGGGATCTGACTAATAGCGAGCGGATAAACCTGGATGCTGCTGTAACGGCTGTTTCTAACTACTATTGTGAGCCAAGGGATCTTGTGGTAGTGGAGGAACTGACTTCCATCCTCTCCCCTGGCGCTAGTGAGGGTTCAGCCATAGAGGGATATTGTTGCTTACAGACTGGGCGGATATATATTGCCCGCTGTGCATTGGAGAGCTACGAGCGGTCTCTGAGAGTGATTCTGCATGAAACCGTACATCAGAGGACCAGAGCCGATGACATGAGCATCGGGTTCCAGGACGAATATGACAAGATTGCTGCCATGTTCCTTAGGAAACTAACGGAGGGAGAGGCGTAAGCCTCCCCTTCCCTAAAAAGGAGGAAAAGATATGTTAAAGGCTGTAAATGGTACACATAAGCTCATAGTAGAGAGGGACGATTATCCGGACAATCCCCGTAACTGGGACAACATCGGAACTATGGTCTGCTTTCATTCAAGGTACAACCTGGGGGATAAGCATTACTATGGCTCCCCGGCTGAGTTCTTATTGGATCTCTTAAACAACGCAGACCTTGGGGGCATCGAGGGAGCCGCCCGAGAGGATATTCTCGAGGCTGGCAGCGGTATATTTGAAGAAGTGTATCACTTCTGGCTAGAGACCCAGTGCAAGCAGGATGTCAAGGACGTATTGGATTTTTTGAAAGACGAGTGCGAGGGTTTTTCTATGGAGAGCATAGGTCGGTTCTTAGCTAGGGAGAACTGGGATTTATTTATTGACTGCATCTCTTGGTTGTCACCAAGTGACATTGAAGTCAATGAACTGTATGACCTTGTCAGGGCAACTGACCAGTATGTGATTCTTCCCCTGTACCTCTACGACCACAGCGGAATAACTATATCTACTAGACCGTTCTCTTGCCCCTGGGATTCAGGGCAGGTCGGGTGGATCTATGCGCCCAAGGATACCTTCCGTAAAGCGACCGGGTACTCCGAGGACGATTTGTTCTCCACGGATACCAAGAGGTCTCCCAAGTGCGGAGACCTAGTCAAGGTCAAGAACGGGGTAGACTGGGGGAAAGTAACTAGCCTGGACGAACTAACTCCCTTAATTGAGGTCGATTTTGACTACAATAGGCCCCCGGACTACAAGAGCCCAGAGAGCCGCAGGGTTGTTAGGAAAGAAGATATTGCCGAGGTCATGTCTAACAGGGCGGAAGGTATTCTTGAGGATGAAGTTCGTGAGTATGACGTGTACCTCAGAGGAGAAGTCTACCGCTACGAACTATACGAACTTCGTAAGTGCGATAGTTGTGGTCATGTCAAGGAGAACATCATCGACTCCTGCGGAGGATTCTACGTAGAGTCTATCGCTGACCTAAAAAAACAAATAGCGTGGTACCTGGGCGATGAGTTTTCCGAACTCATAGACGCCCTGGAATAAAAGGAGGTAATGGTATGAAATGGTATCAGAATCACAGTGAAGTAATCGAGGCATTTGTAGACGCCCCCATGGACGAGAGAGGCGGAAAGGCTAGTAATTTATTCTTTGAGGATGGGATTTTGTATAGCTACGGACATCATTTCCCTCTGGCTGTCCCTCTAAAGAGAAATGACTATGAGTTCTTTGTAGTAAATGGGGACAACTATTCGTCCTCTACTGCTGCCCACCGGGGCAAGGTATTCAGGGCCATTTCCCAAGAAAAGTATGCGGTTATACCGTTTACTGCCTTAGACTCTATGCTTAGAGATGTATATTCCAAAATTATAGACGAACATTCCAGAAGTTCTAGTTTTAGATTTTACACTGCAAGAATCATTATGAATGAAATCATGGTCATAGACCATACTGCGGATACCTTCGAGGATAAAACCGTCAGGGTTAGAAACAGGGACACCGGAGAGATGGAGGAAAAAGTCATCACGGAGCACCTGCTGGGCTCCACGCTGTTCGAGATTTACGGCGACTACTACCTGTCCAGCGTAGATCCATCGGGCAAGGGCAGAGGACTATATTTCCTAACTAAGTTGCCCAGACCTGCCGAGTCAATCGAGGATGCCTATGCGTCCATCAAGCCCAAGGGGCTGAATGGCGAAGCTTATGTCCGGCAAGGAGAATTCTTCTTCGTCCCTCAAGAGGGCATGACTAAGCCCCGAGGGATTGACCTTGAGAAGAAGGTTCTCATAGAGAACCGGGGCAGAGACGCCGAAGAGTGGAGACACGTAGCTACCGAGGGTTTTAGATTAGACGGCGTGCAGTATGTCAGAGGGACGGTTAGGCATCCCGAACATAAGATGTGTTCTCTGGGGAATGTCTGGCATCGAGTCTATGAAGCCCAAGGGGCCGGAACTCATGGGGCAATCGTGAGTTGGAGTTCTGGTGGAGGTTTCGACTGATGCGGGGCCTGAACATTATCGTAGAGGGGCGCACTAAGCCCCTCTATGTTAAGACAAGGAAGAAGAACGGACAAATAATTGCCCAAGTCATGGATCAAGGGCAGATAGTCTGTACCTTGATTCTAAAGGACGACTACCCTCTCGTGGTAGTACAAAGCGAGAGGGTGTGGGTTGTTTATGAGGCATAAGGGGCTGAGTCGAACTGGTGATGCAATAGTTGGTACGCTGATTATGTTTCTTGTCCCGCTAGTGTTCACGGGGATAATGTATGTTGCTCTGTCTGTAATAGCGGCGATACTCTGGGTGCTGAAACAACTCCCAGGGATTGCACTCCTGGGAGTCTTAATATTGGCAGTATGCCTAATTCTAAAAAGGTGGTGATATTGTTGGCAAAAATCCCGACTTTTACCGTGACCATAAGAGTGCCGGAGCCGGTTTTCCTGAAGATGGAGGCTGAGGTAAAACGACGCAAGGAGAGAGGAGAGATCGCCTCCAAGAACTCTATATACAACGAGGCCCTGGAGATGTACCTGTATTACCTGGAGATGGAAGATGACGACGAGGAGGAGGAGGTATAAACGAACATGAAAGATTATGACCTCTTGCTCGACGAGTTATATGAACTTGTCATAGCGGAGCAAGAAAGAGACTTAACCAGAATCGAAAACGAGAGATATATCGAGATAGTAGATATACTGCACGATGCTGGAGCAGAGATACCCTTTGGATTAGAAATTTAAGGAGGTATAAGTATGGACTTGGACTTGATGGACATTGACGACCAAGTAAGGTTTGTCGAGGACGCTGTGGGACTGGAGCCCGATGTTATTTATGTAGTGATCTACAGGGATAGCTATGCTGAAGGGGAAACCTGTCAGTATGAAGAAATAGACTTTGGAAAAGCCATGAAAATCTACGAAATCCTAAAGGGGCAAGACGGGGTCGAGGATCTGGCGATCCTCGAGTACAACATGATGAGTAAAAAATACAAACTAATCCATGAGGAGGAGATGGCATGAGCGAAAATCCGAGATTAGTTCTATGGGAGAGAGGTCATACAGTAGACCTCAATACTGGCAAACCTGTCGGGGTCTTATTGGACCCAGACAAAATCTTCAGGGGCGTTAGCACCTTCGAGTTCAACTTCGTCCTGTTTCCTGGGATTCCTGGAAACAGAGTGGTTGAGTTACCCGAGTCGTTTCCCGACGAAGATGGTTTCGACATTCCTTTGGAGAGGATGTTCGTTGACGAACTGATTCCCTATATCGAGGAGATACTGGGGGTCAAGGCCGAGTATGTGTCCGATGACTTTGTTAGGTCTGAGGATGTCTTGGGTTTCGACCTAGACAGCAAGACATTCTTCAACCTGCAATTCTGTACCACAATCCCCTGTTACGAGTATGTCTGCAATTCCAACCTGACTACCATCACCTTTAATGATGAGTGTGACACATGGTATGACCTAGAGGTAATTAGCGCCTATGACTTGGACATACTCGATGAGAACTACAATCGTTACTATCCTCGCAGGAGTACAGGACATCATGCCCTGTTAGAAAAAGTCATAATCAACGATAGCCGAAAGGGGCTCCTGTGGCACGAATGGAGTCAGTGGCAAGGCGAGGAACTTGATAAAGGATTCCTGCTTACCGAGGAGGAGGCATTGGAACTGCTAAGGCATCATCCTGAAATCGACGAGATTCGGGCATGGCTCCAGGAAGGGTGGTAACAAGCATAACTGGGCAGGAGAAACTTGATAGCCTTATCAATGAAAAATCAAAAGGAGGTTTATAGACATGAGTAAGACTGTAAACGAATTGGCAAGAGAGGCCTTAGAATGGTTTGAAACCGGCACTAGAGATAATGGCGAAGAATTTGTAAAGACCAAAAATGGACGCCCGGAGTGGTTAGAAGCCCTGATTCTCAATGCTCATGGTGACATGTTACCCGATGACTACCGTTATAAGTTCATAAGGGATGCCCTGCAATACATCTCCGATCAGGACGAAGATACAGACCTAGACTGCCCCGAAATTGAAGCAGATATTTATACCAGCGATCTTACCAAATGGCTACACTCACGGAATGACCGGGTGTATTATCTGACTGAAGCTCTGGAAACTTTCGAAATGAGAGATGGCTTTGTGGCTTTGCAGTCTGCCCAGATCATCGAGAAAGAGGAAGTATATTGGAGCGTGTTGGAAAGCCTACGCGAACTGTGCGAGGAAGAACAGGCTTAAAAGCGGGCCTTGCCCCGCTGCCTATGCCCTGGTGGACATAGGCAGGAGGGTAAGACCTAAAAAGGGCAAGTCGGTTGCATTCGACTTGCCCCTTTTTTGTCCCTACATAATCCCCCACCGCATAGCCAACAGGTAGATTATTTTTCGCTTTATGCGTTGTTGGGTTCGCACTCCCAGCCCGTACTCGCTTTCAATGATCTCCGCGGGTATCCTTGCCCAGTAGGTTTTCTCCAGCACCAGCCTTTCCTTGTCGTTAAGGATGAGAAGTACCGACTCTATCTTAGAGCAACTCTTTTCTGCAATCGCCGCTTCTCTGCCCCTGGTGATTTTCTCAATCTTTTCCAACATCCTCTGCTGCTCCGCAGACACCTCCCCGCCCTTGACTATAATTTTATCAAAGCCGCGATTGCCGCCTTCCTCTAAAACATACTCAATTTCCTTGCGGGATTCTTCGACCAGGGACTTATTGGCGATATACCTATACAGTTCTCCTTCGCAAAAGCTCCGAACGTGCTGCGGAATCATGGGAATATCTATATGTCTCATGTTACTCCCCCTTCGACGAGCGTGCTCGCTTTCTTTTCTGTTTGCGTCTATTGTCAAATTGATAATTAGGACACTCCATGACCCTATAGACACTAATGACCCTGTCCCCGTGTTTATAATGCCCAACGGCCACCCTGTCGGGAATAGCTAGCTTTTGCTCCCAAGTATAGCCATCTTGGCGATTGAAAAAAATACACTTATGTGCATAAGCCTCGGTACAAGTCCAACACAGACTTTCATTGCCGCCCTTACTGATATACTTCGTCTTGCCAGTCATTTCTTCTAAAATAGTAGCCATATTTAACTTACCTTCCTCCTTCCGTCCAGTCTTCGCCGTTGTCCAGCGCCTTAATGATTTCCCTTACTGCGTCCACTGATCTAACAATGGTTGCTACTGCACCGGCCTCCCGCCACTGAGCTAAGACTGCCTCCTGTAGCTTCGTTGGACCTGCTCCGCCTGGTCTTTTCACTTCGAGTTTTATGGTACGCCCCTTGTAGCAAACATCTATGTCGGGCTCGCCAGAAGTGTTGGCATCACCGGACACCTTTCTTGCCCTGCATTGCTCTAAGGAGTTAAGGTACTTTAGAATCCCATTGACAATACTGGATTCTAGTGGAGTCTTTTTAGCGCCAATAACACATCCCCCCTTATGGGCTCCAGGTACTTCTTCTTGGCCTTGTCGTATTCTTCTTGCGACTCCCAGCCATCAGGCCCGATCTGAGGTCGAATCACATAGATCTTCTCGCCTTTGACGAGGCGACACCCTTGACACCTAAAACCATGGATAATACGGGCAGCATCCTTATTGATTTTAAACATTATGCTTAGTAAATCTGCCCAGAGATAACTTTCCAAACCACTTCCATCGTCAAGGTCAGGGCGAGGATCGGAAAAGACAATTTCTTCCCTTCCATTGATTACCTTTTTTTGGTAAGGAATTCTAGGTATTTCCATTTTCACTCACCTTTTCTCTGTTATTTTCTGGATGACATCCCAGTTATTGGTATAATTATTCCATATCCTGGAAAAAATCGGCCCGGTTACCCCACCCGGTTACCCCACCTTCGACCCTCCAAAACGCCGAAATTTCGGACTTCGTGAGCCGATTACCCCGGTTACCCCACTTGCGCACATACACCTACCCTATGAAAAAAAATTTTTTAATAAAATTAAAAATGAAAGTGTAAAATATTTTTTCCCCTTAAATAGTATATATATATGGGGTAACTGGGGTAACTATATATATATGGGGTACTATAAGCCCTATTTTTCGGGGGTTACAGCGGTTACCCCAAACATTTGTTCCCTGGGGTAACCTGGGGTAACTGGGGTAACTTTTCTAAAAAATATCCGTCTCATATAGATCCAGGTCTTCCTCCGGAGGAGTCGAGTCTGTTTCTCCAGAGAGAGCAGACTTGCGAATGAAGATTAATCTGTATAATTCCCCGTTGATTTTCTTAGGTTTAGAGAATCTGGTGCGTTGTCGCTTGCCAGTCTCACTGGCCACCTCGATTATTCCCATCTTGGCTAGTTGTTCCTGTACTGCTAGTGCCGAAAAGTTGTTTCTCTCCAGGAAGTCCCGCAGTGCACTGGGGACTAGGTAGTAGTAGTAGTCATCTTGGTATCCTAAAACCTCGTAAGACATAACCTGTCCGTCTTCTTCCTTACCAATGTCTTCGATGCACAGCACTTTACGCTGGTTAATTGTGAGCCAGTCCCTAATCTCACCGATTGCCCTGGGAGCCAGCCTGGTTGATTCTTTGGTGACTAGAGCACCGGTGTTTAGGATCCGGTGCATCAATATTTCCGTTTCGGCCTTCGCGTCCTTCTCTGAGTAACCGAATACCCACACCGAGGATAGATAATCGGCCAAGAACAGCGCCGCCAATGCCCCTATATGGGTACTTACTGCGTCTTTAACTTCTCCCTCTATGAACTCTACTATTTTTTGGTGCTTACTCTTTAGCTCTTTCCAGTCTGATTGTATGAGTTTTTCGATAAAAATTTCACCTGCATGGCCGTAATGCTCTTTCGTTATCTCGTATATCTCTTTAAGTTCCTTGGTTTGTTCCGGCCCTTGATTAGGGCATTCTAAGTCAATTATTCGGGTGAATACGCCCTGCTTGGACCTGTCGCTAGTCAACCTTTCCTCGCCCGTGGTGAGTACCACATTGACCCATTCCACCTCATCCTGCACGCTCCCATCCTTAGATCCCCGTCCCCTGCCCTTGCTGAGAGCTAGCATATAAGCAATGGAGTCCGATACCCTGGAGTCCATAGAAGCCTGTTTCTCGTCCACGAATAATGGAAGGTCGTTGGTGAAGCCGGCCACTTTCTCCATTGCTACTCTGGTAGAGTTAAAATGCCGTCTTAGTCGCTCTGGGTCACCCCATACGCTCAAGGCCGCATACCCAACGGCAGTCTTCCCTGCCTCGGACTCTCCCCAGAGATGGAGCAAGAAAGTCCTCTCATTTAGGATTCTGAGCAGCGGAGCGGCGAATGCTCCAGCGAAAAATAGCCTCATGGCGGGGCGTTCATTGAGTCTTACAATCTCAACTACTCGCATCCACCCGTCAAATGAACCCGCCTTGGTGTACCCAGTTAGAATATTTGCGAAACCGGCAGTGGGGGCGATTTCATATCTGTCGGGATGCGTGGGTAAGAACGCATTATTACTCACCCATCCTAGTTTTTCAGTGCATCGTACCATGGGAATCAAGTCCCTGTTCGTGTTTTCCGCTTCGTAGATATAGTCTATTAATAACTTGGCATTGTTTGAGGTAACGAAGATTCCCCACTTAGAGAGATGAACAATTGACTGCGACGATGCCAGCCATTCTCTGGGAATGATCTTTGTTCTGCACTCCCCGTCGCTTCTCCACCCAATCTCTAACTTCTCGGTTCCATCTTCGAGGCTCCTCAACTTGCGCTCGATCCAGATGGGCGTATGGCAAATAGATACTGCTCCTTCTTCCTTTAGGACATAGATGCCATTGTCATCACATCGGTATCCGTCGGGAGTACGCCTTTCTAAGCCATCCCTCACTTCTATGGGTTTTACTGCGGATTCGGTAATGTCTAGTTCCTGAGCGTTGGACATGACACTGTTCCAAACTGATTCAAACTTATCGGGGTCGGCACAGTGGAGGTCGCTAGGGTCTTTGTGGTCGCTCAGTTGAATACGGAACACCCTGCCGTTCCAGTCAGCGCTCAAGAGATTAGTACATATCTTTTCCACGAAGTTTTTGCCAGCATCGTCTGGGTCTTCGTAAATATACAAGTTGAATCCCTCTAGGTAAGGAACCCATTCTCGCTTGAAGGTAGATGCTCCGGGGATGCCCAGGGCGGGTATGTTATGATACCATAGTGTTTGCGAGTCGCTTTCTCCCTCCACTATTACCAGGCTCTTAACTTCTTCTTCTCTATACTGAGGAAGTCGCCAGATACCATAGGGGATCAGTTTGGCTCCACTAGACCAGCGGAACTTGTCACCTGACCCAGACTCCCCTCTGATTCTAGTAGCTACTATTTCTCCGGTCTCAGACATATAAGGAATTAGGACTCTGGTTACCCCGCCACGCTTGCCACTCCTGACACCAAGCGTCTTGAGGAACGCAACTGGCAATCTTTTCTCGGCCGCATAGTCCTCTAAAAGAAAAGGAGAATCATCAACTGCCTTGCTTTTGGCAGCACTCTTGGATTTTGATTTCCCACCGCTCACTACGGTCAACCCCGCAGCCTCTCTCACTACACGATAGGCTTCTCTTTTTTCCATTCTGATCGACGGACACTCTTGCAGGAACGAGTAAATGTTGCCCTGAGCCTTGCAGGAGAAACATTTATACTTCCCCGTGCTTAGACTTACATTGAAACTGGGAACTGTTTCGCTATGAAAGGGACAAAGAGCCATCGCTCTGTCGCCCGTGATGCTAGTAAATTTAATATATCGTTCGTACAATTCCTTGTAATTTATTTTAGAGTCTACTTCTTGCATTCACTTGCCCCCTTTAGTCTCATGTCGACGCCCTCCTTTCGTGGTTATTTGGCAAATTAGGAGGAGACTATCACCCCCTCTCTATCTCGCGTTATTTTTCGGACGCTTTTCGCGTCATTTACCACAAAGCGCTTCCACAGGGGCTGTATTTCGGCCACACAGGGGTTTGTAATTACAAGGGCAATGTGTTTCACCCTAATGGGCGGGTAAACTTCACCACGGGGCAAACAATGGCCTTTCCGGCGAAATGGCTACAAATATCCCTTTTTTTCCAGTTTTTCAATGTGTTCTTGCTGGATTTTCTTTAATGGGTATGGCGTGCCGTACTCAGTTTCCCAGTTGTATGCTAAAATCGCCAACATAGTATCACAGGTTTGTTTCACATCTAAAATTTCCCTGGTCGCCTCGATAATATCTCCTCGAATAAGAGCGGCTGCGACCTCGCCCACCTCTTCTAAAATCTTCTCAATCTGACTTTCCGCTGTCCAGTTGTTTCTTTTCCAATCGACTTGAACCCTTTCATCGTCAAAAGACCGGAAACCGCAGCTTATGCACGATACAAAATCGAAGTTCCTTGATATGATTGCCCCGCATCTTGGGCAAGCCTTAGCTTCCTGGTTGCTGTACGTAAACATACTCACTACGCCTTACCTCCTCGTAAATGCCGGCCATATAACTGGCAAATAATCTCCCTCTTTGAACTCCGGCGATACTTCAATTCGATTTAGATACTTTATCGACTTCTTGCACTTCCGGCACTTAAAGCCAATAATCTGGTCAGACTCGCCACTAAATGGATTCTTGATTTTATTTCCGCAGAACGGACAATATTTAATCATTGTAGAATCCGTCCTTGTTACAATTGCAATACCTAGTGGACTCCTGGGCGTATGACGCCAACCGATGGTTGACTTCACGAATCAGTGAGTCCATCTCCGCTTTAGTCATGCTTTCAC
>ENA-OWPA01001754-OWPA01001754.1-bioreactor-metagenome-genome-assembly--contig:-NODE-1754-length-12605-cov-6.056593_pt1 | contig 12605 bp, 9 predicted proteins | sample MGYA00238139_ERZ651803 | MGnify/ENA primary metagenome ERZ651803 (study PRJEB26909, sample SAMN07631231) | bioreactor metagenome | isolation source: Switchgrass digestor | place: USA: Dartmouth...
TTTGGCATCGATTTCTGCCATAATCGATTCCACATCGTTTAAGGCAGGATCTGTCCAAATCTTTGCAATTGCATCACGGTATGTATCACCCTCAAACTTGATTAAAGTATCGGGTACGGGAGCCATTGTAAAGATTTCATCAAAGTTTGCAAAAGCAGAGAAATTCTTCATGCTGGGCTCTTTAGTGGCAAGAGCAATTGCCTCTTTTCTTACCGGAATATATAATCCTTCTTCATACATTTCAGCCGCATTTTTATCATCATAGAAGAATTCCAGTACCTTAAGAACCTTTTCGGGATGTTCAAGGGCCCTCTTACCTACGCAAAGGAGGTTGGTAGGATTACCGAAAGCTTTATATTTAGGCTCTTGTCCGTCAAAAGTAGGAATATCTATAACTGCCCAGTCAATTTCTGCAGGGAATTGAGTGTTATATACAGCTACGTCGAAGCTTGCCGCACCCAACATACCTATTGTTCCTGCTGAGAATTGAGCTCTTAGCATATCGGCATCCATAGTTTCATATCCCGGAATTACACTGCCTTCTGCTACCATTTCATCAATGGCTTTAATTAACGGAACATAGTCAGAATATGCAAATTGCATCTTCTCATAGTCAAATCCGTAATGACCTATGTTCTGGCCTGCCGGCATGGTATAGAAAGAAGAAATGGTCCAAAGTGCACTGGGTGCTATACCAAAACCGTAAGCCTTTCCACCGGATTTCTCAGTTATTATTTTTGCTACTCTTTTTACATCGTCCCATGTCTTGGGATAATCGGCTTCGGTAAGTCCGCATGCAGCAAATAAGTCTTTGTTTATTACAAATCCGTACGTAGTAAGGTTATAAGGAAGGGTATAAGTCTTTCCGTTAAATACATGAGCCTGATTAGCTACCAAATCTTTATATTTGCTAAGCAGTTGTTCACTGCCTGGCAAGTCCTCAATAGCTACAAGATAATCTGCGTCAACAAAATCCTGCATCCATTTTGAGTCGGATCTGAAAAGATCAGGAGCTTCGCCTGCCTGAGCAGCAATCTTTATTGTGTCGGTATAATTGCTGCCGTAGACAGTATACTCAATGTAAATCCCCAGTTCCTTACCGATTGTTTCGTTAAACTCTGCGATCTGCTTATCTCTCAATTCTTTCTCATGAGCATTGTCAGACCAAACCGTAATGGTTTCCATGACAACTTCTTCATTAGCTTCTTCTTTACTCTCCTCATTCTTGGAAGAAGTATCATCATTTTTCTGCTCAGTTTTATTACCGGTGTTGGTATTTGCAGGGTTGCTCTCAGATTTTGAGCATGCCGCAAATAAACCGGAAATCATAAGCAGCGCTAAAACTAATGCCATAAATTTTTGAGCTTTAAGTTTTTTGCTTTTCATAAATCCCTCCATAAATTAGATAAAATTGATATAGAACTTACCGACAATTCAATTATATATATAAAATGTCAATAAGTAAGATAGATTTTTTATGCAACTTGTATAGGGATTTTCCCATTTAACTCTAAAAAAGTTTGATAAAATATAGAACTTTTACACAAAAAAATAAGCCGCATAACTTTTGCCTTATAATAAATGGCAAAATATATGCAGCTTATCGTGTAATCAGCTATTGTTATTATAAAGTTTTAATAATTATAAATATTGCTTTTTCTATTTTGATGTAAACCAAAATTCCTTTATAAATACTACAACCACTGCAACCATGCCTCCCAGCACTGCCCCTATTAAAACATTCCTCATATTGTTCGGGCTTGATTTTCGGCTGGGTACAATAGGTTCTGACGGCAAATATATATTGGTCTTTGCTATACTTTTAAATTCGTCATTTAGCACATCCCAGTTACCGTTTGATTTATAATCAGCTATTTTTTCTTTTACCGCATTCAGCTCATCCAGATACTGATTATAAACCGCCATATTATTTTCAATATTATTGATCGTTTGCTTATTTTCAATAATATTGCTCTCTATCTTGGTATAGTTCGGATTAATTATATTTTCAAGGATAACATAATCGCTGACGCCAGGATTATTATATAATTCTGACATAGCTTCTTTTTGATTTATAGTCTGGGGTGTCTGTGCCAGCAGGGCTTCGTTTTTGGCTAAGGTCTCCTTGGTTGTATTCAACGTAACTTCTAAAGAAGCTAAATCAACACTATATTTATTTATGTAATAATCCACAGCCCCTTCAACTGTCATCAGATCTATAAACTCATAATAATTATTAAATAACGCCTGAGCCAGTTCTTTGGCTTCCTGCGGATTGTCTGACGCAACTTTTATAAAGAAACTGTTCTGCTTGACATTATTCTTGGTTTCAGGAATATCTACAGTGATTCTGTCCCGCAATGCTTCTATTGTCATATCCTCATAACCCATATCTAAGATAGTATGGGCTAGGATTTCAGAACTGGTTATTAAATTAATATACTGCTCGTTTGAAGTTATGGGTAAGGTATATTCTCCGTATTTTGTTAGGTATTTTTCCGGCATATTAATAATTATATTTAGCCTGGAATGATATACCGGTTTTATAAAAAATACACTGATTACACCGGTAAGAATTGCCGAAATTAAAGTGATGCAAATGATTAAAATTTTCTTTTTCCAAAAAACCATGAATAATTCTCTTAAGTCAATCTCGTCTGTCATCATTTGTTCTGTGTTATGTATTTCATCCATAGTAATTAATCTCCTTTATTTATTCCAAGGACTAGTATACAGGCAACAAGAATATTTTTCAAGTCTAATAGATAATTTAAGGCAAAATTACTAAAATAAGATATATTAATCCCTCTGATACAGGTCCCTGGTATATACTTTATCCAATACATCCTTTAAATCATCTGACATACGGTTAGCTATTATAATATCACTTAGTTTCTTAAACTCATCCAAATCCCTTATAACCTTTGAATTAAAGAAACTGTCCTCTTTCATAGCCGGCTCATATACAATTACTTCTATGCCTTTTGCTTTAATTCTTTTCATTACACCCTGAACTGATGATTCTCTGAAATTATCCGAATTGGTTTTCATCGTCAGACGATATACACCCACCGTCTTCGGATTTTTCTTAATAATCATATCGGCTATATGATCTTTTCTGGTGCGGTTGGCATCTACAATAGCCTGGATAAGATTATTTGGAACATCCGCATAATTTGCCAGAAGCTGTTTTGTATCCTTAGGAAGGCAATACCCTCCGTAACCGAAGGAAGGATTGTTATAATGATTCCCTATACGGGGATCTAAGCAAACCCCTTCAATAATCTGTTTTGTGTCAAGTCCTCTTACTTCCGCATATGTATCCAGCTCATTGAAAAAGGCAACCCGCATGGCAAGATATGTATTGGCAAAAAGCTTTATAGCCTCTGCTTCTGTCGGATTTGTATATAAAACAGGAACATCTTTCTTTATAGCGCCTTCAAGCAGTAAATTTGCAAAGACTTCCGCCCTTTTGGATTGCTCTCCCACAACTATTCTTGAAGGATAAAGATTGTCGTATAAAGCCTTACCTTCCCTTAGAAACTCCGGTGAGAAAATAATATTATCGGTTTCAAACATCTTTTTTACTTTTTCCGTATAGCCAACCGGTACGGTAGATTTTATAACCATAACGGCATCAGGATTGATGGAAAGAACATTTGCAATTACTGCTTCGACTGTTCTTGTATTGAAATAATTCTTTTCCGGATCGTAATTGGTAGGTGTGGCAATAATAACATACTCCGCATCTTTATATGCCAAATAGTTATCTGTGGTGGCGGTAAGGTTTAAGTCTTTGTGTGCAAGATATTCCTCAATCTCATTATCTATAATAGGTGAACGGCGGTTATTGATCATATCAACTTTTTCTTGTAGTACATCCACTACTGTTACTTCGTTATGTTGTGCTAGTAAGACAGCATTGGACAGGCCAACGTATCCAGCTCCTGCGACTGCGAGTTTCATGTTTTTAACCCCTTTATAACCACATAATTAATTAACATTTTTCATTTTATGGAATTAACAATATATATTCATTTAGTTAAATGGTATAGTTTTTAACTGAAAATACTTAATCCAATTAGTTTTATTATTTGATCTATCAAAAACACCAGTTGCCATATATGTAACTGCATATTCTTTAGGTAAATCGCGTACTGCAATACGATATGGTTCAGTTATTTGATCTTTAATCTCATACTGCTCAAAAGCAAAATCTAAATTATCATATCTATTTTGTTTACTATAATCTGGTAATCTATCTATTTGTGACGTATGAAGATGGTAAATTATATAAGTCATTCCGTTATTATTAAATTTAAAATCTTTTGTTGCAATCCAATATAATTTCCCTTCATACAGATATACATATAATCCTTCATCATTATTACTAAAACATAATTTCCCTTTTAAAAATACTTCTTTAATTAATTGTGATTTTACATTATCTATATTTATTTTGAAATCATTTGGATTATAATCATATATTTCATTATTTAAAATATAACTTTGGGTTGATACCGTTATCCTATTTTTTTCATTATTAAACTTTTCAATGTAATCTATATTAATAACTATTTCGTATATTTCATCCCTTTTTATCTTAGACAAATTAGTAGTAGCTATAAAACCCGAATTATTATAATCATATTCACATTCATAATATGAATTTACATCATTTCGTTTATATTGATATGTATCTAACCAAATTTCTTTATTAGTATCTAAACTACGCAAAAATAATGATATAGAGTTATAATTTGAATCCTTTTCTAATATAAATGCATAACCACTTATACTAAAGCGATTATTTTCAAAATTTGCTTCCTCGATTGCATTAATTAAATTGATGTTTTCACTTATTGCGTATTTTCTAAAGTTTTTTTTATCAATATATTTATTCAATATAGAAAAACATATAATAACAAAAGATGATAAAGCAATACAGACTATTATCTGAAAAAGAAAATTTTCCTTTATCTTTAATATAATAAAATCTTTTTTTGACATCATATAATAAACCCTTTCTTAATATCAAATCTATATGTTTAATACAATTTTATAATATATTATAACTGCATAGATTTTATATGACATAATATATTAATTATATAATATCTATCTCTTTTTAATCATATATTAAAGCTTAATCTTTTTTAGTTACTTGCATTATTTTTTCTAAAATTAATTTAATAGATATCCTATCTTTACAATATTTATTGACTAATTTATCAAATGTGTAAATATTTATGTCATTAATAAATTTTTCCCTATTAATATGTGGTAAAGGTGACTTTATTGCAGCTGAATTATACTTAACAGCATCTAGAATATCTACCTCTTTGTATACAATATTATCCAATATTTCACTATATATTTTTTCACCCGATTGACTGTTTATAAATATTAATGAAACTCCTTTATCATCATCTATCTCAGGAAAAATATTTTGCACACCCCAAAAGTCTGCAAGTGTAATATCACTTTGTCTATTCAATGTCTTAAATCTACAATTATAACATGAAGGTCTTAGGCTAATATTCTTCAGAAAAGCTGTCATATACAAATCGTTACTATAAATTTTATTATATTCAGTATTATTTTTAAATAAAAATGATACAGAAAATTGCTTCCATCCCATTTTTTTATTCCTAAATGTAATTTTGCTTATTTCAGATCCAGCTTTATTTTCACGAAATTTAATATATTTCTGCCATACATACGGTGAAGGTACACCATGGCATATTAGATCAACAGTTAATAGATTGGAATATGCTTTTACTAAATAGTTTTTTAACCCGGCAATTTGACATGGAGTTCCAGAAAAGAGCACTTCTCTTCCTGATTCCAAAAAATCTTTTACTTGTCTGTATGACGTTCCTATCTTACTTTGGACATATTTTGAACCTCTAAGTAATTCAATATTTTCTTTTGTTTCTATATATTTATGTTCTACCTCAAAATTATCATTAAAAACAGCTCCAAATACAACTCCTCCTCTATCTATCATTTTTTCTGCAAGTAAAGAAAAAATACCACCAGATGAGCTGTTTAATCTGATATTTTCATCTTTATTGTAGCAAGCGTACGCAATGGGAGTATTATAACTTTTTATATTATTAATTATTGGACATACAATAACACATCTTTTACATTTAATACAAATATTATAATCAACAATTGGATATAAAAAACCTTCATTATCGTATTTCATAAAAATACACTTTTTAGGACAAATATTCGTACATGCATGGCATCCCGTACAATCTTTCATGTTACTTAACGTTTTATTTATCATATGCTTTAACTCCTGTTTACCTAATCCCTTATTTGATTATTTTAAATAATTTTCTTATGGGTTTTATTATTAATTCTTTCTCATAAGTATTCATTCCAAGAAAAAACATTGATAAGCAATATATTATAACATATAAAATTCCAAACCCTATAAAATTTAATAGTTTATATTGATTAATATAATTAATAATTAAAATACCAAAAAGAAGTGGAGGTATAAATGCAGGTGTTATTCTTAAAATCTGTTTCCAGAAATATTTTATATCCAATCCTACTTTCTCCTTATAATACCAATTCATTACAAATCCATTACCAATTATTAATGATAATGCTGTACCTAAAGCTGCACCTATTCCCCCATATTTACTAGCTAAAGGAATTGAAACTGTAAGATTAGCTAGCGCAATAAAAAAATAAACCAGTGATCTAAATTTATGCAAATTTTTTGCTCGTTGAATTTCAATCCCAATATTCTGAATTAACGGTACTGTTACTGGTAAAATAAGTAATAAAGCTATAGGGTAAGATTCTTTATAATTATTACCAGCCCACAAATTTATAAAAGGCTTACCAAAAAAAATTAATCCTGATGAAATTAAAGCCAAAATAATTAATTGAACTCTACCGATTTTGGTAAATAATTTAGTTAACTCTATATTATCTTCAGAACTGACAACCATTTTATGAACTCTAGGAATAAAAACATTTGATATTGCAGTAGATATAGCTATATAATAGTTATTTAATTGAGATGCGACTCCATAAATTGCAACAGATACTGTTCCATGAAATCTACCAAGTACAAACTTATCAACGTTCCAATTAATTTGATCTATAACTAAGTTAATAAAAATATATGACGAAAAAATAGTCATTTCTTTCATTAATCTAATATCAAAATTAGAAAACATAAAATTCATATTTAATTTTTTTATGCAATAAATAGCATTAATAATTTCAACAATAGCATTTAATATTGTTGTTGCTATTACCATGCCTACTGAGCCATAACCAGTTAATAATGCAGGTAATACTAGAAATGGATTACCCAAAATTTTTATCATTTGTATCATATTCTGAAAAATAAATTTTTCATTAGCTATTATAAATGAATTAAATACAATATTAGGAAATGATATCGATAAATTTATAACCAGAATTATTAATAAAACTTTCGCTTTTTTTAATTCTGAAGTTGATAACTTTGCCCCAAAAATCAAATCAGTGTTAATGGCAAGTAAAATACCAGCAAGCACAACAACTAAACCAAGTATAAAATATATAATTAAAAACATCCCGTTTAATTTCGCTATATTTTCTTTATCTTCATTTACTTTATATAGTGAATAATATCGAATATAAGCACTGCCAAACCCAAAATTTAAAACACTTAAATATGAAACCACTGATGAAACAAGATTATATAGTCCATAATCATTTTGGCCTAACAGTCTTATCATTATTGGAGTAAATATAATAGATACTAAATACCCCAAACCCATTGAAACATACGATAGAACTGCTCCTGCTTTTAATTGGTTAACTTTCATAATTTATTTCGCATCCTTTATCTCTAACGCATCTTTTAAAAAATCTAGTGCTTTTACTCTTTCAGCATGTAATAAATGAGGTACATGTGAATAATCTATATTGAATATATTATTATATGATATATTTTCAACTTTTCTAGAACTTAAGTTAAACTTATCAAGTAAAGTATCTATCCTTGAATACATTGATACATCATCCCTTCGTTCAAACACTACGAACGGTTTTTCAAAAAGTATAGAAAAAACTGTCCCATGAAACGAATCTGTAAACATTATACTACAATTACTTATATAATCAATAAATTCACTGGGACCTGTTTGATATGTCTCTTTTTCTTTTATGCATCCAAGATTAATTACCTCTAAATTATTTTGCTTAGCAAATTTTCTTATTTGCTTTCCATATCTAGAATTTACACCGCCCAAAAAATATGTTAACAAGTATTTACCTTTTGGTTTGTTTTTTGCTTCTTTTGCAATAGATAACCACTTATCTTTACTTAAAAGTAAAGTTGGATCAATTAAAACTAAAGCTTCTCTCCCAGTTAATTTTTTTATGATTTTAGCACCCTCATCTTCTCTAACAGATATTTTATGTATACCTGAAATCCATTCTTTATACTTGTCCACAATATCTGTATCAATTTCGTTAACTCCAAAACTTGGTGCATAAGCTATTCTTTTATGGCTCTCAGCAAAAGTTAGAAAGTAAATACTCGACCCTTTATTATAATGCATATTCCAAACTTGGTCACTACCTGTTATAAAGTAGTCATATCTATCTGTTAAATCTTCTGGTATATTTTTTTCTGAAATATAATAATCAGTTTCATTAATATAATCATTTGAAAACTTTTTAAATATATTTAATCTGTTTTTTTCAATTTCATTAATATCTTTTTCATGAATTTTAAAATAAACTTTATTTTTAAGTATTTTGAAAATCTCTTTAGGATTATTATTTAATAAATTAACTAATCTAGATGCTAATGATATACTGCTATTTTCTATTAAATCTTCATCACATATTCTAATTGAATCAACTGAAAACCCTAAATACTTTATTGTTTCTTGCAAAGCATAGTTTTGAAGCCTATTCCCATAATTAAAATATCCATTCAAGGTTACTATTGCAACTTTTTTCATGTCTTCTCCCTACATACCATATTTTCAATATGTCTTTTCATCAAATTTTTGAACACTTTGAAGTTAGAAACTAATTTATAATAAATATAAATATAAAAAGTCATTTTATGTTTTAATGCAAATAATACTGCTTTTTTTCTTAATGTGTATCCATTTGTGTTTATATCTTTTAAATATTGATTTAATTTATTATCACTGCAAATATATTTTATATATGTGTACTTCTTTCTAAAGTTAATATTATTATGTATTTCATTTATTATAGAAGCTATACATAAATTTATATATCGTAATTTTAAACGATCTTTTGCTATAGTTATCAAATTATGTTTCTGTAAAATATTTTCAAGCTGTTTAAAAACATCTACTTGTACTTTATACATATCTTTAATATATCCTCTAGATGCTGATATATTATTATAACAATAATGATAATAATATCCTGAATCGATTGATATTTGTGTACACTTTAAAAAAACGTTTATACAAAACAAAAAATCTTCCATGAAATGTATATTCAAAGGAAATCTTATATTATTATTAAGTATAAGTTCTCTATTTATTAACAAACGCCAAACGCTTCCCATAATCGGCATAGAATTGCTATCTATATCATTAGGAGCTATCATATTTAAAATAAGGTCATTAATAATATCATCTTTTAAAAGTATATTTTTATTTATTTTCAAGATATTTGGAATACTATATCCAAAATAATCTTCAAAAAAATTACATATACAGATATCACTACCTGTTTCTTTAACTTTTTTATACATATTACTATACATTTCCGGATTAATCCAATCATCTGAATCAACAAAACCAATAAATTCTCCTTTGGCTGCATCAATTCCAGCATTTCTTGCCGAAGATACCCCTCCATTTTGCTTATCAATAATTTTAATTCTATTATCTATTCCCGCATATTTTTTACATATTTCTAAACTGTTATCAGTTGAACCATCATTAACAAGTAATAGTTCTATCTCTTTTAATTTCTGATTTAAAACACTTTCAATACATCTACTTAAGTATTTCTCTGAATTATAAACTGGTACAATAACACTTACTTTAACTATTTTTATCACCTACCATTACTTTAAATTATAGTCTTTAGAAAAATTAAATTTAAACTTATTTTTTAAATTATGTAAAAATAAGTAAGTCTTTGATCCAACCATTTTTCTGATCTTTTTCTTAAATTTTCCCCACGTACCAATCCATGAAGAAGCAAAGTGGTGGATAGAATAAGTATTTTCAGTTATAAAAAGCTTATTACTTTTTATGTCAATTGGACAAAAATAATCTATAGGGTATATGGTAACCTCTCCAATTTGCTGTTCAATATTTCTATTTTCTAAACCTTTTAATATAAAATAATTAGTTGTATGTTCAACAATAGTAGTTAAATTATAGCTACCATCATTATTGATAAAATATAATTTTTTATATATATTAATCATATCCTTTAAAAATTCTACACCTGGTTCTGATGCACAAATTAATCCTGGGTTAACCTTACCGATGCTTTCAAAGCCTAGTACAACTTTTTTACTTAATAAATTATCTAATGGTTTAATTAATTCTACATCCACATCTAAATAAATACCACCATAATTATATAAAATATAAAATCTAGCAAAATCAGAAACAAAAGCATATTTACCTTTCTCATATGCTTCACGTGTATATTGAATCATATTAACGTCAAAATTATCTTCGTTCCATTCTATTATTTCACAATCTGGCATATACTTTTTCCAACTCGCAATACATTTTTTAGCAAGTAAAGGTAACTCTTTCTTACCAAACCAGCAATAATGTATAATTCTAGGTATCATAAAAATCTCTCCTAATTATTACAATTTTTCTTCTTCATCAAAAACTATTGCCAATAAAATCTAAATGGATATGTTGTCTGCCATTCTGGTGTTCTATAAATTTGAATTATCCATATATATATATAAAATAATAATACCGTTATTGATATAATAAAAATTTTATCTTTTGGATTTTTTAAACCTTTTATAATATTGGGATAATATACAATAAAAAACATATTATAAATTAAACCGCTTCTCTCAATAGCTACTGCATTCGTAGATAATATTAAAATTGCTATAGACGTTGCACAATAATTAAACATTATTTTATCTATTCTTTTTTCTTCATATGATTTATGAGATTTACTAGCAAATATGTCCATTATTAGCATTAATAATAAAACAGCTGTTTTTAATATCGTAGCTATCCTTGTAATACCATCTGTATATGTATCCCCAATGTAATAATTATACTTAGGGAAAATAATTAGAAGTAAGTCAAAAAACTTATTAAATATAAAATAAACTATTATAGTAATAATCGATAATACAGATATATATTGCTTTTTCGTTTTAAATTTAGCAATTATATATGCAAATAAAAATGCCCAAGCACCATTATGAAACAATGCAGCAATTAACAACATGATAATAAATTTTATTGGTTTTTCTTGAATAATAAAATCAAATGCGAAAAGCAAAATAGCTATACTAATTAACTGTCTTATAACACTTAAAGAAAAATCGAAAAAACCCAATGTAAAAAATAAATAAGTACTAAGCCATGGAATTTTTGAATATTTTAATACAAATCTACTAAATGAAAAATAAGAAAACGCTCCAACAGTAATAAATAAAATTTGAGGATTACTTGAAATTCGTGAAAGAATTCTTAATAAATATATAAAACCAATTTCAAAAACCCAATATGAATTTGATATGCCGGAATTTCTTGCAGCATCAAAAGCAATAACATAGTTTTTTGTGTCGTTACCAACAGTCTCAGCATGAAACATAGCGAATAAAGCTAGCATGCCAAATCCAAGTACTATAGTTAATTTATTCTTTTTATCATTATTTTTTATTGCTTTAGTAGCAATAGCAACGATCAATATATATAATGTTAAAAAATAAAACCATCCCATTACATTCTCCCCATTGTAAGATAATAATTTTGCAAATTTATAGCCTCATGCGTTATTTCATATCCATTATTTATTATATCTAATATCCCTTTATCACGTTGTTGATTTATTTTTATTTCATAAATCTTTTTAGCCCAATAATTTGCTGTTAGCGATAATGGTATAAAATATGAGTTTGAAAATCCTACTTCTCTTGTAATATTAGTACTCAAAATACATGGCAATCCAGATGCCTGTGCTTCAACTACAGAAACAGGAACTCCTTCAAAATAAGATGGGAAGACAAAAATATCCATAGCAGATAATAAAGCCTGAATATCAGATCTACTTCCAGTTAAAATCACCTTATCCGTTAAATTAAGATTCTTTATTTTTTCTCTAATTTCATTTATCAAATCTCCATCTCCAACAAGAAGTAATCTGCTATTAGGATTAAGCTTAATATATTCATTAAATATATCTATTAAGAAACTATGATTTTTTTCTTTTGAAAACCTACCTATATGACCAATAACAGTTTCATCCTCACTTATATTAAATAAAGAACGTATTATGTTTCTCTGTTCACTATTATAAATGTATTTATAGCTGTCTATTGCATTATGTAATATAAAACAATCTTTTTCTTTAACAAAATTTCCAAA
>ENA-OWPA01001760-OWPA01001760.1-bioreactor-metagenome-genome-assembly--contig:-NODE-1760-length-12570-cov-3.057472_pt1 | contig 12570 bp, 7 predicted proteins | sample MGYA00238139_ERZ651803 | MGnify/ENA primary metagenome ERZ651803 (study PRJEB26909, sample SAMN07631231) | bioreactor metagenome | isolation source: Switchgrass digestor | place: USA: Dartmouth...
TATTTGTGTCTTTTCTCCGGCAAGACTAAAAGTGGTCTTTATTGATGTTGGTCAGGGTGATTCAGCTCTTATAAGAACTTATAGCGGAAAAACAGTTTTAATTGACGGAGGTGGGTCAAGTGGGGGTGTCAGATCTGAAACAAATATAGGGGATTCAGTTGTAATTCCTTTTCTACTGGATTGCGGAATTACTAAAATAGATTTAGTGGTCGCAACTCACGGGCATAGTGACCACATAGAAGGTCTTGAACCGGTAATAGAAAGTTTTGATGTACGAGGTCTTGCAATTCCTCATTATGATGATAAAGGTGAATTTAGCAAGATTTTGACTGAAGCAAAAAAAAGGAGTATACCTGTTGTCAGATTGGAAAAAGGTAATTATATAAAGCTTGATGACAGGACATACATGAAAGTCCTGAATCCGGACAGGGATTATACAATGTACGATCTGTCTTTAAATAATACTTCCTTAGTGATAAAATTACAATATGAGGATGTGAGTTTTCTTTTTACAGGGGATATTGAGAAGGAAACAGAGGAGTATATGGTGGACAAGGGTGCTGATCTTAAGGCTGATATACTTAAGGTTGCCCATCATGGGTCGGATACGTCCAGCACTGTGGAATTTATAAAAGAGGTTAATCCAAAGGCTGCAGTGATAAGCGTCGGCAAAAACAATTTTGGACATCCTTCACCTGAAGTATTGAAAGCTTACCAGGATTTTGGAATCCCGGTTTTCAGGACTGACGAAAGTGGCGCTATTATCGTCTTTTCTGATGGCAAAAGAATTTGGATAAGGGAAACTATAAAAATAAAGGAAACAGCACAAAATATGATGGTTGTAGGCGGTTAGTATTATGAGTTATGATGTTTTGCGCAACGAATTAAAAAAAGATATTATAAGAAACCTCTATCTGTTTTATGGCGAAGAGGAATATCTTAAAGAGTATTGCCTGAGGCAAATTGAACAAGCGGTTGTCAATGAGGATACACGTGCATTGAATAAAATTGTACTTGAAGGGAAAACAGATACTGTAAAAATAATTGACAATTGCGAGACAATGCCGGTGTTCGCAGATAAGAAAATTGTCATTGTAAAAAATTCAGGGCTTTTTGTCTCAAAGAATAAGAGTGAAGGAAAAACAGATAAAAAAGGAAAGCAGAATGATGAATTGGTGTCATTTTTGCAAAATATTCCCAGTTATACTTACCTGATTTTTTATGAAGAAGAAATAGATAAGCGTACCAAATTGGTAAATGTAATTGGTAAAAATGGTCTTGTTGTGGAGTTTTCCTATCGTAAACCCGCTGAACTTGCAAAGTGGGTTATTAAGGTATTTAAAGCAAATAAGAAGGAAATAAGCATGACAGCTGCTTCCATGCTCGTTGAAAATTGCGAGGCAGGAATGAATAGCTTGCTGAATGAAATAAATAAAGTTATTGCTTTTATGGGCGATGAAAAGAAAGTAACAGAGGAAATAATAGACAAAGTTTGCTCAAAGTCTGTTAAAGGGAGGATTTTTGACCTTACGGATGCCATTGCCGAAAAAAACAGTGCAAAAGCACTTGAAGTTCTCAATGATTTAATCGTCTTAAAAGAACCTATCCCCAAGATACTTTTTATGATAACCCGCCAATTAAGACAGATACTGGAGATGAAGCTTCTTGTAAATGAGGGCTTAAGTGAAAGGGAAGCAGCCTCAAAAATGAATATATTGCCTTTTGTAGCAGGGAAGGTGTACAAACAGGCTCAAAGGTTTACAGTGGATGCATTGAAAGCGGCTATAAATCAGAGCCTGGAAATGGATATAGCAATAAAAAACGGCAGATTAGATGGCAGGATTGCCGCAGAACTTTTTATTGCAGGGTTCTGCGGATAATCCTGCTTATTAACGCTTGTTGTCAGATGTAGCCTGCATCCAGTCGATAATGTATTGAATTACCTCTTCACTGTTATACTCATTATGAAGTTCATGATAGAGGTCTTCCCATTCTTTATATGTACAAATGGTGCCTGCATTTTCTGCAAACTGGTGACTGGCTTTAGGCGATGTAATAGGATCGGCACTGCCGTGCATCAATAAAATAGGTAACTTGCATTGGGAAGCCTTTTTAATAGCTAACAATCCATGTACATTTGCTCTGTTGAATAGTCTTACTGATATTTTATCATGTACATACGGGTCATTAATATATGCTTCCGCAACTTCAGATTTATGAGAAAGACCGTTTGCATTAAGGCCGTTGGATTGGGTAAATGAAGGCCATATTTTGTCAAGTATTTTCCCTATGAGAAGTACTAAACTCTTTGGCTGAAAAGAGAGTTTAAGCCATGGACTGGTGGATATTATACCTGTCAGGCGTAAATCATTGCCAAGTGCATAATTAAGTACGAGATTCCCCCCAAGGCTGTGACCATATAAATAGCAAGGGATATCCGGATAACGTTTAACAGCTTCACTGATTAACAGGTCTATATCTTGCTGTAATGTTTTGTATGAACGAATATGTCCCCGCTTACCTTCAGATTTGCCGTGGCCGGGAAGGTCAATTGCAATGACGGAATATCCGGATTCGGTTAACTTTGAAGCTACATGAGCGTAGCGACCGCAGTGCTCTCCAAGTCCGTGTACAAGACAAACAACACCTTTAGGACTATTATCAGTTGCCCATTCACATAAAAACAGTTTGTTTCCATCTCCTGCAACTAAATAGCTTTCTGAATATTTCATTTTCATACCCCTGCCTTTATTTTATTATTTGCCATGGGCTTTCCCAACAGACGTAAGGGACGTGTATATATTTCTATTCATATGAAATAAAATCCTTCATAATCACTTGATTTATTGTTCATATTTAAACATTATAGTATAATGTAAAAGGTATATTATGAAAGATATATTGAAGGATGTATATTGGTACATATCGACAGATAGGTACTAAAACCAATCGGAGACGTGTAAAATGATTAATAAACCGGAAAATGAAAATATAATTTCAAGACGGGGATATAGAAATACAAAATCAAGAGCAGCCGTTGTGGAAATACTGGAGAATGCTGAGACACCACTTTCAGCAGAAGACATATTCATGAAAATGAAAGAATCCGGACGCTCAGCAAGCCTCTCAACTGTATACAGGATACTGGAACTTATGGAAAATAACCGGCTTGTGGAGAAAACGACTATCAATAACGGTAAAGCTCTATTCTCACTGGCCAGGAGCGGTCATAATCACCATCTGATATGTACAAGCTGTCATAAAATGGTGGCATTAGGGGACTGTCCGGTTAAAGAGCTGGAAAGAAATATAAGCAGAGAAACGCAATTTGATATAACAGGTCACAAGCTTGAAGTTTACGGTATATGTCCTGAATGCAGGAAAATATGGCAAAGATAATGTTGTTAGCACTCTCTGAAGAAGAGTGCTAATTTATCCTTGACAAGCAATTTATCAAGGTTGTAATATATATGGTGGCAGAAGGCAGATAAACTACTTTATTTTGCCATGCAACATAAAAATAATTGTAACAGGGAGGATTGGAAATGGCTGCTGAAAGAGGTAATATTTCTATTCATACCGAGAACATTTTGCCAATAATAAAGAAGTGGCTTTATTCAGACAAGGATATTTTTATAAGGGAGCTGGTTTCCAACTCCAGTGATGCCATAAGCAAGTTTAAAAAACTTGTATCAATAGGTGAAGCAAAGGCGGATAGCGATACCAAGTATTATATAAAAGTAGTGGTGGATAAAGACAATAAAACCATTAAGGTTATAGATAATGGCATTGGAATGACTGGAGACGAAGTAAAGAAGTACATAAACCAGATAGCTTTTTCCGGAGCTCAGGATTTTATCGAAAAATATAAAGATAAATTCGATCAGGGAAGTCAAATAATAGGACATTTTGGTCTTGGCTTTTATTCTGCATTCATGGTAGCTGACAAAGTCCAGATTGATACCCTTTCATGGCAGGAAGGGGCAGAAGCTGTAAGATGGATAAGTTCCGGCGGTACAGAATTCGAGATGGATGCTTCTGACCGTTCTGAGCGCGGAACAACGGTTACACTTTACGTTTCGGAAGATAGCGTTGAGTTTTTAGAAGAATACAAGATGAGGGCGATATTACGCAAGTATTGTTCTTTCATGCCCTTCGAAGTATATCTTGAAAACGCTGCAAAAGAAAAAAAACAGGAGGATAAAAAAGAAACGGGAACAGAAGAGGTGAAACCTCTTAATGATACTAACCCGCTTTGGCTCAAAAATCCGAAAGACTGTACAGATGAGGAGTATAAGGAATTCTATAAAAAAGTCTTTCTTGATTTTGAGGATCCTCTGTTCTGGGTACATCTGAACATGGATTATCCCTTCAATCTCAAAGGTATACTGTATTTTCCAAAACTAAAGCATGAATTTGAGACAATGGAAGGTCAGATAAAGCTTTACTGCAATCAGGTCTTTGTTGCAGATAATATAAAGGAAGTAATACCGGAATTTCTGATGCTGTTAAAGGGAACTATTGATTGCCCGGATCTTCCTCTTAATGTTTCGCGCAGTTTCTTACAAAATGACGGCTATGTTAAAAAAATATCCAACCATATCACAAAGAAGGTTAGCGATAAACTCATATCCCTGTTTGAAAATGAGAGGGAAAGTTACAACAAGTACTGGGACGACATAAATCCTTTTGTCAAGTATGGCTGTATTCGTGAGCAGAAGTTTTATGACAGGGTAAAGGATATAATAATATTTAAAACGATAAATGATGAATATGTTACTTTAAAGGATTATTTGGAACGGTGCAAGGACAAGCATGAAAATGTGGTATATTATGTAACTGATGAAAAGCAGCAGGCTCAATACATTAAATTGTTCAAAGATAATAATATTGATGCGGTACTGCTGAATACACTCATTGACACACACTTTATACAATTCCTTGAAAATAATAACAGCGGTGTTAAGTTTAGCAGAGTTGATTCCGATTTGTCCGACAGTATGAAAGATTCTGACGCAGACGGACAAAATGGAAATGCTGAAGAAGATAAGGAACTGGAGAAACTTTTCAAGGAAGCCCTGGGCGATGACAAGTTGAAGATAAAAGTTGAGGCTCTTAAAATGACAACTGTGCCCGGAATAATACTTCTTGCTGAAGAATCAAGAAGAATGCAGGATTTGAGCAGAATATTCGGCAGAAGCGACATGGTCAATATGTTCCCTAAGGAAGAGACACTTGTGCTGAACAAAAACAATAGTCTTATAAAATCGATACTTAAGCTTTATAAGAGTGGAAATAAAAAAGATGATGTTCAAATGATATGCCAGCACATATATGACCTGGCTGTTATGAGCCATAAACAGCTTGAACCTGATATGATGACAAAGTTCATCGAAAGAAGCAATAAGCTGCTTTCCAAGCTTACAGAGACTGAACTTGCCGGTTAAGCGGATTTTGTAAAAAGTTAAGCAAAGTTAAAGCAGAATCTGCAAAATTAGAAACTAAGCAGAATCGGCTAAACACAAATAAAGTACGGTCTTGCATCATAAGTAAAAAAGAGTGGTGCTCTTTAAAAGCATCACTCTTTCTTTTATTTCAAAGTTTATTTGTTATCTTTATCCTTGTCCTGTTCTCTGATTTGTACTCTCCGGATTTTTCCACTAATTGTTTTGGGAAGCTCATCAACAAATTCAATAATTCTTGGATATTTATATGGTGCTGTAACCTTTTTAACATGGTCCTGGAGCTCTTTGACCAATTCGTCGCTTGGGGTATAATTCTTTGTCAACACTACAGTAGCTTTTACGACCTGTCCTCTGACAGGATCAGGAACTCCTGTTATAGCACATTCCAACACGGCTGGATGTTCAATAAGAGCACTTTCCACTTCAAAGGGTCCAATTTTGTACCCAGAGCTCTTTATGACGTCATCGGCCCTTCCAACAAACCAAAAATACCCGTCTTCATCTTTCCATGCCACGTCTCCGGTAAAGTACATATCATCATGCCAAACTTTCTGTGTGACATCTTCGCTTCTGTAATATCCGTCAAACATACCAACAGGCTTCCTTTTGTCAGTACGTACTACTATTTGACCCTTTTCACCTACTTCACAGGATTCGCCGTTGTCATTTACAATATCAATATCGTAGCCTGGTGAAGGCTTGCCCATAGAACCAGGTTTAGGCTCCATCCATGAGAATGTTCCGATTGTAACCGTCAGTTCTGTCTGACCAAATCCTTCATACAGTTTAAGGCCAGTTGCCTTAAGAAATTGGTTGTAAACCTCAGGATTTAGAGGTTCACCTGCAATCGAGCAATGTTTCAGGTGTTTCAAATCAAATTTTGAAAGGTCTTCTTTGATGAAAAACCTGTAAATTGTTGGCGGTGCGCAGAAAGTTGTAACTTTGTGCTTAACTATTACATCAAGAAGTTCTTTTGGAACAAACTTGTCGTAGTCATATACAAAAACAGCGCTGCCACATATCCACTGACCATAAATTTTTCCCCAGACAGCTTTTGCCCAACCGGTATCAGCTACTGTAAGGTGGAGTCCGCCATCTATTACACTTTGCCAGTATTTAGCTGTAACAATGTGGCCAAGCGGATATACGAAATTATGCTGAACCATCTTTGGCATTCCCGTTGTCCCGGATGTAAAGTAAAGGAGTGAAATATCACTGTTTGTGGTAGCTTCAGCTCCAACAGGGCGGACAAAGTTATCTGATGCCTTATCCAGTTCCTTGTTAAAGTCGTACCAGCCATCACGTGAGCCTCCAACAAGCGCTTTGCACTTGACGGTAGGTGAGTCGGGAAGGGAGCCTTCAATGTGCTCTATAACCTCATCTTCTGCTACGGACACAATCATTTTAATATCCGCAGCGTTATTTCTATATATAATGTCTTTTGTTGTGAGAAGATGAGTAGCGGGTATGCAAATTGCGCCAATCTTATGTAGAGCAAGGAGGCAGAACCAGAACTCATAGCGTCTTTTCAGTATGAGCATTACAGGGTCACCTTTTTTAATGCCCACACTTTTGAAAAAGTTTGCAGCTTTATCAGTGTAATGTCTTATCTCTGAGAAGGTAAAAGTCCTCTCATCACCTTTTTCGTTACACCATACCATGGCAATTTGCTCAGGTGCCATCCTTGCCATTTCATCCACAACGTCGTATGCAAAATTAAAATTTTCAGGAATGTTAATTGTAAAATTTTCTACAAAGTCCTCATATGAATCGAATTCTATACGGGGAAGGAATTTATCCAGCACGTTCATAGAACACAACCTCTTTCTACCTAAAGTATCTCTTTAAAAATGAGCACAATATCTCTTAAGCATGGCACTTTAACTGTCGAAATGTCAGCAAAAAAAGATAAAATAATGTTTTAAAAGTAAAGTAATGTTTTAAAGTTAAATTAATGTTTTATTCTGAGTTAAACTATTACTGCAAGAAATTTTGCCTTTTTGTTGTTCAATGCTTTCATGCCATGAGGATAGCTTGAATCAAAAAACAGTGAATCCCCTTCATTAAGAACCAATTCGTATCCGTTAATATAAATCTTAACAGAACCTTCCAGGACATAATTAAACTCCTGTCCGGGATGAGAATTATAACTTACGGGGACATCATCTGGTTTGGGTTCAACCGTTACCAGGAATGGCTCTACCTTTTTGTGTTTAAAGTTAAAAGCGAGATTTTCATATTTATAGTCTTTTCTTCTGTCAACTCCTAATCCTTTGCCTTTTCTTACAAGAGTATAGGTTTGGAGAGTAGGGTCTTCACCTGTCAATATGGCAGAAAGCTCAACATTAAACTTACTGGCAACCTGATATAAAAAGCTTACAGGAATATCTACGTTTCCGCTTTCGTACTCCATATATTGTTCAACAGTAATGTTAAATTCTTTTGCCAGCGTATCAATGGATATTCCTGAAATTTCTCTTAATTCTTTTATTCTTTGTGCTATCTGTCTTATTTGTTCTGACATATTATCATCCTTTCATATTAACTACCATATTGTGATTTTACCCGCTAAATTTCCTGTGCAAACTACAATTTGTGAGTAAAATTCAAATTCCTTTCATGTGCTCCGTCGCGTTGCGGTTTACGGGAACAAATCCCGTAAAATCGCAACAGAAACTAGTAAAGTAGGGTAATGGTAGTTAATTGATTTTGTACAGATATTAGAAATTATAATAGCACAGCTAACTTGTAAAATAAAGTATCCTTTAGTATAGAAAAGAAAACTGGATAAAAAAGCGTAAAAAAAATTAATGATTTATGTTTTTTCATAAAGAAGCTTTACAAACGCTTCTGCTGCGCGGGAAAGAGGAACATTTTTCACTGTAGCAATGCCAAGTTTACGCTTTGGTAGTTTTTCCGACACTCTTAACTCGAATAATTCACCATTTTTGAATGCTGTTAGCACACTTTCCTTTAGCACATGCGCAATACCTGCGCCTATACGTGCAAATTCTATTAACAAATCAATGCTTTCAAGCTCTATTTCCGGCTTTACTGAAAATCCTCTCTCAAGAAGGAAGCGGTCAAAATTGCGCCTGGTGGCACTTTCTCTCTGAAGTAAAAGAAGAGGGTATTCCATCAGCTCAGCTATGGCTAATTCTTTTTCTTTAAGGTAAGAGAATTTGTCTGAAGCAACAAAAATATCCTCCACCTCAATGAAATCCATAACATTAATATTGTTATCATGGATAGGCAGAGTGGGTATTCCTACTTCTATTACACCATTTTTCAGCAAGTCAATAATTTGTGAAGATGTCCTGTTGATCACCTGTACCTTCACTCCCGGATATTTGTTCATAAATTCCCGCAGATAAGGTATGAGGAAATATCTGCAGATAGTGTCACCGGCACCTATTCTTATTTCGCCGGATTTCAGGTTCTGTATTTCCATAAGTTTGGATTCACCGGATTTTATAAGGTTATATGCTTTTTCAATATGACTATATAGAAGCTCGCCTTCAGGTGTAAGGTTTATGTTCCGGGATTTTCTGCAGAATAGTCTTGTTCCGGTCTTTTCTTCAAGTTTTTTTACTGCCTGACTGACTGCAGACTGAGATATAAATAACTTTTTACCGGCTTCTGAAAAGTTTTTGTACTTTCCTGCAAAATAAAAAATTCTGTATAGTTCAAAATTTATATCCATAACTACTCCTTATAATTGCTATTAATAACATTAATTTTACTAATATATTATATCATAGTATAATTAATTATGTAATTATGTTAAATAGTTAATTTCAGGAGGGCCGAAAAATGAGTGATAAGGTCAGAAGAGTGTATGTGGAAAAGAAAAAGGGATTTGACGTGGAGGCTGTAGGTTTATTTCATGACCTTAGGTATAACCTTGGCATTGAACAGCTTAAAGCAGTGAGGATAATAAACAGATATGACATAGAAGGAATTTCAGATGAAGAATATGAAAAATCAAAATATACAATTTTTTCAGAACCACCTGTAGATGAGGTGTATGATGAAAATATTGAGCTGGATAAAAATGATAGGGTGATTGCTGTAGAATACTTGCCAGGACAATACGACCAGAGGGCAGATTCTGCATCACAGTGTGTTCAGATACTTACTCAGGGTGAAAGGCCTGAGATATCAACAGCAAAAATTATTGTCCTGAAAGGTGACATATCTGATGATGAATATGAGAGAATAAAGAATTATTGTATAAATCCTGTGGAATGCCGTGAGGCTTCCATGGAAAAACCTGAAACGCTTAAGACAAAGGTGGAAATACCTCAAAATGTTAAAATTATCGATGGTTTTATTAATATGTCAGAAGAAGAACTGAAATTGCTCCTTAAAGAAATGGGACTTGCCATGTCGCTGGAGGATTTGAAGTTTTGCCAACAGTATTTTAGTGATATAGAGAAAAGAAATCCTACAATAACTGAAATACGCCTTATAGATACTTACTGGTCTGATCACTGCAGACATACTACCTTCCTTACAAATATAACAGACGTACAAATAGAAAATGGACGTTATAGTGATGTAATTAATGAAACTTATAACAGGTATCTTCAATCCAGGAAACTTGTCTATGGTGAAAAACAAAAGCCAATTTGCCTTATGGATATTGCCACCATCGCAATGAAAGAACTTCGAAAGAGTGGCAAGCTTGAAGATCTGGATGTTTCAGATGAGATAAACGCTTGTAGTATAATTGTCAATGTGGATGTTGACGGAAAAGAAGAAGAATGGCTGGTTATGTTTAAAAATGAGACACACAATCATCCAACGGAAATAGAGCCTTTTGGCGGAGCTGCAACGTGCCTTGGCGGAGCCATAAGAGATCCTCTTTCAGGAAGAGCATATGTCTACCAGGCTATGCGTGTAACAGGTAGCGGTGATCCCAGAACCAGAATTGAGGATACTCTTCCCGGAAAGCTGCCTCAGAGGAAAATAACTACCGGAGCTGCAGCGGGTTACAGCTCTTACGGAAATCAAATTGGTCTTGCCACAGGACAGGTAGCGGAAATATACGACGAGGGATATGTGGCCAAAAGGATGGAAATAGGAGCGGTTATTGGCGCGGCACCAAGGACCAGTGTTGTAAGAGAAAAGCCCGAGGCAGGTGACGTTATTATACTTCTTGGTGGGCGTACAGGCCGTGACGGTTGCGGAGGTGCAACGGGCTCATCAAAAGAGCATACAGAGGAATCACTTCTCACTTGTGGAGCGGAAGTACAGAAAGGTAATCCTCCCACTGAAAGGAAAATACAGAGATTATTCAGAAATCCTTCTGTGAGTCGAATAATTAAAAAGTGTAATGATTTTGGCGCAGGCGGTGTTTCGGTGGCAGTAGGAGAGCTGGCAGAAGGACTGGAAATTAATCTTGATGCAGTGCCTAAAAAATATGAGGGACTGGATGGTACTGAGCTTGCAATATCTGAATCTCAGGAGCGAATGGCGGTAGTTGTTTCGAAAGAAAACGTTGATAAATTTATACAGGCTGCAGGAGAGGAAAATCTTGAGGCTACTCCCATAGCTGTGGTCACTGATAACAGAAGGCTGAAGATGTTTTGGAATGACAACGTAATTGTAGATATAAGCAGAGATTTTCTTGACACTAATGGCGCTGTTCAGTATGCCAATATAATTGTTGCCTCTCCTGATGAAAATAAAGACTTCTTTAACGATGTACCTGATGAATTAAGAGAATGTCTTTCCGACATCAGGGAAGCATGGCTTAAAAACCTTGAAAGGCTTAATGTATGCAGCCAGAAAGGGCTTGTAGAAATGTTTGACAGCACCATAGGCGCAGGAACCGTGCTGATGCCTTTCGGAGGCAAGTATCAACTCAGCCCTGCAGAAGGAATGGCAGCTAAAATACCTGTAATGCATGGTGAGACAAAAACAGGTACAATAATGAGCTTTGGTTACAACCCCGATATAGCAAAGTGGAGTCCTTTCCATGGAGCTGTATATGCGATAGTGGAGGCTCTTGCAAAAGTTGCTGCCATGGGTGGAGATTATACAAAAGCAAGGCTTACGCTTCAGGAGTATTTTGAAAAGCTTGGGCAAAACCCCGTAAAGTGGGGAAAACCTTTCAGTGCCTTATTGGGAGCATATTATACCCAGATTATGACAGGTGTTGCTGCAATAGGTGGCAAGGACAGCATGTCCGGCACATTTGAGAATATGAATGTACCACCTACCCTTGTAGCTTTTGCTGTTGATATAATAAATGTTGAAAATGTAGTTTCTACAGAATTTAAGAAAGTGGGTAGCAAGGTTGTGCTAATTCCCCTTAAGAGAGATAAAAATATGCTGCCGGATTTTGAAAATATGCATAAAAACTTTATCCTTGTGCATCGTCTGGCTAAGTGTGGAAAGGTACTGGCAGCGTCAACTGTAAAGACTGGTGGAATAGCTGAAGCAGTAAGCAAGATGTGTTTTGGAAATGGAATAGGATTTGAATTCAGCGATACATTTACAGGCACAACGGATGTTTCAAGGCTTTTTGTACCCGATTATGGATCAATAATAATTGAAATGGATAAAGATGAAGACTTAGAAAGTATTTTTGCTGATGTGGAATATGTAGTTCTGGGTAATACCTGTGAACAGCAGCATATATCCGTTGACAACACAAAAATTGAACTTGATGAAGCGGTAAAAAGGTGGCAGCAACCTTTAGAAGAAATATTTCCCACAAAAACAGAGACTGTGGAACATAGTCCTGTACAGCACAGTTATAGTCAGACACCGACACATAAACCCGGTATAAAAATAGCAAAGCCGAGAATTTTTATGCCTGTTTTTCCAGGTACCAACTGCGAATATGATACTGCAAAAGCTTTTGAGAGAGCAGGCGGAATTGTCGACATGTTAATTGTCAGAAATTTGACTGCAAAAGACATTGAACAGACCATAGAGCTTATGGTGAAGAAAATTGACAATTCACAGATAATAATGCTTCCTGGAGGATTCAGCGGCGGTGATGAACCTGACGGCTCAGGGAAATTTATTGCCACAGCCTTTAGAAATCCTTATGTTAAAGATGCTGTTATGCGCCTTCTCAAACAGCGTGACG
>ENA-OWPA01001761-OWPA01001761.1-bioreactor-metagenome-genome-assembly--contig:-NODE-1761-length-12568-cov-3.016892_pt1 | contig 12568 bp, 10 predicted proteins | sample MGYA00238139_ERZ651803 | MGnify/ENA primary metagenome ERZ651803 (study PRJEB26909, sample SAMN07631231) | bioreactor metagenome | isolation source: Switchgrass digestor | place: USA: Dartmouth...
GAATCAAAACTGACCAGGCAAAACTCGTCCTCGCCGACGTCACTGAGAGTAGCACCTGTGGCATTGACGGTGCCGCCCTTAATCTGTACCCCATTGCGGGCATATATTCCAATGCTCTTACCGTTATTGGCAGCGCCGCCTGTGGCATTGAGGGTGCCCTTACCGTCAAAGATCAGGCTGCCCTCCCCAAATATTCCGTAGCTGTCGCCGTAGTCATTGTCCGCTGCTTTTACAGTGTTAATGCTGCTTTGGACAGTGACAATTGTCGTGTCGTCAGGAAGGCGCAGGCCGATGGTGTCGGTGCTGCAGGTGATGTTCAGACCGTTAAGAACCAACACTTTGCCGCTGTAGGTTTTGCCGTCCACAGTGGTGCCGTTAGTATACCAGGCCCAGCAAGGCTGACCGCTTTCATGGACATGCCCACTGCCGGCAGGATTCTCCGTAGTGGCAGACCCGCAATCCACATTGCTGGTCAAGGCGGTTAGATCTAAAGTTGAGGTGATTATAGCTTCATTGCTGTAGGTATCGTTTGCCCCTAGGATATCCTTGACTCCACCGCCGTAGGGACCGCTAAAGATCTCCGGTTCCCCCAGGACCGAGGCAGGCAGCAGGGATAGAAGCATACACAGGATAAGCAGGAGGCTTACCAGTTTATTTTTTTTCATTATAGTACTCCTTCCAACTTTTTAATCTTAGGGTATGTGTTATTGCTCTGTTACAACGACGCGGTCATTGCTTAGTTGTATTCCACCCTTGTATAGATCTCTCTATCGATGGTTTCAAAGGTGACTGGGACAGAATAAGCTACATTTCCTTGAGCATCCTTCATCTCAAAGATCATGATAAACTGCCCATCTCCCAGTTCGATTTCCGCGAAAGCTGTTTCCGGAGTGACTTTGATCGTATCAATGGGTACAGGAATCAGTTCGTCGCTGTCCTCACTTAAGATATTGGCGTAGTGGATGGTCGTAATTTCGTCCCCTTCTACGAGATAGCGAAGGTTCTTATCGGCGGCACCGCTAAAGCTTGCATCTTTACGTGCACCCTGGATGATATATTCTCCGATATTAAAATCATAGGTTACAATCAAGTTATAATCTTCACCATTAAGCCAAATGGGGATGGAGTAGATATTATAATCCTCTCCTTCATAGACGATCTCCATATAGCAGAGGGCTCCGTCCAGGCTGCCCCAGACACCGCGGAAATTATCCTTGAACACACCCTTATCCCAGTCAGCGATGATGTCATTATCACTACCGAGGCAGAGCATAATATCTTCCTCAGGGTCAGCATAGAAGAGCTGGAAGGTAATGGAGGATAGAATATCATAGGCTTCAGGGCCTAAGTTTAAAATAGCTACGCCCTCTTCATTTACAGTAATAGGAGCATCCTCCCAGTCTACACTGTTTAAGGTGAACAACTCCGGTACCTCGGTATAATCAAGTTCAGCCAGATAATCCAAACCTTCTTGAGAAAGGTCGCCGGTTAAACCATATTGATAAAAATACTTAAACCCTTCTGAGGGACTCACTTGGGTGTAGGCCTCAAAATCTTCAAGATCGCCATTGTAAGAGTAGTAGCAGGAAAGGCCGGTGGATTCCTGACGGTATTTGCCGTTGACCTTATATTCCACACAGTCTTCCAGGGCAGAGAGGACTTGCCGGGAGGATTCAGGTAATAGTTCTGCTGAACTGCGGGCTAAGTGTCCGAGGTCTGCCAGGTTAAAGTAGCCTTGCTCCTTTGTATTTCCGCCGTAATTTTCCACATTGCCGGCAATCCGCGAGAAATGGGTGAAAAAGCTGGGATTGTCAAGGGCAGCGGTCAAAGCCTCTTGGCCGAATAGGTCGTAAGCCTCCAGCATTTGGCTGATTTTAGAGAGGTTGATGGCCGATAAGGTGATCATATCTTGAGTTCCAACGAGTTCACAGCCTTCCAAGTAAGTGTCACAGATGGTTTTAGCTAATTCCACAGGTGTCATCAGGGGATTATCCGCTAAGGCCCCCACAAAACCGGAATACAGCCAACCGTTCCCTGGCTCAAGTTCTTCCGAGGCCACCATATATTTGGCCAAGTCGGAAAAGGTATAAGCTGTGTCTAAGGTTGCCATGAGGCAGGCATCAAAACCGATAATATCTAAGGGCTGGTTTTCCGGATTTTCCTTAAAGACAGCACTGAAGGCCTGGCGCAGTTCCCCTAGAGTCAGGGAATCCATAGCATATTGTTCATCAAAGGCCACGCCGTAGACTGAGCCACCGCCGTGATTCCAGAGATTGACCATGGTATGCTTTGCCGGATAGTTTTCTTTAGCAAAGCGCAAAAAATCTTCCAGAGTGCCGGGGTCTCCCATGCTTGCCGCCGGTATTTCTTCCAGGAGTTTAAGGCCTTCGCTGTCATAGAGATAACGCTGCATATTGTCAGAACTGACAGTATCATTTTGCCAGGCTCGAGCACCGCCGGTCTGAATCACCACTTTGACCTGTTCCGGTAATTGCACATCCAAGAGTTCGGCCAGATCATTGGTGGCTGCCCCATAGTTGGTTTCTAAGTCGCTGCCGCATAGATACCAATAAATAGCCCATTCTGTATCTGTGTCTATATCTGCATCCGTAGAGGCAGGCTCAGTTCCCCCACCTCCTTTTAGATCATGGTATATAACTGCTACAGTTTACTGGTTGGAAAAAGCAGGGGGAAAGGTGGAGAATTATTAAAAGGGCAGGCAGAAAGTATGCTTCTGTCTACCCCAAGCAAAGAGTCGTAAGTTTTAATTTTACTTATTTTCAAGGCGTGCAATTAATGCGCCATAATTAGCCTGATAATCTTGGATATATTGTGAAGCTTCTGCAGCCTTAGATTCATCACCCGTTGCCATGCTTTCATAGTTTGTAAGTTCGTAATCAGCTAAGGACTGGACGGTAGCAGTTAAAAGCTCAACATGCTCTTTATAATACTCTGTTTGCCACTGAGCATTTTTTACAGCCTCTAACAGGGCTTGGGAGTCATCAGAGGACGCTTTCATAGCCTCAAGTATTGTGTTATCATCAACTTCTCCAGCCAGATATTTCTCAACCAGAGCGCTAAGTTCTTGGGAGTAATTCTCGTGTGCGAAGAGAGTTTCCATTAATTCAACAAACTGCGCGTAATCCGCATCAGCCTTAGCCTGCTCCTCAGCCAGTTGCTCTTCGGCAGTTGGAGTGTTGTCAGCGGGGGCAGAGGCGCTGTCGCTTTCACCGCAGCCCAAGAGGCTTAGTGATAAGGCAAATACACAAAGAAATACCAGTAGTTTTTTCATTTTGATTCTCCTTTTCCTCATAATCCAGTTTATAGATTTGTTTTTTTGAGCATAGCATATATTTTTTCAAAAAGATGTTGAGGGCGCGAAATGCATTTTTTTTACCCTGAAATCTTGTTTTATGGTAAAATTAATAAAATTGTACCTCTGTTGAGGAGGCAGGTTATGCTGAAAATTGCTCTTTGTGATGATGATGTACAAGAGCTTTCCCGCTTGAAGAATCTTTTAAGGAGATACCAAGAGGAAAGACAGTCTGCCATAAAATACGTGGCTTTTACTAATGCTATCGAGCTTTTGCAGGAACTGCACAGGGATAGGTATGATGTCCTGCTGTTAGATATACTCATGCCGGGCTTCAACGGGATGGAAGCGGCTCATGAAATTCGTGAATTTGATAATAGGATAAAAATAATATTTTTGACATCTTCACCGGAATTTGCCGTGGAAAGTTATGCTGTCGGTGCTTACTACTATCTTTTAAAACCCTGTACTGCCGAAAAGCTTTTTTCGGTTCTGGATCGATTTTTTTGGGATTCCCAAAAAGAAGAAGCCGCCTTACATATTAAGACAGCCTCAGGTATGTTACGTATTCCATATAGCCGACTGGAGTTTTTAGAGGTAATCAATAAAAGACTGTATTTCCATTTGATGGATGGCTCTGTGAGGGAGATTTCCGGGTCCCTTTCGGATTTTGAAGAGGAATTGCTCGGAAGGGAAGAGTTTATCAAAGTTCACCGCTCATGTATCGTTAACATGGGCTGTATTCAGGAATTGAATCCACAGGAGCTTATTACCAATGCCAAGCAAAGTGCGCCCGTATCCCGGCTTCTCTGCCCAAAGATAAAAGAAGCTTATATGAAGTACATGTTTGCGGAAAAAGGGGTAAGGTGATTGCATTATAAATGCTTAAAATGAAGTAGAGCCGGGTGATTGATAACCCGGCTTTTTTGCATGGCCAGTCTCGAATTGATGCATTCTAATAATGTTCGCAGTTTCTTTATAGACTTTTCCAAATGTTCCTAGTATTATTATATCTTGATTATAATAAAGGGGGTGGGACTATGCATTCACTGGAACAAAACAAAGCACCTATTTATGAGGCACTTTTAAGATACAAGTCCATGCGGGTAGTGCCTTTTGATGTTCCTGGGCACAAACAGGGCAGAGGCAATCCGGAGTTGACGGAGTTTTTAGGAGAAAAATGCCTTTCTGTGGATGTTAATTCTATGAAACCTTTAGACAATCTGGGCCATCCTGTCTCGGTAATTAAGGAAGCGGAAGAATTGGCTGCGGCAGCTTTTGGAGCGAAGCATGCTTTTTTTATGGTGAACGGGACGACCTCAGCGGTGCAGACTATGGTTATGAGTGCCTGCAAACAGGGAGAAAAAATAATAATGCCCCGGAATGTTCATCGCAGTGCCATTAATGCCCTGATTATCAGCGGGGCTATTCCTGTGTATGTGAATCCGGGGGTTAATAAGCAATTGGGTATTCCTTTAGGTATGTCGGTGCAGGATGTGGAAAAGGCCATATCTGAGCATCCGGATGCCAAAGCGATTTTGATCAATAACCCAACTTATTACGGAATCTGCTCTCATCTTCAGGCCATAACCGACTTGGCCCATGAACATAATATGCTTGTACTGGTGGATGAGGCTCATGGTACCCACTTTTATTTTGGGGAAAATATGCCCCTCAATGCCATGGCGGCCGGTGCTGATATGGCGGCTGTCAGTATGCATAAGACCGGAGGAAGCCTTACCCAAAGTTCTTTTTTATTGCTGGGCAAAACATTAGGCCAAACATTAAATGTAGGCCGTGTTCGACAGATGATCAATCTGACGCAAACCACCAGTGCGTCGTATCTCTTATTATCTTCCTTGGATATTTCCCGGCGCAATTTAGCTTTGCAGGGCAAACAAATCTTTGCCAAGGCTCTTTATTTGGCTAACTACGGGCGGGATGAGGTCAACAAGATAGGAGGATACTATGCCTTTGGCAAGGAACTGATAAACGGAGACACGATTTATGATTTTGATTGCACCAAGCTCTCTATTCATACACGGGATATAGGGCTTGCGGGTATTGAGGTTTACGATATTCTGCGGGATGATTATGGCATTCAAATCGAATTTGGGGATATCGGTAATATTCTGGCCATCATCTCCGTGGGGGACAGAGCGTTGGCTTTAGAGCGCCTGGTGGCGGCTTTAGCGGAAATCAAGCGCCGTTATCAACGGGATAAAACCGGGATGCTTGACCACGAGTATATTGATCCTTTGGTGGCCATGACTCCCCAGCGGGCTTTTTATGCGGAAAGTTTTTCTCTTCCTATTAAAAATAGCGAAGGAAAAGTCAGCGCCGAATTTGTGATGGCTTATCCGCCGGGAATTCCCATTTTGGCTCCAGGGGAACGAATTACCAAGGATATTATTGACTATATCGTTTATGCTAAGAGCAAAGGTTGTTTCCTGACAGGAACTGAGGATATGCGTATTGAGAACATTAAAGTGGTGGAGGAATAGCTATGGAATTATGGTTTACCGAGGAACATACGAAAAACGTCCGTTTTTCCATTAAAGTAGACCGGCAGCTTTATTCCGGCCAAAGCGAGTTTCAGCGGATTGATGTTTTTGAGTCTCCGGAGTTTGGCACTTTTCTTACATTAGACGGCTTTATGATGGTCACCCAAAAGGATGAGTTCATTTATCACGATATGATTGTGCACGTACCCATGGCTACTAACCTCAATATAAAAAAAGTGCTGGTAATCGGCGCCGGGGACGGAGGGACAGTTCGGGAGCTGACCCGCTATGATTCTATTGAACATATCGACATGGTGGAGATCGATAAGCAAGTGGTGGAGGTTTGCAAAAAATACCTGCCCCAAACTGCGTGTAAACTGGATGATCCCAGGGTGCATCTCTATTTTGAAGACGGCTTGCGCTTTGTCCGCACTAAGGAGAATTGTTATGACCTGATAATCGTGGATTCCACTGATCCCTTCGGTCCAGGGGAAGGCTTATTTACCAAAGAGTTTTACGGCAATTGTTACAAAGCCCTGAAAGAGGATGGGATTTTGGTTAACCAGCATGAGAGCCCTTATTATGAGATTGATGCCCAAAACATGGCCCGGGCCCACAAAAGAATCAAAGAGTTCTTCCCGGTTTGCCGGGTATACCAGGCCCATATTCCCACTTACCCTTCAGGCCACTGGCTTTTTGGCTTTGCTTCCAAAAAGTATGATCCGGTAATGGACGTGAATGAGGAAGCCTGGAATGCTTTAGGCCTTAAGACCCGGTACTATAACACAGAGATTCATAAAGGCTGCTTCGCTTTGCCCACATATGTAAAAGAAAAATTGCTTAATGCTTTGGATTAAGGTCTTAGAAAAGCGAATATATTTCATTTAAGAATTGTTGCAAAAAATAGTGTGGTCAAATAAAATTACATTTAGAGAAAAATGTAACTTAGAAGGGGTGGATTCTGTGTTAAAGTGGAAAGATGAGTATGCTATTGGAGTGGAAGAGATTGATGCACAGCATAAGCACTTATTCGAAATAGGAAATCAGATTTATGACTTGTTAGAGAACTATCTTCTACCTGATAAATATGACAAAATCATCGTCATTGTTAATGAATTAAAAGAATACACCGTTTATCATTTCAAAACTGAGGAAGAATTTATGCTCAAGATCAAATATCCCGGATATTTTAAGCAAAAGGTCGAGCATGATGATTTCATTAAAGAAGTGGAATCCATTGATTTCGACGCTGTTGACCAGGATCAGGACGGACATACCCGCAAGCTTTTGGATTTCATTTTCGGCTGGGTCCTGGACCATATCTTAAAAACCGATTTGGGTATCAAGAGCTTTCTTCAAGCCACAAGATAAACCGGATTTGATACCCTATTTAATGAGGTTTGCCTTTTAAAGGGTTTGCCTGAAAGAGTTCATCCCCTCTTTTGGAAGAATAAGGATTAGACAACTTGGCAATAGTAGGGAATATATGGCTTTGCTTAAGGCTTATGCATTTCGTGTAAAGCAGCAAGATGAGCCAGCATTGCTCATATACTCTACTAGGAGGGGATGCCAAGGTGGAACAACATTCCGTTCAGGTTGGGACTCAATATTATCGCGAAAGCATATATGAGCGTCTTAGGCAGCTCCAAGAAAAAGAGAAGCTTCCGCTGGTGCTCCGTGAGTATCAGCAAGGTAATCATTGGCTAATCAATTGTGAATTTCAACTTGAGGGAATTGACTCAAAAGAGGATCAGGAAACCACCAGGAAAATTCACAGCTATTATTTGGCTAATGCTCTGGCGGAGACAATTCTTGCCCACTGGGAGAAGGATCATATTCGCTGGTTGCTTAAACGCAAGTATAAACTGAAGCGAGAGGAAGCTGTGCAAGTCTTCGAAAAAGCACTGCAATTTCTTAATGATGAATCCCAACAATGGAAAGGTTACCGTCTCCACCGCAAGGCCTCTTTGGTGAACCAGATTGTTAAATGTCTTGAACTGCAACCTCTTTTTGATGTGGAAGGCTTTTTGCGTTTCCGGGCCAAAGATTATAAAGAAGAGATCAATAAAGCAGTTAATTACGTAGTCAACGAACATTTAATTGAAACAGAGTATCTGGAATTTATCAATTTGCTTAAACGCTTTGTAGATTCGCAAAAACCACGGTTGCATACCTTACATGTGGGGATTAATAAGCAGGGGAAGTTCAATCTTTATACTGAAGAAGGCAAAAAAATAACCAAGAAGTATATGGACGATTTAACGTTTATGGATACTTCCCAAGAGCTTTCTTATGAAGACATGTTGGTAAGCGCATTAATCGCGGTGGCCCCGCGGAGGATTGTCATGCATATACGTTATGAAGGCTATAAGGATACCCTGCAAACTATCAGCAAGGTTTTTGAAGGCCGGGTCAGCTATTGCGATGGGGGTAAATGTGCGATTTGCGAGAAGATTTGACAAAGCAGAAAAGGGTGGATATAATTATTTAAAACGATGAGAGGGAAAGTATTTTGCTTATTTTTGTGCTAGAGAGGGGATGTCACCGGCTGCAAGCATCTCTCACAAAGGAGCAGAAGAAAACCACCCTTGAGTGCTGAGCTGAAAGCAGTAAGTTCAGACGTTTCCCCGCGTTAAGGGTTAAAGAGAAAGTAGGAGTTCTCTGAACTGTTACTTTAACTTGGGTGGAACCACGGGAATAATGCTCTCGTCCCATATGGGATGAGGGCTTTTATTTTTTGGATTTCCTTAAGCTAATTAGCGGTAAAGGGAATCGAAATTAAAAGAAACAGAATTAAAAGTTAAGAATAAAGGAGAGTAGTAAAAATGGTAAAAGTTACTTTGAAAGATGGCTCCGTCCGGGAAGTAGAAGCCGGTATGAGCCTGATGGATTTAGCCGCCTCCATATCCAGGGGTTTAGCTAAAGCTGCGGTAGCCGGAAAAGTTAATGGAGAGTTAAAGGATCTGTCCTATCCTTTAGAACAAGATGCTCAAGTAGAGATCGTCACTGTAGACAGTGAGGAAGGACTTGAGGTTCTACGCCACTCTACCTCTCACCTCATGGCGGAAGCTGTGCAAAATCTTTTCCCCGGTACCATTTTGGGGATCGGCCCTGCTATAGATAACGGTTTCTATTATGATTTTGACTCAGACCATGTGTTTACCCCTGAAGATCTGGAAAAGATCGAAGCTGAGATGCGCCGTTTAGCCAAAGCCAATAATCGCTATGAGCGGAAAGAAGTATCCCGCAGCGAGGCCATTGAGTATTTCACTAAACGTGGGGAGAAATACAAAGTAGAGCTTATCAATGATCTGCCGGAAGATGAAGTTATCTCCATGTATACCCAAGGCGGCTTTACCGACCTTTGTGCCGGTCCTCATGTGCCCTCCACCGGAATTATCAAAGCCTTTAAGTTGATGAATCTGGCCGGGGCCTATTGGCGGGGCAGTGAGAAAAACAAAATGCTCCAGCGGATCTACGGCACAGTATGGGCGAAAAAAGAGGATTTGGATGACTACCTCTTTAAGCTGGAAGAGGCTAAACGCCGTGACCACCGGAAATTAGGACTGGAGCTGGATTTGTTCAGCCTCCATGAAGAAGGACCGGGATTCCCCTTCTTCCATCCCAAGGGCATGGTTTTGCGCAACCAGCTGGAGGATTTCTGGAGGCAAGAACATCGCAAGAGAGGGTATCATGAAATCAAAACTCCCATTATCCTTAGCCGTACTCTCTGGGAAAATTCCGGTCACTGGGATCACTATAAAGACAATATGTATACCACGAAGATCGATGATGAGGATTTCGCTGTGAAACCCATGAACTGCCCCGGCGGCATGATCATGTATAAACAAAAGCTTCGTAGTTACAGGGATCTGCCTTTGCGCATGGGAGAGCTGGGCCTTGTGCACCGGCATGAATTATCCGGTGCTCTAAACGGGCTTTTGCGGGTACGCAACTTTACCCAGGATGATGCCCATATCTTTATGCTCCCATCCCAAATCAAGGATGAAATCATTGGTGTTATTGATTTAGTCGACCATTTCTATAAGATCTTTGGTTTTGAATACCACGTAGAGCTCTCCACTCGTCCCGAGAATTCCATGGGTTCTGATGAAACCTGGGAAATGGCTACTAATGCCTTGATCGAAGCTTTAGAGGCTAAAGGCCTGGAATATAAGATCAATCCAGGGGATGGCGCTTTCTACGGTCCGAAAATCGACTTCCATCTTAGGGATTGCTTAGGCCGGACCTGGCAATGCGGTACCATTCAGTTGGATTTCCAAATGCCGGAGAAATTTGACCTGACCTATATCGGTGAGGATGGACAAAAACACCGGCCCGTTATGGTTCACCGGGTGGTTTACGGCAGTATCGAGCGCTTTATCGCCCTTCTTACAGAGCATTATGCAGGAGCTTTCCCCACTTGGCTGGCACCGGTGCAAGTTCGCATTCTGCCTATCAGTGAACGCCATGAGGAATATGCTAAGGATGTATTAAAACGTCTACAGGAACTGGACATCCGGGCAGAATTGGATGACCGCCGGGAGAAGATCAGCTATAAAGTCCGGGAAGCTCAAACCCAAAAGATCCCCTTTGCTCTCGTGGTAGGGGACCAAGAGGCTGAGACAGATACGGTCACAGTCCGTCGCTATGGGCAAAGCAACTCCGGGGAAAAGCTCTCCGTGGCTGAGTTTATCGCTTTGATTCAAGATGAGATCAAAGAAAAGAAGAGACTGGTCTAAGTCGAGATCAAAGTATATTAAGACATTCAGTATTGATGAAATAGAAACAGGTATGTAAGGAATAGAATCAGGTATTTAAGAAATTAAAGTATAGGCTAGAGAGAAAGATAAAAATGCGAAGCACCTATTAAGGTTGACTTCGCGTTTTTATTTAAATTTGCTTTTCTCCTAGGGGTTAGATCCTTTCCTGGGGTTTAGCTCTTTTCCGATAGTTTTGCTATATAATAGTTTTTCTTAGCTCTTCAGGGGATTTACTGGAAAGGTAAGCAGGGGGAATATCCAATACAGTTTTGGCACCGGCTATTCCTTCTTGGTTTAACCGGTAAGCTGCTCTGGCAAAAGCCACAAGGACATTGGCAGTGAAATCAGGGTTGGAATCCAAAGTAAGCTTGTATTCAATGACATGGTCGTGCTCATTATCTAAACCTGTCTTGCCATGGCGAAGGACAATGCCTCCATGAGGAAGGCCGGGGTGATTTTTCTCCAGTTCTTCTTCCGTGATGAAGTGGACTTCTGTATCATAATCGGCGAAATAATTAGGCATCGTTTTGATTTCCTGTTCGATTTGGGCTTTGTCGGCTCCTTCTTCTGCTACCACGAAACACTGTCGACGATGCTTATCCCGGGTGGAGAGTTCCGGGGCTTCTCCTCTACGAACGGCTTCAATGGCCGCTTCAAGGGGAAGGGTATATTGTTTGGCATTAACAACCCCTTTTATCCTGCGGATAGCATCTGAATGGCCTTGGCTGACGCCTTTTCCCCAGAAAGTATAAGTCTGGCCCTCAGGGAGGATGGCCTCAGCATATAAACGATTTAGGGAGAACATACCTGGATCCCATCCGCTGGCGATAATGCATACTTTATGGGCCTCTAAGGCTGTTTTATTCATAGTGTCAAAATACTCAGGGATTTTGGCATGATTATCATAACCATCAACAGTGTTAAAAAGCCGGGCTAATTCCGGTCCCTGAACGGGTATGTCTGATAAGCTTCCGCCACAAAGCACCATTACATCGATTTGCTCAGTCAGGTTTTTGGCTTCTGCCATGGGATAGACTTTGACTCCCGGGGTTACAGTTTGGATTGCAGAGGGGTGTCGCCGGGTAAAAACTCCTACCAGTTCCAGGTCTTTATTTTGCTTAAGGCTCAATTCTACGCTTTTTCCCAAATTTCCATAACCAACTATACCAATACGAATTTTCTTCATATATTGAAACCTCCTTTTGTAAGCTCTCAAAAAGCACCTATTAATAAGCACTTATCAATAATGCACATATTAATATCGAAATGATTGCTAGAACTTAATGCTGTTGGAAAAGCATTCTTTGATTAATTGCTTGTGTTGGCTTTTGGATTTCCATATACTATGAATATAGCTCCTTATACTATGTAACCTATCACTGACCGCTGGAAAAAGCAAATTTTATAAAAAACATTTGACATTTAAAAGATAACCCAATATAATGTTAATGTTCAAGTAGAAGCCATCCGCTTCTCACCTCATGGCTAAAGTCGATGAGGTATCTTCAGTCCTGAGCTTTATGGTATTTGCTTGCTCATGATTTGTATGGGAGACGGGTGGAAATCTGCCCGTCTTTTTTTGTTATGATTTTTGGAGGTGGTTTGTTATTAGCAAGGATTTACGGATTAACGACGAAATCCGAGCCCGGGAAGTGCGTCTTGTCGGGGAAGATGGAGAGCAATTGGGGATTGTTCAACTAAGGGATGCTCAAAGGATTGCCATGGAGAGAGCTCTTGACTTAGTGGAAATAGCCCCCACTGCTAAGCCGCCTGTTTGTAAGATCATGGATTATGGTAAGTACAAGTATGAGCAGGCTAAGCGAGAAAAAGAAGCTCGCAAGAAACAGAAGATCATGGAAGTCAAAGAAGTTAAACTTCGCCCCAATATTGAGGACCATGACTTCGAGACCAAAGCACGCAGTGCCCAACGCTTTTTAAATGATGGTGATAAGGTTAAGGTAACCATTATGTTCCGTGGTCGTGAAGTA
>ENA-OWPA01001767-OWPA01001767.1-bioreactor-metagenome-genome-assembly--contig:-NODE-1767-length-12538-cov-4.313618_pt1 | contig 12538 bp, 12 predicted proteins | sample MGYA00238139_ERZ651803 | MGnify/ENA primary metagenome ERZ651803 (study PRJEB26909, sample SAMN07631231) | bioreactor metagenome | isolation source: Switchgrass digestor | place: USA: Dartmouth...
GCTCTGAACCTCCTCCCATGGGTATGGCTGCGGCGGAGGAGACCTCCTCCGCCGCCCTGCTGCCTGCTGGCCTGCCTGTGGGCTCTGCCCTCCTTCGGCGGGTCCGCCAGAGGCCAATCCCCAGGCATGTCAGACCAGTGGCCGCAGCCAACAGCCAGGTTGCTTCTGCCACTGGTGCCCACCCCCCGGTCGTTAATCTGTAGAATCAATTCTAACAAAACAACGATCCGTAGGGTATGGGGTCTGTGTACCGGCAATTTCCGGTCTCTGCCCGAGCATACCGGGCCGAAGCCTCAGGCGGGCAAGATCAGGTAACCCGTTCCCAGCGGGTCTCCTGCCCCGTCACCGGGCAGACTCCAAAGAGCTCTCCAGCGGCAAAATACTGTGTGCCGCCGGCCTCAGAGGCGTAGGTGCCGTCCTCCTTGCAGGTCTCGCCGGTACAGCCCTGCGGGCGATCAGTCATGCCGCTCACCTCCAGGCCTTAGTCTGTGCCGGGCGCCCGGCATCCACACATCTTATACTTCCGTTTGAAAAAAGTCCTGTTTTCTTATGGCAAACCTTATTGACTCCGGGCAAACGACATGGTAGGTTTAGCTCAGGAAAACGAAGTTGACGCATACATAACTCCCCGAAATAGGAGGAGGGTTAGCACGATGAATCTCTCCAGCTCTGCGCTCTCTGAGGTGCCTGCCGCCCCTATCCCTACGAGCCGGCCTCACCCCGTGGCAGTCCCCACGGATGAAGAGTTGGTGGCTGCATACCTGGCAGGAGAGAAGGAGGCTTTTGAAGAGCTGGTTCGCCGATACGAAGACCGCCTCTACCGGCTTTCTTTCCGGATGCTGGGCAACCATCACGACGCCCTGGATGCTGTGCAGGAAATCCTCATGAAGCTGATGGCCGCCCTGCCCAAGTTTGAAGGGCGCTCCCGGTTCGGCACGTGGCTCTACCGTCTGGCAGCCAACACCTGCCTCGATCTCCGGCGGAAGCGGGGCCGCTCGGCGGCAGAATCGCTGGACGCCACCCTGCAGTACTCCCCCGGAGCGTCGCTGGCCATGCTGGAGGAAAACCAGTCAGTGGAAACGCCCGATGAGTACGTCGACCACCAGTACCGGGAGAATCTGGTCCGTGCTGCACTGGAGCAGCTGCCGGAGAACCAGCGGCAGCTGCTGGTCCTGCGGGATATCGAGGACCTCTCCAACAGCCAGGTGGCAGAAATGCTGGGCATTGAAGTAGGTGCCCTGAAAGCCCGCCTGCACCGTGCCCGCCAGGCGCTCAAGCGAGTGCTGGATGCCGGTGTTGCAGTTCCCGGCTATACCGCTCTCTCCACTTCGGGAGATCTCTCCCTGTAGCCATCAGAGGAGGGAATGGCATGTCGCTGGGCGCCCGCATTCGCTTGACCCGTACGCAGAAAGGCATTACCCTGCAGGAACTCTCCGAGCGCAGCGGCCTCTCTAAGGGCTTCATCTGTCAGCTGGAGAACGACAAGGCCTCGCCGTCGCTGCAGGCCCTCGAAAAGCTGGCCGCCGGGCTCAACGTTCCCATCGCATACCTCTTCCTTACCCCAGATGAGAAGATCTTCGTGGTGCGCAAGCAAGAGCGCCCCCAGTACCGGGTGGGCGCAGAAGGCATGCTGGTGCAGGTGCTCTCGGCCAACCGCCGCAGCCTCAAGATGATGATCATCGAACTGAAGCCGGGAACCGGCACCGGCGGCGTGGAACATGCCCATGAGGGCGAGGAGTGCCACCTGGTGCTGGAGGGATCGGTCCGCTACACCCAAGGGGATGAGTCGGTGGCGCTGGAAGCCGGCGACTCGGTCCATTTCAACGGCTACCTGCCCCACCGGGTGGAGAACACCGGCAGCACTGTGGCCCGAATTCTCTGTGTTACCTCTGGTGCGATTGAAGACATGCTCGACTGCAGCGAGTGTGATGACCCGGTGACCAGCGACGAGGCAGAGGCAGCAGAAAAGCCCGCTCGCCGGGGTCAGCGGGTGTAAATCGACCGCCGGATCGCCTCAGGGGCTGCGGTCCTGAGGAAGCGCCGAAAGGCCCGGCTTTCCCGCAGCAGGTTCCGCATTCGATGGAGTGCGGGACCTTTTTTGATGCCCCGGCCATCCGTGCGGAGGCGCAGCCGCATCAGGTCCCGTTCCTCATCTTCGATGGTGAGCAGTGCGCTCTCTGCCAGGGCCCACAAACCCATCCGCACCGCGCTCTCCAACTCGCCCATCTGCACCGCCAGCTGCGAAACGCTGACCCAGGGGCCGTTCCGAAGCGCCCCGGCCACTGCCTGCATCAGGTTGGGCAGGAAGCGCTCTTCGCTGGGTTCCGCCTCTCGGGACCAACCCAAGACCACCCTGCGAGCCCCGGTGGCGGCCACCGCTTCATCCAGCAGGGCGGGGCTCGCGGGCGGCGTGAGCAGCACCAGCGTTGCGGCGCTCCGCAGGCCGAAGCGATCTACAGTGGCCATGCCCTCCGGCCGGCGCATCTCGGCGAAGTAGAGGGCATCCGGGTACTCGGCGGCCAGCGCATCAAAAGACTCGCCGCGGCGGTCAACCAACTGCAGCTCGTTGGGAAGGGCGGCCTCTGGCTGTGCCGCAGCCAGCTCATCTTCCTCCGGCCCAGCCGGTTCAACGTCCGGCAGCGCAGCTGTCCCCGGCTCAACCTCCTCCGCCGCCTCAGGTACTGCCGAACCGGCTGCCGTCCCCAACGCAGCCGGCGCCGCCTCCAGGTACGCCGCAGGCGCCTCTGCGACAGCATGCTCGTCCCGCGGCGCTTCGGCTGCAGCGCTGCGGACGGGAGGAGCTTCAGGCAGGCTTCCCGCCGGGCCCAGCTCCGCCACCACCACCTGGAGCAGCTCCTCCCCGTGCCACCGGTTGAGCCCTAACTGATATACGAGATCTACCTCACCCGGGGTCGGTGCTGCCGCACCGGCCCTGAACCATATCCCCACCAGCGAATTCTCGCCGTCCCTGAGCACCAGCCGGAGATGCTCCTCGTGGGGCCCCACCGGCCGGGCGCTCAGCAGCTTCGCCCGCCGGGAGCAGAGCACAGGCGGCGGGTTCCCCTCACCGTAGGGAGCCCCCCGGCGGAGGTCGTCATACAGCTGCCGGTCCACCTGGACCAGGGCAATCTCCAAGTCTGCCCGGCGTGGCGCCGGCGCTGCGCCCTTCCGGGTCCGGCGGCGAATCTCCTCCAGCATGGCGGCCCGGAACGCGTCAAACCGCTCTGGGAGCAGCGAGAAGCCGGCAGCAGCGTCGTGGCCGCCATACTTCACCAGGTGCTCCTCACATGCGGCCAGAGCCTCGTGGAGGCCAAATCCGGCCGGCGCCCGGGCCGAGCCCACCAGGAGCCCACCCACCTGCTTCTTGGTGATCAAGAGGGCAGGCATCCCGTGCTCTTCCACCAGCCTGCCGGCGGCGATGCCCAGCACCCCCTCGTGCCACTCCGGCCGGTACAGCACGATGCCCGGCGCCTCCGGCGTCACCGCCGCCTCTGCAGCCGCCACCACGGCGGCAGTCAGCCGCTTCCGCTCCGTGTTCAGGTGGTCCAGCTCCTGCGCCAGGCCGGCGGCCTCCCGCCTGCCCTCGGCCAGCAGAAGCCGGACCCCCAGGCTGGCATCGGCCAGCCGGCCGGCGGCATTCAGCCGGGGCACCAGCTGGAAGGCCACCTCCTCTTCTGTCACCGTGCCTTCCACGCCGGCTGCCGCCATCAGGGCAGCCAGTCCCGGGCAGGGCTGGCTGACCAGCTGCTCCAGCCCCCGGCGGGCCAGAACTCGGTTCGCACCGGTAAGCGGCACCACGTCCGCGATGATGCCCACCGCCACCAGGTCCAGCCAGCGGTCCGCCTCCTCCGGCGGCCGGTCCAGAAAGCGCAGCAGCCGGCGGGCCAGGAGGTAAGCAGTCCCCACCCCGGGCAGCATCCGGCAGGGATGCTCTTCGGGCAGCCGCTTGGGGTTGATCACCGCTTCGGCCGTGGGCAGTTCCGGACCCAGCTCATGGTGGTCGGTCACCACCACCTGCATCCCCAGTCGCCGGGCCAGGGCCACCTCATCCAGGTTGCGGATGCCGCAGTCGCAGGTGAGCAGTACCTCCACGCCCTCCTCAGCCAGGGCCTCCACCGCCCGGCTGCTTACGCCGTAGCCATCCCGGAAGCGATTGGGTACGTAGTAAGTGACCGCCGCCCCCAGGCTGCGGAGCAGCGAAACCAGCAGCGTGGTGGCAGTAATGCCGTCGGTGTCGTAGTCCCCGTAGACGCAGATGCGCCGGCCCTGGGCAACGGCCTGGGCCAGCAGCGCAGCGCCTTCTTCCAGATCCGGCAGACCCGGGGCATCCAGGTCGACACCGCCGGTAAGGAACGCCTCCACCGCCTGGGGCGTGGTGCAGCCCCGCCGGAACAGAACCTCAGCCAGCGCCCGGCTGCCCGCCGCTGCAGTCAATTCAGCCGGCACCACGACAGGCTCAGGGGGCAGCCACAGCCCCATTCAGCTCACTCCTTTCCACATGGAAGTTCACGGCAGCTCCGGCAGGTCGTCCCACGAGAGGGTCTCCTCCGCCAGCAGCTCTTCCTCCTCCACATCCCCCTGCTCGGCCCGCTGGCCGTGGCAGAGCATCCGGAATTCGCAGAACCGGCAGACCTGCTCCTCGGAAGTCGCCACAAAGCCCTCCCGGGGCGTGCGGAGAATCGAGGCCACCAGAGAACGGAGGTACGCATCATCCTTCTGGAACTGCGCCTCCGTGTACTTTAACCGGTGCCACTGATCAGGGTACTGGGGGTTCCAGTAGACCATGCTCACATCCTGCGGGCGGAAGCGCCCCTCAGGCGAATAGGCGCCCCCAGCGGCGCAGAGCATGTAGCGGTAGACCAGCGTCTGGGGAGATTTCAGCAGATAGCTCCGGCGGGGAATCCGCCGCTCCGTCTTCCAGTCGTAGATGGTGGCCTTCCCGTCCGGCTCCACCACCAGCAGGTCAAACTTGGCCACCAGCCGCAGCGCCGGCTGGGTGAGGCGCAGCTCCAGTTCGGGGTAAAACTGCCGGTCGAAGGTCCGAGGCAGGAACTGTTCCAATTTAACCAGCCACTCCGCCAAAAGGCCCGGCTCCACCGCGTCGGTCACCAGCCCCGGGTCGACCCCTGCGTAGTAGCGCCGGGCCAGCAGGTGGAAGTTCTGCCCCTGCTCCAGGGCCTGGCGCTCGTTGGGATCGCTGCCCCAGGTGCGCGACCAGTAGAGATTGTCCACGTAGCGGTAGCGGAACCGGAGGGGGCAGCTGATGTACGTGCGAATGGCGTTGGCGCTCAGGTAGCGCTCTTCCAGGGTCTGCATTCAAATCCACCCTCCCGGCTACCGCCTGTGCTGTGCGATCCACCCTGCCAAGTGCTGAAAGGCCAGGGCCGGCTGCGTCTGCTTGCCCCACCGGTTCTCCTGATGGCAGGTCAGCATCAGATTCTCTTTGGCGCGGGTAATGGCCACATAAAGCAGCCGCAGCTTTTCCGCGATGACCTCCAGCTTGGCACGGGTCACCGGGTCGCCCGCCGGGTCTTCTCCCTGCACCGCGGCCAGTTCCGCCAGGGCCAGGGCCTCCGGGTTCAGCACCTCGTCGGGCAGGAACCAGTGCTCGCTGCGGACCTTATCCTTGAGGAGCCCGGGGTACTCGTCCCGGGTGATTGCCGCCACGTAGACGGTGTCCCACTCCAGCCCCTTGGCAGCGTGGCAGGTGGCCACGTAGACCACCCCCGGCTCCGCCTTGAAGCCCCTGCGGTCGTACAGCGCGTCTGAGAAGCGGCCCATGGCCTGCAGCTCTTCCCTGAAATGCTGCACCGCGTCGGTCAGGCCAAAGGCCGGGTGCTCCTGCAGGAGCTGCCGGGCCCGCACGGCCAGGTGATGGGCGATGGAAAGCTCCTCACCGGTGAGGCCCAGGTCGCCCGCCAGCACGATGACCAGCTCGTCGGTGGGAATTAGGGCCTGGGGCAGCCACTCCCGCAGCCGGTTCAGGGCCTCCTGCAGGGCCAAGTCGCCCCGGCACTCGGGGCACGCGGCGAAAAGGCCGGCGAAGGGATCTGTGCCGTCCAGCGGATAGAAGAGCTCTTCCGGCCGGCAGTCCTTCAGGTAGGCCGCAAAGGGCGCCTCCTCCGGGAAGGGCAGGTGCATCAGCCGGCCCAGCGCTGCCAGCAGCCGGTCCGGTTCGTGGGGCACCGCCAGGTACTCCAGCACAGCCAACAGGTCCAAAGTAGTCTGCTGCCGCTCCGGGGGGGTGGGCCCCCCGAGCTGGCGCACCTCCACATCCAGGGCCATCAGGATTTCCGCCATGGAGGCCGCCATGGCGTTGGTGGGCAGAAGCACCGCCACGCTCTTGTCCGGCGACCGCTGCACCGAGCGGGCAGCCAGCCGGGCCACGCCCTGCATCTCATCTTCGTAGGTGCGGTAAGTCTTGGCCACAATGGTGTAGCCTGCAGGTACGGGGTTTGCCGGAGAAAAGTCCGGCGGCACGGGGGCGATCCGCTGATCTTCCAGGGCAAGCCGGCATGCGGGCTCCGGGTACTCCTCACGGACCCAGCGGACCAGCTCGTTGGCAAGGTCCAGAATGTCCGGGCTGCTCCGGCCCGCCATGGTGAGGGGCCGGACAGCCACCTCAGGCTCCCGGCAGTAGCGGCGGAAAAGGTCCGGCTCGGCGGAGGTGAAGGTGCCCATAATCGCCTGGTTGGCATCCCCCACCCGCACCAGGTTCCCTTCGGGCCCTGCCAGAAGCCGCAGCACTCGCTCCTGCAGCCGGTACGAATCCTGGGCCTCATCTTCAAAAACATAGGTCCAGCGCTCCTGCAGCCGGGAGAGCAGTTCGGCCTCCCGGGTGAGCAGCTGGTAGGCGCCCCACATCAGGTCGCCAAAGTCCACGGCCCCCTCCAGGGCCAACTCCCGCTGGTATTCCACATAGATCTCCGCCGCCCACCGGAGCACAGAGGTCTCAGGCAGATGGCGGGTAATGCCCAGCGCTGTCTCGGGCGTCATGCAGTGATTCTTGAAGGCCTGAATCAGATTCCGCATCAGCCCCTGGGTCTTCTCGGCCCACTGCTCTTCCGCCCGCTCCCGGAAGCTTCCCTTCAGGTCCTGCCGCAGCATCGACTCCCACAAGGGCCGGTTCCGGCCGATCCAGCGGCGGGTCAGTTCCTGGATCAGGGCGTTCAGCCGGGCCTCGTCCATGACCCGGAAGTTGTCCGACCAGCCGATGGCCTCCGGCATCTCCCGGACGATCCGCATCGCTAAGGAGTGGATGGTCCGGACCTCGTAGCCCTGGTGGCGGGGAAAGCCCCGCTCCTCCAGGAAATCGCCTATGCGGCTTCGGAAGTTGGCCACGGCAGAGTTGGTATAGGTGACGATCAGAATCCGGCCTGGCTCCTGCAGGCCTGCAGCAATCAGATCGGCGGCCAGGTAAGCCAGCACGGTGGTCTTCCCGGCACCGGGCACCGCCGGCACCGCCATGTAGCCCTGCCGGTAAGCTGCCACCTGCTCCTGATCAGGTCGGAGTCGAATACTCATGGCCGCCCTCCTTCCCGGATCAGATCAGAAAAGGCCTCCGAAAGGCCGCCCTCCTGCTCCATCCCCCAGGGGGTCAGGCTGCACTCGGCCAAAATCAGCCGGCCCCGGCAGCGGCGCACCAGGGCCCGGGCCGTCCGGGCCGCGTTGGCCTGCCGTACCCGGTTGTTCCGCTGGTCGGTCCAGCGGCCCCCCTCCTCCCAGCGGCGGGAGAGGACATGGGGGTTGGAGAGTTCCTTCACGTCGTTGGCATACCAGCCGTCGCCGGAGATGTCCACCCAGATCTGGTACCGGGCGGTGAGGCGGCTGGCGATGTAGGCGTAGGGCGTGGCGAGGGTGACTGCATCCCTGTCCGGATCGTAGGCCTCCAACGGCTCTGCCGCCACGGTGCCCTCGGTCAACATCTTGATATACTCGCTGCCGTAGGCGCCCTCGCCGAACCGCTCCATGGCCTGGCGAAAGCGGAAAGCAGATTGCAGGAGCTGCTGGCAGGCGTGAAGGGCCGCCGGGGTCAGCTCTTCGCCCACCAGGGGCACCAGCAGCTCGGCCACCACCTTGTGGGCGAAGACGTCGGTCTCCCACTCCCGCTGGCGGGCCTCCTGGACCCACTGGCGCAGGTACTCGTAGGCCTCGGCCCGTTCAAAGCCCACCCGGCGCCGGAGGCCCGTCTCGTCCAGGTCCGGCAGGTCGCCGGTCCGCCAGACGGCATCCCCCAAAACGGAGGCCCGGATAGGGTCCAGCTTCAGGAGCAGCTGCATGGCGTTGGCGAAGGAGCCGGCGGAATCCCGGGGAATCCGCCAGTGGGGATGGACCAGTCCCGCCAGGGTGATGATCGCCCGAGCGTAGGGCTCGTCCACCAGCCGGCGGCTGAGGCTCAGGTTCTGGACTGGGATGTTCTGCCCAGCCAGGGTGCGCCGGAGGGTTACCTCCAGGGCCTGTTCCACCCGGGGGCTCAGGACGGCGATCTCGCCAGGGGGCACGCCCCGCTTCACCAGGTCCGCCACCCGCTCCGCCACCTTCTGGGTCATCTCACCCCGCAGGTCTGTGACGATCCGCTCTTCCACCACTCCGAAGAAGCGCCGGTCCGGCTCCCGGCCAAGAATTCGCTGAGCCAGCGCTTCGCCGAAGGCGAACATCTCAGGGGAACAGGTGTAGGAGCCCTCCAGGTGCTGCTCCTGGGCGCCGGGCCGGAACCGCTGCAGGGCCAGGGCCGGGTCCGCACCCATAAAGCTGGTGTGGCCGCCGTCGGTGGAAAAGGCGTAGACTACCTCTTCCATCTGACCCGCCACCGCCGCCAGAAAGTCCTGCTCGGCGGGTACCGACTCGTCCAGGTCATCCACCAAGAGATACTGGTAGCGGCTCCGAAGGTGTTCCAGGTAGGGCGGGTGGCGCAGCAGCACCTGGTTGTAGAGGCGAAGGGCCAGGCTGTAGTCCAGAATGCCGGCCTCCAGGCAGCGCTCCTGGTAGGCCTCCAGAAGGCCCTGCACCAGCTGGTAGATGCCCTCCTTCTCCTCCCGGTCGGCCGCCGCCAGACGCTGCACCGCCTCCGCCGGACTGAGGCCAGATGCCGCAGCCACAGTGCTCAGGTTGCTGGCCAATTGAATGGCAACCCGCTGGGGGCTGGCCTTTACCACTTGACCAAAAGCCACCTCCAGCGGTTCCAAGAGGCCTCGCATTACGTGATGGGCAATCTCTACGTTCAGAAACTCAGGGCGCACCCAGGCTTTCAGTTGCGGATAAGCAGCCTGGACAGGCGCCCAGTACAGGTTCAGTTCCCTTTGAATAAAGCCGAAAAAGCTGTGGGCTTCGATGGGGCCCTGGGTCTCCAAATTGAGCCCCCTGCGCCACTGGGAGGAGTGGCGGGCGCCTGCCGTCAGCACCAGCACCTGATCGGTCCGGACCCCGCTGCGAATCCACTGGTAGTACCGCTGCATCAGGGTGGTGGTCTTGCCGGCACCAGTGCCGCCGAGAATCATCAGGGCCACGCCGCTTCGCCTCCGTCAGTAATGATATGGTCAGCAACAAGTTGAATGGTCTATTGATCTCCTCATCAGTACGTACGCCTGAGGCCGGGAAAATCCTCTCGGGTTCCGGGGCTGCCCCGGGCGGAAGAAGCATTTGGAAGGCCACGGCGGCGTCACATGTCAAACTAATGTCACAATCATCCCGTAGAGTATGAATCACAAAGAATCAAAGGAGATGGTTGCGATGCCGCTGGGTACCCCGTTCATGCAGCTGCTTGTGGCTGCCTTTTCAGCACTCCTTGCACTGGTCGGTGGTGGCGGAAGCTCGGCCCCCACGCCCCAGGACGAACCACCCATCTCACCACCCGTCCCCGTCTCCGGTCTCATGGACTTGGACAGCCCCAACGACCTGAGCCCAGATCAGATCGCCGAGGGGTTGGAAGAGTACCTAAACAGCACCGGCGGGCCCGCTGAGGAGCAAGTGAAGGCTCTCTTGGCACACTGGGGTCTGGAGCCTGTAGCAAACTCAACGCTGGTGCTTACCGCTGACCTTGACGGCGACGGTGCAGCCGAGACCATTGCCGTGTGCCGGGACACCGACAGCGCCACCGGCGCCATGGGAACCCTATTCGTCATCTCCGGCACGGAGGGAGAGTACCAGGTGGACGATGCCGGCGAGGAGGTGCTGATGCCCGCCCTATACGCTGCAGCGGATCTGAACCAGGATGGCCGGAAGGAGATCATCTGGGCCTCCACCTCCACCGGGGCGAACACGAGCTACTCCCAGATGAACGTCTCCACCTGGAGCCCGGGCCGTCTGGTCACATATCCCCAGGCGCTGGCCATCAGCAATCTAATGCAGGCAGAGGTCAAGGACGGTGCGCTGGTGCTCACCGGCAACACCCGGGGCGGTTGGGGAGCCGGCTCGGCACAGCGCCCCCAGATCCTCACCTACGCATGGGAAGACAACATCCTGATGCTGAAGGACAAGCAGTTTGCACCATCGGAGTACAGCTACCACCGGCTGCAGGATGGCCTGTGGGCCGAGGAGATGGGCAAGCTGGATGAGGCCGCTGCGGCGTACGCCCAGGCCGCGGAGCCAGACCGTGAAGTGCTGCCCCCTGGCGATTCCGTCTCCGACGAGTGGCGCAGCAAGCTGGCCGACGCTGTCCGGACCTTCAGCCAGCTGCGCATGGCCCTCCTGAAGATCGACGCCGGTGCGCCGCAGGAGCAGGTGGACCAAGTCCTCGGCAGTTCTTCTGGCCCCTATGCAGGGCTGACCCAAGCCGCACTGGGTAAAAAGGACCGCCAGGAAGTCTGCATTGCCGTAATGCTCTGGGCCGAGGAGTACCCCGAGTTCATCCAGGCGCTCAACAGCCCCCGGGGCTACGCCAATCCCCAGTGGGCGCCCGACAGCCTCTGCGGTCCCATGCCCACGTTCTAATGCACAGGCCTTGACGGTGAAGGCCCTTGGCTCTATCCTTGTGGAGTAACTCTCATATTGAAGCGGCGATGAAGCTCGCCCGGACCACCTCGTCCAAACCGCATGAGATATGCTAATGGCTTCTACGCACTGCACGCGTAGAAGCCATTGTCGCGTTGTGGCAGATCCTCAGAAACAGGAGAGCGTGGGAGAAACCGCAGGGCTGAGCAAACACAAAGGGGGATGTTTGGGCTTGACGCTGCTGCTGATCGGACTCGCTGGCTTTGCCGGGGCCGTCCTGCGGTTCTGGCTCAGTGGATGGGTAAGCCGCCGCTGGAACTCAGCGTTGCCGCTTGGGACATTCATCATCAACATCACCGGGGCCTTCGCCCTGGGGCTGCTGGTCGGACTGTCTGACCAGCAGCTGGTGCCCGGGGTGTGGTACCTGGTTCTCGGCACCGGCTTCCTCGGCGCATTTACCACGTTCTCGACATGGATGCTGGAAAGCACGCGCCTCATTCAATCTGGCAGACTAGCCACTGCCGCGGCCAACGTGGCTGGCAGCGTCGTCATCGGTCTGGCCGCAGCCGGTGCGGGATGGGCGGTGGCTGTACTATGAAATACTTCTGGGTTGGACTCTGCGGCGCCGCCGGCGCCCTTTCCCGCTATCTTCTGGGCCTGCAGATCACTGGGGCTCTCCAGCAGTCGTTTCCGTGGGGAACCCTCCTGATCAACTTGACCGGCTGCTTGCTGCTCGGCCTCCTCAACGGCCTCGGCGAACAACGCCTGATCCCCGCACACTGGCAGGCACCGCTGACGACAGGTTTTCTTGGCTCGTTTACCACCTTTTCCAGCTGGATCGTGGATACCATGGGCTTTCTGCAGGCTGGTAATTATCAAGCGGCTGCGCTCAATCTGATTCTCAGCATCGGTCTGGGAATGCCGCTCGTGTGGGCTGGTCTGGCAACTGGGCGAGGGCGAGCCCAAGGGGGCGAAGCAGCCACCTCGAGTGCGGCCCCTGTTAGGGAGTAGAGGGTTACTTCACTCCCCGGATCAAACCTGCTGGACTCAAAACGCCAGTACAACTGCTGCCAAGATGAACCTCTCGATTTGAGCACAGTCTATCAATTCCAGTCTCTCACGAGAGCCAAAGGGAAAAACGTTAAGTGTCCGCCGCCCGACAGCTGCGCCACTGTGATCAAGACGAGCAGCAGGTTGCCGGTAATGGGCCGGACATATCGTCTCGTATCTGGCGACGAGAATACAGTGGAAAGGGTCAGTCAGAGCCGTACTGCCGTACTCTTGATCTATCGTGTAGTAGGGCCAACTGAGTTACTCAGCGTTACGTTTGAAGAAAAAATAGAGGCCGCCGACAACTTGAACGAGACAGAGCAGTTGTAAAGCAATCCATCCCAAAACGTAGTCATCAACCTGCAGCAGCAGCAGTCCAAACGTACCACTGGCTAGCGCAATAGCTCCGGCCAGGCGATTCATCGTATAGCCTCCTTACAAACACCTCGGTCCCCCTGCAGCACCTGCAGGGGGACCCCCTCCTAGGAGAGTGCTGCACAATCGGCCTCTAAGCACGGCCACCAGTGCTCACCAGCGTTTTTTGAAGCCTGGGTTTCCA
>ENA-OWPA01001768-OWPA01001768.1-bioreactor-metagenome-genome-assembly--contig:-NODE-1768-length-12538-cov-3.568173_pt1 | contig 12538 bp, 11 predicted proteins | sample MGYA00238139_ERZ651803 | MGnify/ENA primary metagenome ERZ651803 (study PRJEB26909, sample SAMN07631231) | bioreactor metagenome | isolation source: Switchgrass digestor | place: USA: Dartmouth...
TTATTAGTAGTTGTTAAATCTCTAGGCGGTGCTGTAGTGCCTCTTATAAATAGTTTGACAGGAACTGTATGTTTTTGTGCTTCACTTAGTTTTCCTTTTAAATTATCTAGTAGAATTTCTCCGGCTTTTTGCCCAATTTGTGCAAAGTCCTGGCCTATTGTAGTTAGACCTTGTGGAAATTTACCAGCCCAGGCGGAATCATCAAAACCACACAAACTTAAATCTTCAGGAATTCGAATTTCTAACTCTTGGCATGCTTGATAAATTGCATATGCGACTTCGTCGTTTTCTGCTTCTATAGCTGTTACTCCACTTTTATAAAGTCTATTGACGATGTTGTTAAGTTCAGGTATTTTTTTGCCTTTAAGCAGAATATCTTCATTAACGCCAGCAAGGTCAGTAATGATGTTTTCTTGCTTTACCGAAATTCCAAACTTTTTGAGTTCTACTATAAACCCGCCAAATCGGTCTCTTATGCTTGAAAGCTCAGATGTGCCAAATCTTGAGAGATATGCGATGTTTTTATGACCTAATGACACAAGATGTTCGGTTAACATTCTGGCTCCATTAAAATTATCCGACACAACTCCGTGAATGTATTGGCAATTAATATTTTTATCTATTATAATAACTGGCTTATTTCTTATAACAAAAGAATCCAATAGCTCCAGATGGACATCATCTGACATAGGATAGAAGATAAGCCCTGAAATATTCTGCTGTATAAGCTGGTTCAATACCTTTTTTTCTTTGGCTGTATTCCCAGAAGTTATATAAATGCCCATACAACAGCCGGCAGAAGTCAAAATACTATTTGCTACCTGTACAGTATCTAAAAGACCACCCTTTGTTATTTCAAAAGGAAGTATAAAGGCAAACATTTTAGAATCATCCTCAGGTGGATTGTCAGAAATACTTGATAATACATTTCGGGACACAAAAGTGCCAACACCCGGTTTACGGTACAAAACACCTTTATTTGTCAAGTCAGTTATAGCTCTTTTGGCGGTAATACGGCTTACACCATACTTTTCTACCAATTCCTTTTCGGTACAAATAGGTTTTTCAAAAGAAAAATCATTTTGATCTATCTTTTTTAATATATCTTCCATTATTAATTCATAAAGTTTAGGTTTTTTATTTGTTTCTTCTCCTTGGGTCAATTTATCGTTGTCATTCATGCTTATAACACCTCTAAGTATTTTTATCAATAGTATATATCAAACTAACATGAAATGTCAAATAATATGATATATTAATGTGTATGAAATACTCATAAGCACGAATTTTCTTACATAATTAAACATCTCATATGACTGAATATAAATAGTTTTAGCAGTCAGTAGACTACAAAATTTTAGTTTTTTCTATTAGATATATCATTTAATAACTATATCAAGGACTGCAAAAAACCAAACACAATACTGCCTTAATTACTATTACACTATGTCGCATCAAGGTTAGATAGCTTAATATATCATGTTATTTATGTTCTTGTACTAAGTTATAAAATCACAATCAACTGATTCTATATTTTGTGACTCTTGATAAACGAATACTTCATTCCTGATAAATTTATTTACAAACATAATATTATCGGCTTTTAACCGTTGTATTGTCTTTATATAATTAAATTTTTCTATATCAAAGTATATATCAAACTCAATAAAAGTTTAAGTTTGATATTGACAATGCTATATCGATGTGGTAACATATGATACATCAAATAAATACAAGGATATATCAAATCATAGATACAAATAAGGAAACTAACCTCAATTCAGTGGAGAGTGATTGTATGATCATGACAAACTGCAAATCATCACGCAATAAGCTATTAAAGACTATCCAAAAGCACTGGCAACTGTACATGATGGCGCTTCCAGCTATGGTATTGTTATTTCTGTTCTCATACTTGCCGATGGGAGGACTGGTGGTGGCTTTCAAGCGATACACTCTCGAAGGCGGTATTTTTGGTAGCCCATGGTCTGATCCATGGTACAAGAACTTTGAGTTGTTATTTCGAAACAACCCAGACGCTTTCATTGCCATACGAAACACTTTATTGCTAAATGCCATGTTTATCGCAGTGGGCACCGTTTTTTCCGTAACGCTGGCACTATGTTTTAATGAATTGCATAGCCAGATCTATAAAAAGATTACCCAGTCCATTTCCTTTTTGCCTTATTTTATATCGTCCGTTGTTGTCGGCATATTTGTATCCGGACTACTCGCCTATGATACAGGTTCCATTAATAGCTTGATAGTTACCCTGGGAGGGAAGAAAATAAACTTCTACATGGAGCCTAAATACTGGCCTTTCATTTTACTGGTAGTAAACATCTGGAAAGGGGCGGGTTATAGCTCTATTGTTTATTTGGCGGCCATTTCCGGAATAGACGGAGCATATTATGAAGCGGCAGAAATAGATGGAGCTACACGTATGCAACAGATATGGTATGTGACACTTCCCCTTTTACGCCCGACAGTGATTATCCTTACCATTCTGAGTGTAGGCAGGATTATGAACGCGGACTTTGGATTGTTTTATAACGTCACTAGAGATATACCTACGCTCTACCCAACAGTGGATGTGATAGACACCTATATCTACCGCGCCCTTAGAAAGATAGGGGATATCGGTATTTCATCAGCTACAGGCTTCTTCCAGTCGGTAGTATCATTTGTGCTGGTCGTCGTATGCAATAAGATTGCAAATAAGATAGAAGAAGGTTCCGCGTTATTTTAAAGGAGGAAAAATAGGACCATGAATACAATGAAAAGCTCGTTGCGTCAAAGGGTGACACTTGGTCATGTGCTTGTTGTAATATTTATCGGTATGTTCGCAGCTATGTGCCTATATCCATTCCTGCTAGTGATTAGTGGCTCTTTTACCACCAATATTGCGGCGAAGACTTATGGCTTTTCACTAATACCACGGGAATTTACCACTGCTGCATACAAAACTCTGTTCTCAAATTCTCAAGCTATAGTCAGCGCCTATAAAGTGACAGTCTTTGTTACAGTCGTGGGTACCTTTTTATCAATAGTGATCAACACAATGATAGCTTTTACTCTGTCTCGTCAGATGTTACCCGGTAGGAGAATTATCAACTTGTATGTACTGATAACCATGCTTTTTAACGGTGGAATGGTGCCTTGGTATCTAATATGTACACGTTATCTTCATTTGCAGGATACAATATTCGCATTGATTGTTCCGATGCTTGTCGGGGCATGGGATATCTTTCTTATACGCAACTATTTTCAGTCCATACCAAATGAGATGTATGAGTGTGCAAAGATTGACGGCGCCGGTGATTTTTATATACTTTTCCGTATTTATTTTCCGCTTGGCAAGCCGGTCATAGCTACCGTAGTTCTATTTACTGCTTTAGGCTATTGGAACGACTGGTGGCATGCTCTGATGCTGGTAGAGGTTCAAAGCCTTCAGCCTTTGCAAATGCTGTTACGAGCTATTATCTCTAATATCCAATTCCTGCAGACAATGGATTCCTCTCCTCAGGTACAGCAAATGATGGCATCGATTCCCGGCGACGGCATACGCATGGCACTGGTCATAATCACCACTGGGCCGATCATACTGCTCTATCCCTTTATACAGAGATATTTTGTAAAGGGCATTATGGTAGGATCGATCAAGGGTTGAGCAACCCTCGTTTTAGCAAAATTTACGGCTGATATCACAAACAGAAAATTTTTAACTCAAAAGAGTCATGACAAAGCTATATATCAATAATCTGCAGATATTATCGCAAATCTTGATTTATGCAATGTTCCCCCACGAATTGTAGGTAGCAGGAGTAGGTTCATACCTTCATGCTCCCAAGATAGGAGAAAGCTTTGGGCCAGATAACTCAGCATTAAAGGCTAATTATGTAAAAAATATTAAATAATAACATGCGTATATAGCGTCATATGACGTCTATATAAAATAATATGTTAGGAGGATTAATCATGAAAAGTAGAAAACTTGCGTTTGTACTCGTATGTTTACTGCTGCTAACGCTTGTACTCAGCGCATGTACTTCCTCGTCCACTGTACAGACAGACAATGAAAATTCTAACAGCAGTGGCGGAAAGGATACTATCGGAACATCAACATCTGATAGCAAAGATAGTCTTGAGGAGGTAACACTACATTTCTACTTCTTTGACGGTAAGAAGAGCAAGACAGACTATGTATGGGAGAAAATCAGTAAAAAGTATAAGGATAAGCTAAACGCAAAATTTGACGTCCAGTTCATCGCCGGAACCGACTACAAGGATAAGATGCTTGTCAAAATCTCTGCTGGTGACAAGTGGGATCTGAATTTTGACGCCGATTGGGTCTCCTACTTCCAGATGATCAACAGGGATGCTTACATGCCCCTTGACGATTTGCTGCCCGTCTACGCGCCAGATTTGTATGCTACATATCAGAAATCCGGAGTGCTTGAAGCAGCGAAGTCCAAAGGAAAAATCGTTGCGCTGCCCTGGACAATGGTTATGACCCAACGTCCGTTTTTCCAGTGGCGTGGTGACCTTGCTGAAGCTGCAGGAATAGATGTGGACCCATCAAGCATCAAAACTATTGAAGATGTGGATGCCTTGCTTTATAAGTTGAAAGAAGCATATCCCGACAGGTATACCATAGAGGTATCTGGAAAGGATGTATTTTGTGCCAAATACGATCTGATACCTATAAGTCATAACTTCGTTTTTAATGCTAAGGAGTGGCAGAACAATAATAAAATTACTATCGAGCATTTTGCATTGACCGATGCGTATCGTGAGCTTGCACATTACGGCTGGAAATGGCAGAAAGACGGCCTTATCTGGGCGGATGTGCTTGTAGACCAGCTTGATCACAATCAGCTCATTGATCAGGGCAAGCTCATAACTAAATGGGGTACTTATGAATATGCCCGCACCAAGCGTGCATGGGTTGAGGAAGGTGCCCGCTGGGATTACAGCTCTTTGTATGATGATAAAATCTGGGCAAACCGTACTCCGCTTGCAAACTGCGTTGCCATCCCCGTTACCTCTGAAAATCCTGAGCGTACACTGATGTTCCTCAACTTGCTGGAAACAGACAAAGAGCTTTATGATATGGTTCATTATGGTATCTTAGGTGAAACATATGAGCTAAACGGTGAAGAAGCTGTCTATCCCGAAGGCATGAATCAGGCTAACTCTAACTACATGGACTGGGGAGGCCGTTGGGCATTATGGAAGCCACAGTTTATGCGCCCTGACTCCCTTTATCATCCTAATTTCTGGGTAGAGGAGAAGGAATTTGCTGAGAGTAATCCCAATAACATTGTTTCTCCTCTTGAAGGTTTCAATTTTAACACAGAAAGTGTCACAACACAGGTAGCTCAGTTGGATCAGATATTTTCTGATGCAAATAGGATGATAGACGTTGGCCTTGTGGATAACGCTGATGCCGCTGTAGATAAGCTCATAAAAGATTTAAACGCAGCAGGACTCGACGATGTACGCCAGGAGATGCAAAAGCAAATTAATGAGTTTTTGTCTAGTAAATAGATGCATACATATAATGAACTGTTGCCGCTCGTATAAACTGAGCGGCTTCTTTGTTAAGGATGAGCAAAATATAAAAAGAACCCTATTTTAGTTATATAGGCACCAATACTGAGATTGCAGTGCAAAGCCTGCATTTGTAATTTTCAACGATGATTTTACTAATACATTAGCTACAATTTGAATTTGCCATTCAACCCACAGCTTGATTCGGCTAAATGGGTTAAAATCCTACAAATTTCAGAGCAGCCTGGTTGGACTTAGATTTGCCTTAAGAAATATAAAATTGCTTTCTTTAATCTAAAGAGAAAAACAAACCATATTTTATCTGATTCTGTTCCCTTCGTGTAGGTTACAATAAAGAGCAATCATTTTAAGGAGTAAGAAAACAGCTACACGGTTGGAATATTTTTGCAATGTTAATATAACTTAGATTTAAATGTAAAAACGGATTGCCATAAATTTTATTATATGCTAAAATCGGTAATATATTTTTAAATCGGATTAACAATGGCGTTAATATAGGGAAATCCTGTATTAGCGCTTTTTATTTTGCAAAGGAGTGCTGCAAGTATGAGTAATAAAAGAATTTTAATGATTGTTGCAATGTGCTGTATTTTGGTATGTGTAATATTCTTGATGCCCTTTCCTGCAAAACTGATTAACATAATTATTTACCTGTCAATGGGTTTGGCCACAGGTATCTATCTGATAAAAAGCGGTTCTAAAGCTAATGCTCAAAAGGATGTGTCAATCAATGACCTGAAAAGAGAACTGGCAAAGTTGAAGCTGGAGCTGCATGTAACATCAAACAAAATCTGGGCGGTTTCGGAGCAATTGCAGATAAACCTGGATGAGAATAATGGCTTTGCACAGCAGGTATACGCTCAAACTGAAGAAATGGCTAATTTAAATGCCATGTTTAATGAAAAGATTCATGAAACGGTAACGGAAGTCAGGGAAATGATCCGGCTGCTGGAGGAATCAAGAAATACCACTCTTGAACTTGAGTCCTTGGGAATAAATTCAGAAACGATTCTGGAAACCAGTAAATCGGAAATACTTGAGATAGTCAGCATCATTCGTGAAATAGAGGCAACTTTCAGAATAACTGCCGATTACATGGATAAATTGTCAGACGCATCGAAGAATATTGAGAAGATTCTGGAGACAGTCAGCCATATCGCCAAGCAAACCCGGCTGCTGTCCCTGAATGCAACCATCGAGTCGGCCAGAGCAGGGGAAAATGGTAAGGGATTTGCTGTTGTGGCAGGAGAAATACAAAAGCTTGCAAAGGAAAGCGAAAAATCGGTGGAGGAAATCAAAAGTCTTATAGCAGCAATAAACAGAGAAATTGCAGGCGTTCATAAGACTGTCACCGAAAATGGGATTAAGGTTGAAAAGGGAGTTAAGAGTGCAGTTAATATTGAAAATAAGCTCGGTAGAATTCATGAATCCTTTCATGGCCTATTGGCCATGGCGAAAAAAATCATCTTTTTATCTGAGACTGAGGCCAGGGATGCCAGCGATGTAGTGAGCAAAATATGTGAAGTTGAAAATCTGATAGGCGTGGCTGAGGAAAGTGTGGAAAGTGTAAAGAAAGCAGTTTTCAAGCAGATGCAAAACATCATGGAGGTGGCTGAAATGGGCAGCCGTTTAAATGACGCTTCAAAAGGTTTAATGGAATTACAGGATAATTCGGAGTTGGAGCACTTGATTTCTGAAAGCTCCGAACACTCCAATAAAATAAATGATACTTTTATGCTGATAAGGGAACTGGCTGAACTTCCACACATCAAAAAAATGGATAGGGAAAGCCATAGGGCGGAATTAAGCAGATTCATACAGAATAATGATTTTATAGAAGCTGTCTGGAGTAATGACGCCAAGGGTAGATTTTTATGCTCCATACCCGAAGCAGGAATAGCCAATGCAAAAATCAGAGATTGGTTCCAAAAAAGCATTCAGGGAGAGGAATTCTGTTCAAAGGTTTATATTTCCGCTATAACAAAAAGCCCGTGCCTTACCCTGTCAGTGCCGGTAATTAATGAGGACGGGGTTATCGCAGGGGTGCTGGGCGTGGACCTTAAGCTGTGATTTGCAGCAGATGTATAATTCTGATAATGAATGTATGGAGAGGAAAAAAAGGAGAACTGGTTAGGGATATTTTTATCCTTTCTGATTACCTCTATCTCCATAAACATGGGGTTTCCGAGATGCAGATTAAGGAGTGGATCGTACATGCAGATGTCTATATGGCAGCTTCACAAAAACCGCTATCTTAAAGCTTATTTCCTGTTCAATGACATCAACTTATTGATATCCACTCCGGTAAAGCCAGTCTTTTTTTCTTTTATGCTAAATCATATAAGTTTTCTGTGAAAGTAATTAATGAATGATATGGCCATCTCATTACATAACAAAGCATCTTCTAATGAAAGCTTTTTAGCTCTTTAATAAACTCATTCAACATACTTTTGGGCATCTTACATGTACGTCTGATACGAAATGCTTTAATTGCTCCTGGGTTAAAGAGTTGGTAAGCTGTGTTTTTTTAAACTGAATTTTGAGCATCCTACACATCTTTTGCCTTGGAATTCCACTGAACGTTTTACAGCTTCCCTGAAATTCTGGAACCACGTTGGAACTATTAAATTCTAATTCTGCATGACAGCTACCTAAATATAAACCACATCTTTCGAGGCTCCTTATACTGATCTCATTATACTCAAGTGGTTTTAAAAGCGGAAATAGCATGCAATCTTTAATGTTTTCACAATTGGTCAATACTTGAACCAATCTCTCTATGCCCATTCCCCATCCTGATACCGGCAGCATGCCGTATTCCATGGCTAATATATAGTCTTTTTCATTTACCATAGCTTCCTCATCACCCTTGGCATTATATTGAGCTTGTTGTTCCAATCGCTTCCTCTGCTCCATAGGGTTTACCAATTCAGAGAATGCATTTATTATCTCTGCTCCGCTAATAACCAGCTGAAATCTATCAGTAATTTAAGAATTAATGCCATTTGCTCTCGCCAACGGGGAAAGCTCTACAGGATGCTCAACTGAAAATGTCGGTCTGATAATCTTTGGCCTGCTAATCTTTTTATACAACAGGTTAATAAGATCTCCCTTGCTTAAAGAGTATAAATTTTCGTGTTCGAGCTGAATATTTTTGCTTGTATAGCTGTCAGCAACTCCTGGCTGCTGCCATAACTATCCACATCCAAGCCTATGTCCTGTTGTAATAGCCCCTTAAATGATACTATTCCCCATTCTTCCGAGAAATCAATTTCATGCCCTTCAAAAGTCAGCTTTGTGGTTCCAAATACTTTCATGATTACATCCGCGATCATATTCCTTACAAAGGTATCTTCTTAGTTCTTTTGCTATTATGGAATTGAGAAGAAAACGCTCTTTTGTTTTCTGAGACATAATTAAATCAGGATATCTATGACGATAGCAGCTTTCTACATCGGTGAGCCCGTGCCATTTTTCGGGCAAAACCTTAAGGTACTTGCCAAAGAAAGTGTATTCATTTACCCTGACAGTCTTCTCACCATTAATGATTTTATACATGTGCTGTTCTTGCCTAAGTATTAAAGCTTACCTGCAATTCTGGAATCACACATTTGTCACAATTTCATCACATATTTAAATGCTATAGGAATTATAAAGAGCTACAAGTAAAACCTTGTAGCCCTTCATTTTGGCGGAGAGAGAGGGATTCGAACCCTCGATACCCTTTTGTGAGTATACACGATTTCCAGAAACGTAATAAGTAGATATTTGCTTATATATCTTTATAACTTTTTATTACTTATTCGATAAAACCCGCATAAAAAGCGGATATTTTTATATAATCTTATTTTTCTATATTTCTTTTTAGCAGGTCGCTTTGTAAGCTATGTCACCATTTTGTCACCCGTGGCACCACGGAGTAAATCGAAAAGGAGGAAGCAATAATGGACACTATGGAAAAAACAACTACGCGAAGTTTACTGCTTGATGAGGGTATTATACTCCAATCAGGCACAATTTGCCGGGACAAAATCAATCTCATATCCGGGGCGATGACTGCCCCATTGCTCGAAACAATCTGGATATTCTCCGGCTATGATACCGAAGCTATGGAAAGAATTTCGGCTATCTTTACCCATTTATACCATGAGGGCCGGGAAGCTGAAATGATGGCTATATTGCGCATCCTGTATGACTTGTCAGGAATGAAATTCCCAGAGGATGTTGAACTACTTGCAACCCATCCGGAAGCACGACAATACTTCCTGATCTCTTTTTTGATGGACATGGACGATTGTATGCATGATTTCATCTCTGAGGCTACCGGAGAGTAGCAGCAATGCATAGTGTGAGAATAATATGCCCGTTTGCACGTATGCGGCGGGCTGAGATAACGCATAGGTTGATGAGGCAGAATGGATGTAAAGAATTTGACGCTGTCACACTAATAATCGTTTGATTTAAAAGTAATAATGTGGTAAAATGCACTTAAAAGACTGCATTAAAAAACAAATGCAGGCCGAGAGGTGCAAAATGACACAAATTGATATTTTGAAGAAGGAATTTCAAAGATGCGGGGGAATTTTAAAAACTGTAGAGCTTAAAGATTTAGGACTTTCGAGTCGCCAGATAAAAAGCCTTCTAAATGAAGGAATTATTACAAAGACTAAACGCGGTTTTTATGAACTTACAGATTATGTTATTCGTGAAGAGGTAATTATTGCACGTTTATTTCCGCGAGCGGTTATATTTCTTGAAAGTGCCTTATTCCATTATGGCTACACAGATCGCATACCGCTAGCGTGGCAAATTGCTGTGGATAGATATAGTAAAACAACTCAGTATAAAATTGATTATCCTCTAATAAAACCTTACTATCTTGAACCAAAGTTTTTAGATATTGGTGTAGATATAATAGAGATAGATGGCATTGAAATAAAGATATACAACAGAGACCGCACAATTTGCGATGTTCTCCGTTATGAGAAAAAGCTGGAGAAAGAAGTATTTAATAATGCTATTGGCCGTTATATAGAGGATTCAAAGAAAAATATAAGAAAGCTGTTTGAGTATGCAGAAATATTTAATATTAAGAATAAAGTGCAAACTCGTATAGGGATGTGGTTATAATGGGAAATATTGAAGCTTCTGTCATAGCGAGACTTAAAAATAAATCAAAGGAACAAGGTATTCCATTACAACAGCTCTTAAATTTATTTTGCCAGGAGGAATTTATTCGAAGACTTTCAGAAAGTGATTACAAAGAAAAAGTCATTCTTAAAGGCGGCTTTTTATTATATTCAATCAGTGGATTTGCCGCAAGACCAACAGTTGATGCAGATTATCTTTTAAGAAATTATCCTAACGATATGGATGCAGTAGAAAAGCTTGTTAAAAATATTATTTCCTCGCCTGGCAAAAATGATTTTATACAGTTTGAGATTAGAAGGATAGAAACTATCAGAGAGATAAAGAAATACCATGGTATTAGAATTTACCTCATGGGATCTATTGGAAGGGTTAAGATCCCTTTTAGTATAGATTTGGGGGTTGGTGATGTTGTAGTACCTTCGCCAGTTGAACGAACTTTACCGGTATTACTTCCGGAATTTGAGGAACCTAAGATCCTGACTTATTCATTGGAATCCACTGTGGCAGAAAAATTAGATGCTATCATATCACTGATGGAAGCTACAAGCAGGATGAAAGACTTCTTTGATATATATTATATGGCAACAACCTTTAATTTTGATGGACGAAAATTACAGGAAGCTATTTATGAAACCCTTACCAACCGGGGCACACCTTATGAAAAAGATTCTGTCACTATTATTTTGAGGTTAGCTGGTGAGTCTATTATTATAAGAAGATGGGGCAATTTTTGTAAAAAAATACTGCAATATAAACTTGACTTTACCGATGTTGTCAAATTAATTATTGATTTTCTCCAACCACCTTATGAAGCGCTGATTAATGAAGAAGAGTTATTCAAGAATTGGAATCATGAGAAAAAAGAATATGAGTAATGCGAACATGGACAATATCAAGGGTGTATTTTTGTATTTATTTGAAAGGGATAGTTTATGGTTGTTTTAAGAGATGTTGTAAGCTTTAATGAAAGCATATATAAGGCTATGCTGAATGATAGATTGGAGAATAATTATAGATCATTTTACTTAAACCATATTTATCTCATTGCATTATTGTCAAAAATTTAGCAGGCATTACAGCATTAATGCTGAACCTTAATAAGCAGTAGCTTTACTTATTCTGATTATCAACTTTATTGTATCTTGAAAGGTAAGTGACATATCTCATTTAGTGAGAATGAGAGAATAATATAATTTAAGGGTAATGAGGATAAATAATACTTTATATTTCTGTGTTTATTTTAATATTCATGATTTTTGGGCTGGGCTTTTTTTATATGGCATATAAAAGAGAGTTGTAATAAATTCGTGATAATATGCTGTATTCAGACAAATTTCTATTTGATTAATAGAAAAATATGGTATAATTGTTGGTGATATGAACTATTTGATAATTATTGATACCGTTGATATTACAGATATGATGGGGGTATTCAAAATGGCATTACCGACAAGTTATATGACAGGAAGTTTCTCTAAGATTCCTAATTACTTTGATACTATGTTAACTGCAAAAGCACCTGACAAGTTTACTACAAAGTTTATGGCCGATCTTGGATTTACTAGTTCAAATGACAGACAATTTGTAAATGTTCTTAAAGCTATTGGATCCCTTGATGATGCCGGAACACCAACTGGAAGGTACTATAAATTTCTTGATCAGAGTTATTCAAAACAAATGGTTGCAGAAGGCATACGCGAAGCATATGCGGATCTTTTTGCGCTTAATACCGCTGCTCATAAGTTGACTAAAACCGAAGTTGAAGGTAAATTCAAAACTTTGACTAATGGTTCAAAGGAAAATGCCACAATTA
>ENA-OWPA01001770-OWPA01001770.1-bioreactor-metagenome-genome-assembly--contig:-NODE-1770-length-12536-cov-350.732723_pt1 | contig 12536 bp, 18 predicted proteins | sample MGYA00238139_ERZ651803 | MGnify/ENA primary metagenome ERZ651803 (study PRJEB26909, sample SAMN07631231) | bioreactor metagenome | isolation source: Switchgrass digestor | place: USA: Dartmouth...
TAGAAGCATTTATTTATAGTTTTTCATTTTTCTTAATGAAAATCCAAAAAAGACAGATGAAATATAAGAAATATTCCATATAAAAAAGTAAGGTAAATGTCATTTACCTTACTTTTGTCTGTTTTTTATTAAAAGTCTCTTTATTTCGTTTCTCACATAATTCCCCTTATCTTTCCGAGCTCTTCAAGCTCTTTAAAATATCTTTCTGGTAAAAGTAAATCAGCTAGAGGATTAACGAATCTCATTAATACTATATATTCAAATCTTCTTGAATAAATTGTTTCATAAATATCCTCAGAATTCCTTCTTACATCTTTAGATTTTTGCTATATCCATAAAGTTGCTATATTGTCCGTCTCAAAGTTCATACAAACATAAGAAATCCCTTGATTTACCCGTCAATGTCATGTCTTTCTTAAATTTGTCCAAGTCCTGTTAAAACAAAATATTAGCTTAGAACCTTGATTAACATAATTTCTAAAGGCTCATTGGGCATAAGAAAGCCTCCTATATCTTTATAGCCAAGCTTTCTGTAAAAGTGTTGGGCTTCTTCATTAGCTAAGGTACTTGTCATCAAGTAATGGTAGCCTTCCTGTCGCATTTTTTCTTCCCAGTAGCTGACAAGCTTTTTCCCGATACCTTTTCCTCTATAACCGTCAATGATATAGAGCATATTCATAAAGGGATGCTCATCCCAAAAAAATTGTACCTTAGCCAACCTATGATTTTCCCCTCTTCCTCATAAACAAATACTTCACCATCTTTAATTTTCTTTTCTAATGCTTTAGCTGAAATATACTCGTCTAAATCACAAAGTATTTTAAAATCTTCCATACAAGCAGCTCTTATCATCTTTTACCCCCTCATTGATGATATCAAAGCAAATTCCCATACTTCTGATATCATTCTTTCCCCCGCCACAGCAATATTTTTACGTATTAAAAAAAATAAAAGATTATATTCTTTACCTTGGATAGACAACATGATGATAATTTTCGTATTCCTTCCACTGAAGAAAAATCATCTAACATATCATTTTAAAATTCTCTTTTTTTATATCATTCTATCATAAAATAATCAATTGTTAAAGTTATCCTATTCCGTGAAAAATATTTAATATTTTTTAATTTTTATATATCCCTGACTTTAAAATCAAATCACTTCCTGCAGTACAGAAAGTCCTGCAGCTAATGCTGCAATGAGATATCAAAATAAGTCAAATATTTATTTTATTTACAAACTCTGCTTTATTTTCACATCAATAAAGTGTATAATACAAATAAAACTGTTATGATTCATAAAACTTTGGCCTTAGGGGGAGTCTTATGGAAAAACTTAGTTTTGTCATGGAAAACTATCTCGAAGCCATTTATGAGCTTTCTAAAGATAATACCGGCGTAAGAGTTTCTGATATATCCGAACGTCTGGGCGTTACTAAAGCAAGCGTTAACAATGCGATGGCAACCCTTGCTGAAAAAGGACTGGTCATTAATGAAAGATATAAGGAAGTATATCTGACTCCTGCCGGCCTTGAAAGAGCAAAACTGACTGCCAATAAACATTGTATTATCAGAAAGTTTTTAACAGAAGTATTAAAGGTTGATGAAGAAATTGCCGATGAAGATGCATGTGCCATTGAACATGTCATCAGTTGGGAATCCATTCATGCCATGCAGGAATTTATGGAGAAGAATTAAAATAAATACTTGTCATTTTAATAAAACACAGGGCTTTTTACAAGCTGCTCTAAAGGCAGATACAAAAAGCCCTTTATTTATGAAGCCTGTCATTTCCAATTGTAGTATCAGAAAAGCCAATTATAAAATATCAGTAAAAGATCAGGATAAACTAAATCAAATCACAAAAAATGACTGGCTTCTATTTTGCCAGTCAATAAAAAATTGAATCGGGGGGAAACCGTCTTTATTTTTGAGCCTCTAACCATTCTAAAGCCTCATCTAAATCACTGAACATTTTTGCTGTAATTCCTTTTTCAGCATATTGCTCTATCCGCCTTTTCATATCCAATTGTCCAATAAGCTTTTCAGGTTGTACAATTGCCCAATATTTCCATCCATACTGAACCGTCAAAGGAAACCAAACGCTGGCTCCCCATTCTGCATCCGCTTTTCTAATGGCATTACTGTTTCTGTCATCAGATAGCCATTTAATTGCTCCTTTTTCTTTCAAAAGCTCCGTTCCTTTTAATAATAATTCTTGCAATTCTTTACCATACACATATTTTTTAATTTGGTGATGAACAATTTTACTTTCAGGGTGATACCATAAAACAGCTGAATCATTTTCCATAATTAATTCTTTTGCCATAAAGTCATCCCTCGCTAGTTTATTTTTTGTACTGTTAGCATAGCATAACTATTAACATTATTCAATAAGTAGTGAAAAAGATTTTTTTATTGAATTGTCTATCTTATGTCAATTTCAGTGCCATGTAATACAATGGTTTTTATATTTTCTACTTTAACAGGTTGACTAAATTCGTATTGCACACGAAAAAAGTATGGTGTCTTTAATTCATCATCCACTCCGCTGTAGATGAAAAGCTTTAATAACATATAACTTTTCGCCGTCCTCTGTTATTAAATAGCAGTTTTCAAAATCGTCAAACAGGCATGAATATTTTCCATCAGGATCCTCAGTATATGGAAAAAGAAATTCAACATTTAATCTTATAGGTGTTAAGGAAAGATTCATAATGGTTGAAGGATTCCCCTTTACTTCCAGCACTCTGTCTATTGCTGAATCTGCCTTATACGCTGGATAATCTAAAGGAATCTCAAAAATCCATTCCCCTTCCGCTTGAAAATTAAAGAATTTTTCACCTTTTTCATTAAACTCAGGATGGCCAAAATTTTTTAATCTTAAATTGATAACATTTCCTGCTAAATCAACTTCTTCTGAAAACGATAATATCATTAAAAAAATATTATATTACTGCGTTCATTCTTAAAATCTACAATGGAATATCCACTGCTATAAACTTGGTTTCCACATTGAACATGAATGTCAATTTCATCAAATAATGAATTTTCGCAAACATTTAGAGACTTATCTTCAGCTGCAGTCATCTCGCAATAAAGATAGCAGTTCTGCCTGTCTCCTATAACCGATATAATTTTAAATTCCGTACCATGGGATATGTCGTAAAGTTCTAAATTTCTTCCAATCTTATTTTTTCGTTTTATTTAATCCTTCCATTAATTTTATTAATTGTTTTTCTCAAGAATAAATATTGAATCAACCATATTAAAATAAATATAAGAACAAAAAATCCAAAATAAGTCATAAAGCCGAAAAAACTATGCTTCATCCAGTTTGCCAGATATGCAATTGGCATCAAAACTAAAGCAATAATCAAAAAATAAATCCCCGTTTGCTTTACAATGCTCCAGTTTTCTATTTCCCATATTACTGAACTGGCACCAAAAACTGAACCTAAAAGCCCACACAGCACAGCTTGTAATATCACTGCACAAATTTCACTATTCATCCGATTCACCAAAGCTGGTACGCAAGGATAATAATGTCCTCCTCCCCAGCCAACAGAGATTATAATCGTAATAATATATCCCACAGCTATTCCCATAGGGATACCTAAAAGACTGCGTAATAAAACTTGTTTTTTCATTTTCTCACCTCATATTCCTAATATTTTTTTTACTTTGCCAACCCTTCGCCTTGAAACATATGTAACCGTATCATTACTCAACTTAACGCAAATTGTTCCTGTAAAACTTAAATCAAAACTTTTAACTTTTCTGAGATTAATAATTTCAGAGTTTGAAATCCGTACAAAATAATTCTTGTCCAGTCGTTCTTCTATTTCATAAAGTTTAAGTCGTAAAGTATACTCACCCTTTTCAGTAATAGCAAAAACCTTTCCTGAGCAAGCATATACAGAAATGATATCGGATTCATCTATAATTTCCAGCATGTCATCCTTAAAGCCTGAAAGCATTTGTGGTGAATCATCTGACAATTTTTTCATGAGATGATTAATTTCATCTGTAATCTTATCTGTAACAATAATCACTTTTGGCTCAGTACACGAACGGTCTATTTTAACCTCAATTTGCATTTAGCTGCCCCCTTTCTGCAATTACATTATAAAAAAACCAACAATTACTTTCCATTATTCTTTTATAGCTGGTTTTTTTTATGCTACAGATGGTAAGATAACAGCTATATAATAACAAAGTGGGATTATGATTAATCCCACTCAGATACAAGACCTTTAATACCCATTTTTATATTGAATTTTAAAATTTAAAGTGGCTAATTAAAGCAGATAATTCTTCAGCCATCGTTGCCAGTGATTTTGAGAAAGTTACAATTTCTTCTGTGACAGCAATTTGTTCTTCACTGGATGCTGAAACATCTTGTGAATTTAAGGCAAAATCCTGGCTAACATTATTGATCTCCTGCATCGTTCGTTCAAAGCTTAGACTGCTTTCGGTCATTTTTCTTACGCTTCTTGTAACATCCGCCACAATATTTTTGAGCTGTTCCGCTTCTTTGTTAATTGCTGCAAAAATATCTCCATTTTCCTGAATAGCCTCTACACTGGAATCTACAGATTTAATACCGTTATCCATCATATGAACAGCATTATCTACACCTTTTCTTATTTCTACAATTAATTCAGCTATCCTGTCGCTGGCATCTGCTGATTCTTCTGCCAATTTTCTAATTTCATCGGCGACAACACTAAATCCTTTTCCGGCTTCTCCAGCTCTTGCCGCTTCAATGGCTGCATTTAAGGCAAGTAAATTGGTCTGCTCTGCTATCCCACTAATCAACTCAATAATTTGTCCTATTTGATTAGAATTATGTCCCAACTCAGCAATAACCTTCGAAATTTCCTCTGTATCCATTTTCAGATTATTGATTTTATTAACCGATTCATTTGCTGACTGGCTTCCCCTTGAAATATCTTTTATTATATTTCCAGTGGTTTTTTCCATATGATCTGTTTTCTCATTTACTTCATCAATCTGCTGAATTAAGCTTTTTAAACTTCTTAAAGCAGAATCAATTTGTGCTGATTGTTCTTCTGCTCCAGCTGCTATTTCCATGATTCTATTGCCCACATTTTCTGCTGCCTTACCAACCTGCTCACCAGAGGCATACAACTCCTGGCTTGATGCAGCAACTTGATTCGATGCATCTGCTATCTGCTGAATGATTGTTTTTAAATTAAGAATCATCACACCAAAAGAATTAGACAGCCTTCCCAACTCATCTTTTCGCTTTAGAAACTTTTCAGGTACCTTCATAAACAAGTTGCCCTGAGCTAACGATTCTGCCTGTTCAGTAACCGCCAATATCGGTTTTGCCAAACCCTTTGAAGAAAAGTAAATGATTAACGTTGCTATGATAATGGCAAATAAAACAACGCCTTGCAGTAACTGGTTCATGGTACTTAACATACCCTTATAGACCTTTACAGGTTTATAAGAGATAAAATACATACCATATCGGCTGCTGTGGCTGTAAGCAGCAATATAATCGACACCTTCAAAAGTAAAAAAGCCTACCCCCGTTTTTTTGGCTTCAATATTTTTATAAAAATCCTGCAAATCTGGCTCTTCACCAAAATTTAAAGTCAAAAGATAGTTGGGATCCTCAGCTGAAATCACAAGGCCCGAAGTATTTAAAAAAAAATTGTTTAAATTCTCATCTATAGAATTGCTAGAAATAATTTTCTCCGATACATTGCTTAATTCTATGGCCATAGCTATGGTCCCGAGATGCCTCTCATTCTTTTTTATGGGTGCAACAATTGTCATAACAGGACGACCAGTAGTAGGAGATATCCTTGCTTCTCGAACTAGTAAACTTTCAGCACTGCCTATAACTTCATCTTCCCAGCCAACCGATTTACCTCCAATACCATCAGCAATATCTCTATTCCTATACATAAGAAATATATTTTCAAAAAGCCCTTCTCCCAATTCATAATTGTATTCCAGATTCTGGGATATCTTCTTTAGAACTGCTTCATCGGGCTCTTTTGAATGAACAGAAGCTTCATATAAAGCATCCACTAATAAAGGTTGATTAGCAATAACTTGTGCCTGTTTTTCAATATTAGAAAGGGCTAATTCCATTTGATTTCTTTTTTCAATTGCAGTACTTAGTAAAGCATTACTTGCTGCTTCCTGAAAATACTTCCTTGAAACACGGCTTACTACAGGCACACTGGCTAACATAGGTATGATCATACAAAGCATAGATGTTGCAAAAATTCTCCAAAAAATTCCTGACATTTTCCCCTGATGCTTCTTCATATCCTACCGCCTCCTTAATAATGATAAAGCTCATTCATAAAATGGTCTCGATAATTAAACCGTAACTAAATGGCTCGTCATTACAAGAAAATTTCTAGTAAAACCTGGCGTTTACAAGAATGTACCCTGATGCTAATAGATGTTTTTACTTTTTAATATATTTATAATTTTGCTTAAATTTAGTATATTATATTGTTCGACATTTTTTTGATCTATTCAATTGATACTTTTGGCCTATATTGTTATAAATTTTAAGACTAAACTTATTTAATCACTGTTTAGCAAATAAAGCACAACCAATCTCACATCAATAAACAAAAAAGGCTTATCCAACGACAGCATAAAATTCTGACGCTCTAAGTCAATAATGCTGGCGAAAGATAAAAGCCTTTCATATGAAATATAAAATATGAAACTATGACTGTTTAATTGAACTATGGCCTTACTAAACCATGTTTTTCACATTCTGAATCGGATAGTTCTCTCTCGAAAATAAAAGCTCTCCTTGAATCAGACCTTAAATAATCTAAATAATAATCAATGTTATCGGCAAAACTGCCTCTTTCTCTTTATAATGAAAATATCTTTTTTTGTTATGGATATAAGAATTAATAATATCTGCCGCTTCTTGGGAATAACTGATATCATCATAGGGAATTGAAAACACTTGTTTATGATCAAATACAAATCTTAAAATATACCAGTCCGGAGCTTCTCCAACATGCTCTGAAACCCTCTTTGAAGCCTTTATAAATCTTTCAATGTCCTCTTTATCATCCATTATCCAGCATTCCTGCCCATGATCAATGATAACCACATCATATTTTTTTCAGGAAATTTAGGATTGACTGTTTCTACGTTCTTTATTAAACGCATTCTCCCAATGATAAAAAGGATTAAAGCAAAAGAAAAAATTATCATATAAATTCTGATTTTCCTTTTATTCATTTTTCCTCCTTATTCGTCAGTATTCAAATCTCAAAAAAGGGCAGCCTTCATCTGCTCTAAAACACTTTCTAAAATCATAGCAGACACTATTTTAATTTTCCTGTTATGCCAATGAGATTCATATATCTGCTATTATCCGTTTCTATCATTTCTCTATCTTCTATGGCATAAGGATTGTCTGTTGACAGCCAGTCATTCCAAGCATCCTGGAAACATTTCATCTCCCAAATCGTTAAGTCCTTGAGTTCATTTTCAAATTTAGGCCTCCACCAATCTATTGAATGCCAGGTGGCTAAGGCTTCTTCTTCTCACTCTTAATCCTCCATATTACATTATGATTTTATTTAATAATTTTATTTTTATATTCTTAATGTTAACTTTTCAAACTTAATAACACTTATGTTAGCTATTCTTTATCTTCATTGCAGTTCAAAATATCTTTTATTAAATTACAAAAAAATCATTCATGCTCTAGTTCTGAAAAATAAAGATTTTCTAAGCTGAATTCCCCCATTTGGTAATTGACATCAGCATAAATATCTCCAATATAATATGGACTTGCCCAGGACTCAAATAATAAGCCTAAAGCAAATTTTGCTTTTAATCTGCCTTCTTCCACATCAAAAGAGACAATGTTCCCTAAAACAGGTGTATCATCTTTTACAGTCAGCTTTTCTTCAAAAGGACCTATTTTTACAGAACGTTTCTTATCTCCAATATGAACATCCACCCATAACTCATCAGAATTATAATAAGATTTTAACTGGATTTCTTTAAGAAGCTGTGAATGATAGCGGTCACTTTCATAAACAATATCTTTGAAATACATAGGATTTGGAATGATTGTTTCATTCTCAGATTCTGTAAAAATATATTCCTCTTCTGATAACGAAATAATATGCAGTTCATCAATCGATACGCCTGTTGTCCCTGAACCAACATACAAAATAACCGCTAATTCTTCTTTTCCATCCTGATTAAAATCATTAACATACATTTCAGGAAGAATAAATCTGGACGTTAAATAGCTCCAATCAAAGTAATGACCCTTATTATTTACATATAGAATAACCCCACGATCTTTGATACCATATTCTTTTTTTCTTTTACTACTGAAACACCTTCATAACACTATCTGGCACCTTCTAAGACACTGGATTTTCCTGTCATCTCATCTGCAGAAACTTCAGACTATATCCCAAAATTATAGATGATTCCATACCCTTCTAACATTTTCTTAAATTTTTCATTGTCCTCATCTGTTATATGAAAATAATAATCTTTTCCATCTTCTTCTATACGCATTGTGGGGCAGCCATCACCAGCAGGATAAATGATGAGGTCTTTTTTTTCTGACTTAAAAATTAACTCCACCCCATTACATGGGCAACTTGGTGTTTCTTTCCATGCAGTCCTATTAAATATAGATTTTAAAAACTCTAAATCTTCCTGCTTAATCTGCGTATAAATTTCTGGCATTTCTCCATATTCCTCTGCTCTTATATATGCTGTTTCTGCAAAACTTACATCTACAGGAACTGAAACAGAAAACAGTATCTTATAAACAATAATACACATTACAATAAGAATACCTAAAACCGTATACAATGAAATGATTATTGCTTTTTTCATCTACCCGCCTCCGTACGAAATGAATCTGTTTCTCTAATCGTGTTTTCCCTTTATTTTTATTTCCTTAAATTTAAAGGGCTTTTAATTTTCGTAATATTTATAATAAATGATACTTTAATATTGTTTTGTAGTCAACAAAAAAGCTCCTTAGAGGAGCTTTTAAGATCATATTATCCGTTTTGATTTTCAATAAATTTTCTTAATAAAGTATTGAATTCGTCCTTTTGATCATAAAAACATCCATGACCAGAATCTTCAAGAGCCACTAACGTTGAAGTCCGGATCATTTTATGCTGTATTTCAGCAAGTTCAAAAGGCACTATTTTATCATGAATACCGTGAACAATTAAAGTGGGCACATGAATCACTTCTAAATCTGTAAAAAGCGTTTCCTTTATCCATGTCTGGGCAATTGCTGCCGTCGCCCAGCCTGCAGCCTGCAAGCCTAAATTAAAAAACCAATCTGAAAAAGCCTGTGAAGTATGCTGAAAGAAAAAATTGTTCCCAAAGTCCCTAAGCATTTGCGGCCGGTCATTATAAGTCCCCTTAATAATTTCTAAGACAGTCTGTTTTTCTGCGCCGTAAGGAAAACTTGGAAGCTTAATTAAACTTGGTACCGCCGCTGCAATAAGGACCAGCTTAGATACCCCGAATCCCTTATGTCGTCCCATATACCTGGCAGCTATGGCACCGCCCGTAGAATGCCCTGCTAAAATAAAATCATGTAAACCTAATGTTTCCACCACAGTTCTAAGATCATCTGATAAAGTATTGTAATCGTATCCATAATAGGGCTTATCCGATTTACCAAAACCTCTTGTATCAATTCCAATACAATGGTACCCCCATCCCGGGAATTTGTCTAACTGGTATTCAAACAGATTATGATTTGCCGGCCAGCCATGTAAAAAAACAATGGTTTTTTTACCCTGTGGATTTAGATCTTCTGCAAATAGCCTGACTTTGTGATCCACATCAATATAATGACCCATAGTATCCCCCTTGAAAAAATCCTTAAGTAATATTATTCAAGCAAACCCTTTGATATGCTGTGTAAAAATTAAAAAATAAACAATATCCATCACAAATAAAAGTCACCTTTTTATCTTTTTAAGACAAAAGGTGACTTTTCTCATACAAAAACAATTAATCTGTGCCTGAATAATACGACAACGCCTTATCTAATTCTCAGTACTTTTCTTATTCCTTCTTAAGATACATAACCATGCCTGCACCCATATTTTCATTAGGTCTTTCAATAAAACCAAATTTTTTATAAAAACCTTCCTTATTCGGTGCAGCCATTAAATTCACCATTAGAAAATCATTTTTCTGCATCGAATTCTTTAAATAGTCCATGACATTATTCATTAACTGTCTCCCAATTCCTTGCCCCTGAAACTCAGGTAATACCATAACATCTGCAATAATGACAATATAGCCGCCATCTCCAACGACTCTCGCCATTCCTACAGCCTTCCCATCTTTATATGCTACTGTAAGAAAAGCCGAATTCATAAGTCCTCTTTCCGCCTGTTCTTTCGAAAGCGTATTCCATCCAACAGCCTTTCTTAAATCATTATACTCTTTTTCAGAAATCTTATTGCCATAAGTTATCATACTAATCCCCCTAAATAACAAAAATATAATCCTTTAAATCCAGTTGAGACTTTTATTGATAATAATTTTTTATATATTCTACCCATTCTTGATAAATATCTTCTTGTGATTTACCAAAACAGAGCATATAATCTTCTGTTTTTATAAGTTCAAGCACACTGTCCCATCCATAAGTTACATCCAGATATTCAACATAGGTTGTTGCAAAAGTATAACCGCCGCAATTTGAAAACCGGACAGGATTTCTTGTACAGATATCACTATAACTAGGAATAGACATTGTCTCTAAATATTCTTTATAAAATTCTTCACCATTAGCTAAATACAATGCTACTCCTTCTGTTAACCATAAATCAATGTCCGGATTTAAAACACTGATATAGGCATGCACAATTTCATGCAACACTGCATACTTCACACTATCATAGTTATGCATGGCCCCAGGATTAGCAGGAGAGGTTAAAATAACATTGGTTCCAATATTGTCCCCTATATACCAGTCCAGGCCTAAAAGCGGACCAATAAATCCGTACTTCTTTCTTTGCATAGTCGCCTGTGAATCATAAATATAAATATTTATATTCTCTTTTTCAGTAAAGCCTAACTTTTTAGCGATAAACTCTGTTGCAGTATCTGCATAGTTAAAAGTATCTGTTGCTGCATCCTTTTCCTTTTCGTAATATACATTCACCCATTGACCTTCCAGAAGACTCATATCTGCCGACTTTAAATGAAAAGTAGGTATAAAATTAATAAAAAACAATAAACAAATCATTACCATAATAAAAAACCCAATTATTATACTCTTCTTTTTCATAGACAATCACCGCAAATATTTAGCTCCATAAATGACAACGCTTTATCTGATTCTTGCTGCTATCAATACGTAGCTTTTATTAGCCTGTTATTTATATCAAAATATTTTTAATTATGATACAATATATTTAATTTGTCAATAAATAATCTCTGTCTATGCTTTATCTGTCACCTCTGAACTTTTCTTAATTAAAAGCATCATTCATTTCCACTTCTTCATCACAAATCTCATATTTTCATGCAATATCTTATAATTAGCATAATCCATTCAAAATTTTATTCAGTAAAAATCTCTTTGTTCGTTTTCTAATTTATATCCATAATCTTTTATAGTAAGCTAAATTGTCAATCTCTTATTTTTTATGGTTGACAATGTCAATTGTTAAGTATATAATGTTTTTGGTTAACAATTGAAATATAAGGAGGATTATTCGATGAAAAATAAAAAAGCAAAATCTGTTTTATCTGCAAAAGAACTTTCAGTCATTGCACTCTTTACTGCAATCACTGCTGTATTTGCACAAATCGCTATCCCGCTCCCTTTTACACCAGTACCTATCTCCTTTGGTCTGGTTGCCGTTTACATGTCAGGAATTTTATTAAAACCAAAGCATGCTGTCTATTCTCAACTGTGTTATCTTACTCTGGGTGGTCTGGGAATTCCAGTCTTTGGCGGCTTTCGTGGCGGCCTGGGAGCCCTTTTTGGACCAACAGGCGGCTACTTACTGGTCTATCCCATTATGGCCTGGCTTGTCTCTATGGTGCTTAACAGCCAAAAAAGCAGGCAAAACGAATCCTCTAACAGTAAGGGATTTTTACTCTTTAAATCCGCTGTTGCCATTTGCACTGCACATATCATTTTATATTTAGGGGGAACCACCTGGCTGAGCATCACCACAGGCAACTCTTTTTATGCTACTTTAGCGATCGCTGTATTTCCCTTTATCCCTATGGACATCTTAAAAATTATTTTCTGCATATTTGCTGTCGTACCCATCCGTTCCCGTTTAATCTCAACCAATTTTTTAATCATAGATAATACAAAAGCAGACTTTTCTGAATAAAAGGAGCCGGAATCATGACAGAAAAAATGACTATCAAAGAATTATTAAGCAAAGTTATAGAAGGAAAAGATATCTCTTTGGAAGAAGCGAATCTGCTCATAAGACCTGATTTAACGGACTTAAATGAACTAATTCAGGCATCTGA
>ENA-OWPA01001771-OWPA01001771.1-bioreactor-metagenome-genome-assembly--contig:-NODE-1771-length-12535-cov-3.043506_pt1 | contig 12535 bp, 10 predicted proteins | sample MGYA00238139_ERZ651803 | MGnify/ENA primary metagenome ERZ651803 (study PRJEB26909, sample SAMN07631231) | bioreactor metagenome | isolation source: Switchgrass digestor | place: USA: Dartmouth...
CGCGAGGAGCGTAGCGACGTGGCGATCTCTTTTAGCTAATTTTTTGACACTCTCACTCCCACAAGGGCTCTTGTGGGAGTTTTTTTATTCAATTCTGCTTGCTTAACAGGCCGGTGCAAATTCCATTCCGGCAATTTAGTTGCAGGTGACTATAAAATAAGCTAATGTATAATAAGAATACGTAAAATGCAGATGCGGAAGAATATTTGTCAAAGGTGGGGAAGAAAACATGTCATCGAGTTTTATGCACTACAGCCGAGATCACAAGTTTATCTTGAAAGAATGGCTGGATCTGAATGAGGTATTGAATACAGAACGGTTCAAAGATGGTTACTCGGTTGACGACATCGATTTTATCCTGGATAATGCCCTGAAGGGAGCCAAGGAAGTCATCGCTCCCACTATCCAAGACTCTGACCAGATCGGGGCCAAATATGAAAATGGCAAAGTGACTACTCCTGCCTCCACGAAAGAAGCCTATTTCTTTATTCAGAACAATGGATTTTGTGCCAGCAACTATGATCCCCATGACCCCTCCGCAGTTCCCCTGTGTGTCTTGTGGTCCATGCTGGAATATATCATCGGAGCTAACCCGTCACTGGGCACTTTGTACCTGGCTACCGGTGGGGCAGCAACATTGATAGAGGATTTTGGCAGCGAAGAACTGAAAAAAACCTATCTTCCTAAGATGTACAGCGGTCAATGGGCTGGCACCATGGCTCTGACTGAACCCAATGCTGGTTCTGAAGTTGGCAATATTACTACTCGTGCTATTCCCACCGATAAACCGGGGGTATACAAGATCAAGGGAAGCAAATGCTTTATCAGCGGCGGTGATCAGGATATTACTGAGAATATAATTCACCTTGCATTGGCACGTATCGAAGGTGCCCGCAAGGGAACCGCGGGAATTTCCCTGTTCGTAATCCCTAAGTACCTGCCCGATGAAAACGGCAATCCCGGGAAGTTTAATGATGTACACTGCGCCGGCATTGAGCACAAGCTGGGACTGCACGGCAATCCCACCTGTGTGATGAATTTCGGCGAAAATGACGACTGCATCGGTTTCCTGGTGGGCGATCCTCCGGGAGAAGATGGGGTAGGCCAGGGAATGGCCCAGATGTTTAATATGATGAATGAGGAACGTTTAATGACCGGCCTATCTGCCACTGCATTAGCAGCAGTTGCCTATCATAATGCGGCTGATTACGCCCGGCAGCGCATCCAGGGTAAAGCCACTGCGGATCCCAAGGGCGGCCAGGTGCCTATAATCAAACATGAAGATATTCGCCGCATGCTGATGTTCCAGAAATCCATGATCGAAGCTTTCCGCGCCATGGCCATTAGCACGTTCTATATGGTGGATATTAAGAAGAACAGCAGTGACCCGGATAAGGTACAATGGGCCAGCAATATATCCGATGTCAATATTCCCCTGGTTAAAGCCTTTTGTTCGGACTACGCCCTGGAGTGCATCAGCAATGCCCTGCAGATCTATGGCGGGTATGGCTTCTCCGAAGAATATCCCATAGCTGAATTATACCGGGATGCCCGGATATATCCTATCTGGGAGGGCACCAACTATATCCAGGCCATGGACCTGGTGGGCCGCAAGATGACCATGAAAAAAGGCCAGGTTTTTGCCGATTGGCTGAAACACATAGATGATTTTGTCCAGGCCAACAGCAGCAACCCGGATCTTGCCAGGGAATTTGCGTTGATGAAAAAAGCCCGGCAGCAATATGATGAAATACTGGGGGTCATAAATACCTGGCGCAGTGAGGGCAATGAATCCCTGCTCAAACTGTTTGCTACCCGCATCCTGCATGCTACCGGCAAGTTGTATGCGGCCAAACTCCTGCTGGAAATGGCATTAATTGCCCAACAGAAGCTGGCGGCTATGGAGAAGGATCACTATGACTACGCCTTCTATCAAGGCAAAGTTGCTTCGGCACGGTTCTTTGTGCGCAATATTCTGCCTGAGGTGGGAGCACTGGTGGATATAATGAAGGAGCAGGACTGCTCAGCTATTGAAGTTGATGAAGCAGCGCTGGGCATTATTGGCTGACAGCTTTGGCAAAGCGGGGCCTCAGGGCTCCGTTTTTGCTTTGCAGGATTTGGTATAACCGGGATGCTGTGCTATAATTACCCACAGTAAAACTCCATATTCCATTTCCATCAGGTAGCACCGAGGTGCTTTAAAAGGGAAAGCGGTGCGAATCCGCTGCAGTTCCCCCTACTGTGTTGGTGACGAATTCCGTCAGGGCCACTGGGATAACCCGGGAAGGGACGGATAGTAGGATGACCCTAAGCCAGGAGACCTGCCTGATCGGAAACTCTGCGAACTTCGGGGCAAGAAGGGAGGAGAAAACATGAGGTGTCTTTCACCGCCTGTCTGCTGCCCGGATCGTTAATGATCCGGTTTTTTGGTTTATAAAGATAACCTTGTTCTTGGCCAGGGAGCAATTGTGAAAGGTAATAGTGAACTTTCGGAAAGGAAGACATTTATGGTTAAAAAGATATTGCCCAGTTTAATCATCCTTTTGCTGCTGGCATGCAGCGGATGCAGTTCAGCAGGTTTGCTTGAAAACAGATCAACAGAAGAAGCTCAAGTTGATTCCGCCGGTTATTTTACCATAACCTTAACCCGGGATTTTGGGGAGCAGGTTTTGGATACCCGGGAGGTTCAGGTACAGTCTTCCTGGAGCCTGATGGAATACATGCAAAGGGAGTACCAGGTTACTACCGGTTTTGGCGGCAGTTTTATCACCGGACTAAACGGTGTGGAATCCGCTGCCGGCGAAGAGGGGAACTCGGATTGGTTTTTCTTTGTTAATGGAGCCGTGGCCATGGTAGGTGCTGATCGGCTGAAACCTGCCCCTGGAGATGTGGTCTGGTGGGATTACCACCGCTGGTCTGATGCCGCAAGCCCCACAGCCGTAATTGGGTGCTATCCTCAGCCTTTTGTAAACCGAAAGGTAATAATTCTCGCCAACCCGGCCTATCAAGAGATGGCTGAATACTGCCGGCGGGCGCTGAACGCTCAGGGAGCGGGGCAGGTGACAGTAGATAAACTGTCTAAAGAAAGCACCCGTTTGGATAAGCCGGAAGCTCCGGTTATCGTTATCGGCACCTGGCCGGAACTGCAGAAGAATTCCTATATTGCTGACTGGAATCGGGCTTTCCGCCGCAACGGATCCGGTATCCATTTTACAGACAATGGTGTAGAGCTGTTGTCCTTTGACGGAGAAGCAGTAAAGGCCTTGGGAGAGGGGACCGGTGTCATAGTGGCCAGCAGTACGGGACAGCAGGACAATCCCATGTGGCTGGTTGCCGGGGTAGATGAGCAGGGAGTAAAAGAGGCCGTCTGGATTCTGTGTTCACAGCCAGAGGCGCTGAGATGGAAATACGGCTTGGCCGTGCAAAAAGGTCAGATTACAGCCCTGCCTGCAGAATAGTACACCATGGTTATGAGGGTAATACATGCACCAGATACCTGTTTTTATAGAAAAAAACCGCCCCCTGTTCAAGCTGCATTATGGTGTTCTGGCCTGTATGCACTTGTATTTGCTGATTTTTGCCTTGATTTTCGACCACCCCATTTATCTGCTGGCTCTGCTGGCAGCTATAGGAGTCATGATGGTGGCTGCCGATACCATGTCCTACTGGGGTGCTTACCTGCGCATGAGCACACCCTTGATCACATTCATTGTGATCCTCAATGTTTTGTTTTCCCGGGCAGGCAGCACACTGATCTGTTCCAGCCCCATAACGGTGTTGGGGGCAAGCTATAATTTGCCCTTCACCTGGGAAGCCCTGGCCTATGGAGGGGGAATGGCCCTTCGCCTGCTGGTGATAATCAGCAGCTGTGCCTCCTTTTTTGCTCTAGTCAGTCCGGCTAAAATGATGGGAATGCTGAGCCTCTTCGGAGCCCGTTGGGCTTTGACTTTTAACCTGGCTCTGCGCCTGGTGCCGCTGATGATAGAGGAATATCACCGGATAGGGGAAGTGCAGCGCTGCCGGGGAGTGGAGTGGAGCGGCGGAGGTTTGATAAAACGGGTGAAAAGCTTTTTCCCGGTTAGTGCCATACTGTTGTTATCCAGCCTGGAACGTTCCGTTGCCATGGCGGAATCCATGTATACGCGAGGCTTCGGCAGCGGACCTCGCACCAGTTATTGTCAGGAAAACTGGACCAGATGCGACCGCCAGGCTGTTCTATGCCTGACAATTGCTGTGGTGATCAGCGTCGGAGCCATAGTTATGGGATGGAGCGAGTATTCCTATTATCCCCGGTTAAGCTCTATAAAGTGGACAGAAATGTGGCCGGCCCTAGCTATAGCCGGTTTGCTGGTACTACCCGCCCTGAGAAAAGGGGGTGATCTGGCTGGTGCCGCTGATGAGCTTACAGAAGGTGAGCTATACTTATCCGGCCAGCAAGCACCCTGATTTGCAGGAGGTAAATCTGGAATTGCCGGAAGGGCAGTTGGTATTGGTTACTGGCCCTTCAGGCAGCGGAAAATCTACCCTGCTTAGGGTCATGGGCGGGTTGGCACCGCGCTTTTATGGGGGCAGGCTGCAAGGGCATATCCAGCTGTTCGGGCAAGACCTGGGCCAGTGGTCCCAGCGTGATTTAGCCAGGAGCATAGGTATTCTGTTCCAGGACCCGGAGAGCCAGCTGGTAACTACCCGGGTGGATCAGGAACTGGTTTTCGGTATGGAAAATGTGGGCTATGCCCGGACCTTTATGCAAGAAAGGCTGCGGGAAGTAGCTGAGGTATTTGCCATGCAGCCCTGGCTGCATTATCCCACCCTGCACCTTTCCGGGGGATGGAAGCAAAAGACTGTACTGGCATCCATAATGGCGGTGCGTCCCCGGCTGTTGCTGCTGGATGAGCCCCTATCCCAATTGGATGAGGATTCAGCCGATAGATTTCTGGATTATTTAGACCAGTGCCGGCGCCGGTGGAAAACGACGGTGGTAATAGCCGAGCATCGAGTGGACAAATTGGTCCAAAGGACAGACCAGGTATGGGATGTTCACCAGGGAAAGGTACACAAACAGCCCGCTGGTATAATTAACTGGCAGTTTGAACACCGGGAAGCAGGAGCAAGGGGGTCAGCAAAAAGAACACCTGCTTTCAGCAGCCGCCAGCGGGTGGCAGGACTCAGGCAGGTAGATTTTTGGTATGTTCATTTCCAACGGCCTGTTTTAAAACAGCTTAGCCTGGATTTACACGCTGGGGAAATAACCTGCTTGCTGGGAGCCAATGGAGCAGGGAAGACCACCCTGCTTAAGCTCCTTCTGGGCAGCCTCAAACCCTGCCAGGGGCAGGTGGATATCTGCGGGGAGGACCCCTGCCGTTTGCAGGCATACCAACTGGCCAGAAAAGTGGGATACCTGTCTCAGGAACCGGGGGACTATCTTTTCTCTCCAACGGTACGCCAGGAAGTGGAATTCACCTGCCGCAATCTGCAGTTAAAGGATAACGGGCGCATCGACAAGGTGCTGGAGCTTTTGCACCTGCAGCCTTTAGCTGATCGTAATCCCCGGGATTTAAGCTGGGGTGAGCGGCAGAGAACTGCTCTGGCCTCAATTTTGGTGGCTCAGCCTCAAGTACTGCTTCTGGATGAACCTACCCGGGGCCTGGACTGGAAATTAAAGGTTGAATTAGCCACCATACTGCGGGATGTAGCCCGCCAGGGAACAGCCATCCTGGTGGCTACCCATGACCGGCAATGGGCTGGCTCTTTTGCCGATCGGCTTTTATATTTGCAAAAGGGAAATCTAGTGGATGCCATTAATGATTGATAAAAAACCTGGGGAGGAAAGGCTGGAAGTATGGCCAGAAAAAGTTTGATACCGTTAATTATGCTGGGAGTAATAGCTGCCGCCTCCTTGTGGTTAACCCTGGGCTTACGGTCGATTGCCCCACTGAATTGGGGATTGGCAAGCACCGTGGTACTCCTGATTTTTTTGGGATTATTAATGTGGTCATCTGGCCGCCGGACAGTTAACACCGTTGTAATTTCGGTAACAGCTACCCTGGCAGCTTTCGCTTCTCTGGGAAGGATTGTTTTTGCAGCGGCAGCCAGCGTCCAGCCCGCCACTTTTTTGGTGCTGCTGAGCGGGTATGTTTTCGGCAGCCGTACTGGATTTGCAGTAGGCACCCTGACCGGGCTGATCTCCAACTTTTTTCTGGGACATGGTCCCTGGACTCTCTGGCAGATGGTGGCCTGGGGAATATGCGGGCTTTTAGGGGGAGTCCTGGGTAAAGGCAAAAGCCAGTTGGACTTGGTGCCCTTCCTGGTCCTGTCAGTTGGAGCGGGTTATTTTTACGGCTTGTTTATGAACACCTGGCACTGGCTGAACCTGGTTTATCCTCTGACCTGGCAGACCCTGTTGGCAGTGTGGGCCAGCAGTTTTATTTTTGATACCCTGCATGCGGCAGGTAATCTGGTCTTTGCCCTGGTTTTTGCGAGGACTTTCTTCAATCACCTGGTACGCTACCGCAACCGGTTCCTGCCCACTGAGAGTTCGCTGACCTAAGCGAACGTGAAAAGAGGATGGCTTTATCCATCCTCTGCCAGCTAGTTGATATCGATTTTCCTTCCCGTTTCGCGGGTGGGGGATGCTTTGGGAAGGACAATTCTTAAAATACCATCTCGATATTCGGCATTTATTCTTTCGGGTTGGATATTATCCACCCAGAAGCTTCTGGAAACTTCACCATAGGAGCGTTCCCGTCTTACGTAGTCCCGCTCATTCTCATCCACACTTTGCTGGCGATGGGCTTTTATTATCAGCTGACCATCCTGCCATTCTACTTCAATGTCCTGCTTGTCATAACCGGGCATTTCTGCTTCTAAGATGTATTCATCGGCGGTTTCCCTGATATCGGTGCGAATTAAAGATGGAAGCCAGGGGTGATCCATCACATTTTCCCAGCCAACCGGAGCAAAGAGACCTTTCATAAAGTCAGTAGGGAAAAGACCTCCTGCTTTTCCATAAGGACGCATTTGTCTGTTCATAAACCTACCTCCTTTATTTTATGTATATTTTGCGTAGGCAGGGGTAAATAAATTCTCAAATGCTTCTGCCCATCAGAGCAAAAAAAGGATTTAAGCAGGCTGATACCGAAAACAGTGTAATATAAATATGGCAGGGGGAGTCTGATGAGCAGCAAAAAGTGGCATGAATACTCGGAGGAGGAGATATTACAGGCCAATATAGAAAAGTACCAGCGGGATGATATTGTAAAGTTTTACGAGGATTTCGAGGAACCGCGTTATACCTACATAGAATACCAGATCATACTGGCAGCAGTTTTGAAAGCTCTGCGGGAAGAGTTAGGCCGACCGGTGAAAGCAGTGGATATGTGCGGCGGTGCCGGCAAAGCTGCCTTTGTGATTAAGTCGATTCAGCCTGACAGCGAAGTCTTCCTGGTGGATCTGTCAGAAAAGATGTTGAATATCGCCCGCCAGCGCGCGGCCAAGTTGGGTTTGCATGATTTAAACATTGTGCAGGCCGATGCCTTTTCCTTTTTGGAACAGGATGTTGAGTATGATCTATTTGTTTATTCCTCAGCCCTGCATCATTTTAAGGATCCTGTAAACCTGCTAAAGGTATCGGCAGGCCGCATGCACACCAAGGGAATGATTGTGACTATTGCAGATCCCACTACCTTGATTAAAAGCCGTCGCTATCGCTTCTTTCAGTTTTTGGCCACCAACCGGGATGTCAAACGCCACATGATTAAGGAGTGTTTCCAGAGGCGCTTTAAAAAGTCACCCGCTGCCGGTGAGGAGTTTGATGTAGCTGAGTACCAAACCTATACGGGTATTGACGATCACCAGCTTTGTAAGGATTTAGCCAAGATAAATCTTTATCCTCTTGTGCACCTGCGCTATCCTGCTGGAGAGCCCTATATGACCAAAATTATGCCTTATCTGGGGTTATCCTGGGCTTTCAGTACCGTGTTATCTCTCAGCCCGGAGGATTACCAGGACAGGGTTAAGCAGATGAAGCAGGAAATTAAATCACAATTGCCATTTCGTATACGGTTTTTCTAGAACCACTGTCGCCGGGAACGTGCCCCTTCCAGGTGGCTTCATTTCTTCATAGCTTACTATACAGGGGCCAATTGAGGTATTAAAATAGTTGATTGTGGAGAGCCAGCATTTGCAGGATGCTGGCTTTTATGCTGTCTGAAAACAGGTCTAAATATCAATAGGGAAAGATACAATAAATAACAGCTGATTATTAATTTGCTGGAGGATACTGTTTAGCTGAATGAATACCTGGAGCCCTCTGATTGGTGAACTGGCTTTTGACCGGACGGTAAGACTGTGGATGGAGAATATATCTCATCCAACTCTGGATCTATACTTCGGTTGGATTACCCATCTAGGCTCACCATTAGCTTTTGCTATTGGCGGTGTTGTTTCCATGCTGGTATGTATCCGGGTGGGGAAAAGCTGGGCAGGTCTGGTCCTAAATATGTGTTTGGTGACTAGTTGGGTAATCATGCATACCCTCAAGGAATTAATCGGCAGGCCCAGGCCGCCCGGAGAGCACCTGACCTATGCCGCCGGTTTCAGCTTTCCGTCCGGACATGCCATGATATCCATGGCTTTTTACGGATTTATAGCCTATCTGCTGTGGAGCAGCCTGCCTTATAAAGGAGGGAAATGGGGGGCAGCCCTGCTTGGCATTATCATAATTTCCATTGGATTAAGCAGGGTATATCTCAATGTTCATTATGCCAGTGATGTTCTGGCCGGCTTTTTACTGGGAGGGCTATGGGTATGGTTGTTTGCCCGGATGTATCATCACCTTGAACGCATTAATACTCACCGCAAATAAATCCGCTGATACTGCCCGCGACTGCCTGCTATCTGCTCATCGAAAATGCATCTGTTCATTACACTATTCTCTTTCTTAACCACAAATGGAAGACAGAAACTATAATGGTAATTTAAACCAAGTAAGGCCGCGAAAATGAAAACTAGGAGGAGAATAATAACAATATATGCTAATAAATGGCTTAAATGGCTATAACAGAATAAATTACAGTTTTTATATTCTGATTACAAATGTTGTATGCTTATCGGAAGAGTAGGTTAGGATCAGGGGGCATCCGCCTTATTCTCAATTATTCCATAAGGGGAGGGGGAAGAAGTTTGGATTATCGGAAAGTTATTAGTGATTATGCTGAAGTACCTGGCGGTGTTTTGGAAGCGTTCCATGCTGTCCAGGCAGAATTGGGCTACCTGCCCAAGGAGGTTATTGCAGAGGCAGCTAAAGTTTTTAAGATTTCTACTGCCGATGCCTATGGGGTCGCCACTTTTTATTCCATGTTTTCAGTTGATATCCGGGGTAAGAACGTGATCCGCATATGTGAAAGCGCTCCTTGTCATGTAGCGGGAGCCGCTGAAGTCGTTGCTGCCCTGGAAAGAGAACTGGGTATAAAAATGGGAGAAAGCACTCCGGATGGATTATTTGCTCTTGAATTCACTGAGTGTGTGGGACAATGCCAGGCTACTCCAGTGATCACCATTAACGGCAAGCCATACCTGGATGTTAAACCAGCCCAAATACCGAGCATTATAGCTGAATACCGTTAATAACCGCAGCTTAAGTGAAAGCCAGCACAGGCACAACATTGTGTTGAAAGGAGGCATATATGTGGCGGAAGAGTTACGTATTGTTTTGCGCAATTACGGCAAGATTGATCCGCTGAAGATAGATGACTATATAGCCCAGGGCGGGTATAAAGCTCTTGAAAAGGCCCGTACCATGGATCCCCAAGCCGTGATTGATGAAGTTAAAAAGTCCAATCTGAGAGGCCGGGGAGGAGCAGGCTTCAACTGCGGGCAGAAGTGGTCTTTTGCCTATCAAGCCCAGGCAGATGAAAAATATGTGGTGTGCAACGCTGATGAAGGCGAACCCGGAACCTACAAAGACCGGCTGATAATGGAGAATGACCCGCATACCCTTCTGGAAGGTATGGCCATCTGTGCTTATGCTATCGGGGCCAAGAAGGGCTATATTTACTGCCGCGGTGAATACCCTTATGTGGTGGAAACTCTGAAAACGGCTATTAGTCAAGCCAAAGAGAAAGGTGTTTTGGGAGACTTTGATATAGAAGTCCGCATGGGCGCTGGTGCTTATGTTTGCGGTGAAGAGACTGCCCTGATTGAATCATTGGAAGGCAAGCGGGGCGAACCCCGTTTTAAGCCGCCTTACCCGCCATCAGAAGGTCTATGGAACAAGCCCACCATTGTAAATAATGTAGAGACCCTGGCCAACATTCCCGTGATTATAGATAAAGGTGCGGAATGGTTTGCAGCTATAGGGGTTTCTTCATACCCGGGCACCAAAGTGGTAACGCTGACCGGGGATGTGAACAACCGGACATTTTTTGAAGTGCCCACCAATACCACTATCCGGGAAGTTATTTATAAATTGGGCGGAGGCATTCCGGCTGGCAAGAAGTTTAAAGCGGTTCAAATTGGCGGAACCTCCGGTGCTTTTATTCCTGAATCCCAATTGGACACTCCTATAGCTTTTGACAATATGAGCGCTATTGGGGCTACTCTGGGATCCGGGGCTGTATTTGTGCTGGATGAGACCCGGGAAATTGTAGATACAGTTACCCGCATCATGGAATTCTTTGAGCATGAATCCTGCGGCAAATGTGCCCCCTGCCGTGAAGGTACAGCTCGCTGTGCGGAACTAATGCAGAAGATGAATGCAGGTTTGGGAAGCCAAAAAGACCTGAATCTGCTGGAGAAGTTGGGCCGAGTTATGTCTTATTCCTGTCTATGTGGCCTGGGTCAGGCCGCTCCGACTCCGGCCTTGTCCACTATTAAGCACTTTAGAGCTGACTATGAAGCCAAATTCATATAAGAAGGAGGGGTGAAAGTAAATGGTAAATCTTACTATAGATGGGATTCAAGTATCTGTTCCCAAAGGCTCGACTATTCTACAGGCAGCTGCACAGGCCGGCATTAGGATCCCTACCTTGTGCTGGCATCCGGACCAGGCAGTAAAGGCTAATTGCCGTATCTGCGTTTGCGAAGTAGAGGGGAACCGGCTTCTTCAAGCTGCCTGTTCTACACCGGTTACAGAAGGAATGGTAGTAAAGACCAAAACCCCCAAAGTTATTGAAGCCCGTACCATGATTCTGGAACTGATTTTGGCAAATCATCCTCAGGACTGCCTCAACTGTATACGTAACCAAAACTGCGAACTGCAGGATCTGGCTGCTGAATACTTCATCCGCGACAATCCATTTGAATACAAGACCCGGGGCTATGATTTGGACCGGTCTACCCCTTCCATCGTGCGGGATCAAAACAAATGCGTTTTGTGCCGGCGCTGTATCGATGCTTGTTCGGTAACTCAATCGGTGTATGCTCTGGGACTGGAAAATCGCGGTGTATGGTCCATGGTAGTTCCCACTATGGGAGAACCTTTGATTGAAAGTCCTTGTGTTATGTGCGGACAATGCATCCATGCCTGTCCGGTAGGAGCTATTTACGAGAACGAGCAAATTGATGAACTGCTTGCTGCCATAGCTGATCCTGAAAAAGTAGTAGTCACCCAGATTGCTCCGGCGGTTCGTGTGGCTCTGGGTGAAGAAATCGGTATGAGTACCGGTGAACTGCCCATGGAGGTGCTGGTCAGCGGCCTGCGCCAGGTAGGTTTTGACTATGTACTGCATACCAACTTTACTGCTGACCTTACTATCATTGAAGAGGGCAATGAGCTGCTCAAAAGGCTGAAAGAGGGCGGAACTTTGCCTATGTTCACATCCTGCAGCCCAGGCTGGATTAATTTCTGTGAGACCTTCTATCCTGACTTGCTGGATCACCTGTCCACCTGCAAATCCCCTCAGCAAATGTTCGGGGCTTTGGTAAAAACCTATTGGGCTGAAAAGATGAATATCGATCCCAGCAAGATTTATTCCGTATCTATCATGCCCTGTACTGCTAAGAAGTACGAGGCCAGCCGTCCTGAAATGTGCGACAGCGGCTACCGGGATGTAGATCTGGTATTGACTACCCGGGAGGTCGGCCGGCTGTTCCGCATGTCTGGAATAGACTTTTCCAAATTGGCTCCTTCCCAGTTCGACCCCTGGATGGGTCAGTATACTGGTGCTGCTGTTATCTTTGGTGCCACAGGCGGAGTTATGGAAGCTGCCCTGAGAACCGTATATGAAGTTGTCACCGAGCAAGAGCTTAAGGATGTTAACTTCACAGCGGTTCGCGGTATGGAAGGCATCAAGGAAGCAGAAGTTGACCTAAATGGAACGGTGGTAAAGGTGGCTGTGGCTCATGGTCTGAGCAATGCCCGTAAATTAATGGACCAGGTAAGAGCCGGGCAATCTGAGTACCATTTCATTGAAATTATGGCCTGCCCTGGTGGATGTATAGGCGGCGGCGGGCAGCCGATAACCAAGGCTAATGTCAAACGGGCTGAGCGTATCGAGGCTATTTATGTTGAAGATGAAGGACTGCCGATTCGCAAATC
>ENA-OWPA01001772-OWPA01001772.1-bioreactor-metagenome-genome-assembly--contig:-NODE-1772-length-12527-cov-8.968996_pt1 | contig 12527 bp, 2 predicted proteins | sample MGYA00238139_ERZ651803 | MGnify/ENA primary metagenome ERZ651803 (study PRJEB26909, sample SAMN07631231) | bioreactor metagenome | isolation source: Switchgrass digestor | place: USA: Dartmouth...
AAGGCTACCAGGATTTGATTTTAGGTCCAATCCAAAAGTATTAGACTTAATGATGCCTTGGGATGAATTGGTACAGAAAACATGTAAAATAGATTAAACCTATAGGGATATCATACAGATATCCCTATTATTATGCCATCCATCTTTTATTGGACGCTTACCTTTTTCTAAATATTTGTTTCAATTCCTTATAGGTAATCTAATAACTGGTTTATAGTATGGCAACTGTTTTTCATGAGCAAAAGTTTCAATTCCTTATAGGTAATCTAATAACGAATTACTTTATATATTAGATCTATCACCTAAAGACAGTTTCAATTCCTTATAGGTAATCTAATAACCCTTTTATAGTAGATGAAGATGAGATGATAGAATTAACTTTCAATTCCTTATAGGTAATCTAATAACAAAATTAATAGAAGGTGATTATATGGAATTTTTAAAGTTTCAATTCCTTATAGGTAATCTAATAACTGCCTAGTAGATTAGCTAGAAGTTGCTGTAATATTTAGTTTCAATTCCTTATAGGTAATCTAATAACGGAGAAAGTCAAATCAGAGAATATCCGGTTGAAAAAATGTTTCAATTCCTTATAGGTAATCTAATAACCTTTTAGTACTTGGAAGCAATTGTTGAAAGAGTATGAGTTTCAATTCCTTATAGGTAATCTAATAACGTAACTAATATTGATGTAAGGAGAAAGATAAAACCAAGTTTCAATTCCTTATAGGTAATCTAATAACGTAGACTATATAAGGCAACATTGTACACGTTACGTAGTTTCAATTCCTTATAGGTAATCTAATAACGTAGGACATATTCACAACTAGGCAGGGAACAAACTCTGGTTTCAATTCCTTATAGGTAATCTAATAACCCTACGTTATCAACATGATGTAGCCTTTCAGTCTTTGGTTTCAATTCCTTATAGGTAATCTAATAACGGTTCATAAGTATTAGGAGTATAATAATAGTATTCATGTTTCAATTCCTTATAGGTAATCTAATAACTTTTAATATGGTTCATAAGTATTAGCAGCATAGTAAGTTTCAATTCCTTATAGGTAATCTAATAACCCTTTATTATACATAACGTGTTCCATGTTCTCTAACAGTTTCAATTCCTTATAGGTAATCTAATAACTGGTTAGTCATACCTTGGCTGAAATTTTTAAATGGTAGTTTCAATTCCTTATAGGTAATCTAATAACCAGAACTTATATTGCATGATATGGAATGGGAAGAAGTGTTTCAATTCCTTATAGGTAATCTAATAACTTGCCATTCTCTTTTTTGTTATAGCTTACTACCGAGTTTCAATTCCTTATAGGTAATCTAATAACAGAGGATATCGTGTTGATGGTAGCCGCTGAAAGCAGTTTCAATTCCTTATAGGTAATCTAATAACCCATTTTTGAAGCTTTATATATATGACAGGATGTTAAGTTTCAATTCCTTATAGGTAATCTAATAACATAGAGGATATCGTGTTGATGGTAGCCGCTGAAAGCAGTTTCAATTCCTTATAGGTAATCTAATAACCTGAAGGCATTTTTTCGCCTTCAAAATCCATATAAGGGTTTCAATTCCTTATAGGTAATCTAATAACTCACCGTCTTTTGTGAAGATTTCTATTCTGTAGTCTCGGTTTCAATTCCTTATAGGTAATCTAATAACCATTTTTGTAGTGATTATTAGGCGATTAGTGGTGCAGTTTCAATTCCTTATAGGTAATCTAATAACTGGTGGAATCAAATCTCCGTATTTAGTGAATTCCTTGTTTCAATTCCTTATAGGTAATCTAATAACCAAAAGTCTCTTTTTGAATTGCCTTTTTACTGTCATTGTTTCAATTCCTTATAGGTAATCTAATAACGTTGACTCAAATAGTTTCCTATTTTGTCAATAGTAGAGTTTCAATTCCTTATAGGTAATCTAATAACTGTATAGGTCCTTCCGCTCAACCTGCTAGGCAGGAAAGTTTCAATTCCTTATAGGTAATCTAATAACTTGGGTGCTGCACAACATAGAACGCAGAACGGCATAGTTTCAATTCCTTATAGGTAATCTAATAACCTGCTCACTCAAGAGGACTTAGCCAAAAGATGGCAGGGTTTCAATTCCTTATAGGTAATCTAATAACCTGTCAGCAGATTTATTCAGAGAAATGAATGATGAAAGTTTCAATTCCTTATAGGTAATCTAATAACTGGTCCTAGTAAAATGTTTATTAGGGATTACTTTGGGTTTCAATTCCTTATAGGTAATCTAATAACAGGTTTACTCAAGAAATTAATGCTGAATTTGGACTTGGTTTCAATTCCTTATAGGTAATCTAATAACCCAGGGCATTGGGAATTGCACATACAACGTTTTCTGCGTTTCAATTCCTTATAGGTAATCTAATAACTGTCTTTACCATAGATTAGATTCTTATATTTTTTCTTGTTTCAATTCCTTATAGGTAATCTAATAACTGCCTTTACGCTTCAATCTCCCTTTGTGGTCTCTACCAGTTTCAATTCCTTATAGGTAATCTAATAACCTTTGTTCATTACTTTCAAAGGTTTGCCTGTGGCTTTGTTTCAATTCCTTATAGGTAATCTAATAACAGATACAGGGAGCCTGCTCATTGAAGCAGGTATCCCTAGTTTCAATTCCTTATAGGTAATCTAATAACTCATATATAAAACAGATAGGTATACAGTATTTGAAGGCGTGTTTCAATTCCTTATAGGTAATCTAATAACGCTACATATCCGTAATGCATATATTGAGCTTGTGTGTTTCAATTCCTTATAGGTAATCTAATAACGAGAAGTTGGTATCATGCCATCACCTCTCAATCAGGTGTTTCAATTCCTTATAGGTAATCTAATAACTTGCTCTACATCATGACCCATTAGTTGAGCTATAGTCTGTTTCAATTCCTTATAGGTAATCTAATAACCTTTTTCATTTTTACTTATTGGAGTGCCATTTAGAAGTTTCAATTCCTTATAGGTAATCTAATAACCTTCTATATCCTCTAAGTCTCTGTCAAATAATACATAGTTTCAATTCCTTATAGGTAATCTAATAACTTAAACATCTTGAATTTAACAAACTTAAACTTACTGTGTTTCAATTCCTTATAGGTAATCTAATAACGTGAATACATCATTGACACGGACCTGCAAAGTATTGGTTTCAATTCCTTATAGGTAATCTAATAACCTTCTCGCTATCACTTTTAAGTAGATGATAATCCGCGTTTCAATTCCTTATAGGTAATCTAATAACTTTATTAAATTAACAATTAAGCTTATTATGGATATTCCGTTTCAATTCCTTATAGGTAATCTAATAACCATAATGTTTCCCATCTTGCAATTCAAAATTCACAAAAGTTTCAATTCCTTATAGGTAATCTAATAACTCATCTCTGCTGCTTGTACTGCTACTCTTACCCAAAAAGTTTCAATTCCTTATAGGTAATCTAATAACTTATTGAAACTTTTAGACAAAAAAGAAGAAAAGGAATGTTTCAATTCCTTATAGGTAATCTAATAACAGGGGTGCGACGCTCAACCTGTTATGTAACAGGAAAGTTTCAATTCCTTATAGGTAATCTAATAACCTCAAGCAATAGAGGACATAATGCTTGACCTAACACGTTTCAATTCCTTATAGGTAATCTAATAACTTCTTTGCTGCTTATACTACTGATAGCAAGGTAGAAGGTTTCAATTCCTTATAGGTAATCTAATAACCAAATTGAACATTTAAACATTTTTTTACCTTCTTTTAGTTTCAATTCCTTATAGGTAATCTAATAACGCTATTTTATTTAAGCAGCTGTAAGCATTGAAATTACTGTTTCAATTCCTTATAGGTAATCTAATAACATTATTATTTTATCATCAACTTTATTATAATATATAATGTTTCAATTCCTTATAGGTAATCTAATAACAGGCTCAAGCAATAGAAGATGTTATAATGGATTTAGAACGTTTCAATTCCTTATAGGTAATCTAATAACGTGAATTAACGTTGAAACAGGCTCAAGCAATAGAGGATAGTTTCAATTCCTTATAGGTAATCTAATAACTATGTTAGCCACTAATGGTTTACCTGGCTCATGATAGTTTCAATTCCTTATATCCTTATAGGTAATCTAATAACAAGTTAAACCACTACAAGCATCTGATTTGTATAGGAGTTTCAATTCCTTATAGGTAATCTAATAACTTTAAGGATGAAGTATTCTAACAGAAGGGAGGTGAAGGTTTCAATTCCTTATAGGTAATCTAATAACGCAGACATCCAGGAAAGAGACAACCAGCTTGAGCAGCTGTTTCAATTCCTTATAGGTAATCTAATAACCAGCAGATATTAGGCACAAAAGAACAAAAGAAGGAGTTTCAATTCCTTATAGGTAATCTAATAACCGTCTCTTGAATCTTATATGGTGCTTTATACCTAGTTAGTTTCAATTCCTTATAGGTAATCTAATAACATACCCATTCAATGAGTATTACAAGGTCCTTGAAAAGCGTTTCAATTCCTTATAGGTAATCTAATAACAGAAAAAAGAACCTACATACAAAAAAGATTTAAAGGGTTTCAATTCCTTATAGGTAATCTAATAACTCTTCATCTGAATAATATTCTTTGCAAAAATAAGGTGGTTTCAATTCCTTATAGGTAATCTAATAACTTATATCTTCACCCTCATAAATTTCCTGTATAGACGGTTTCAATTCCTTATAGGTAATCTAATAACATGGGTATTGTAGATGAGAATGAAACAAAAGATGTAAGTTTCAATTCCTTATAGGTAATCTAATAACTCTTTATGTTTTTAAATTTCTCATTTATAAAATATTCGTTTCAATTCCTTATAGGTAATCTAATAACCTATATTTATCTATAGCTATATGTCCTGAAGCTATGGAGTTTCAATTCCTTATAGGTAATCTAATAACAGGAAAACCTCCTTCTCGTCATTCTTCATTATTGCTAGTTTCAATTCCTTATAGGTAATCTAATAACGCTCAAGTTTTTAAAACATTTAACAATACGTATTTAAGTTTCAATTCCTTATAGGTAATCTAATAACGATATAACAGGTGCAACTGGTACATTTACTGGAGTTGGTTTCAATTCCTTATAGGTAATCTAATAACGAGCCTGCTTTAAAGTGAGTTCACTTATAACCTCCTTGTTTCAATTCCTTATAGGTAATCTAATAACGGAAGTGTACTATGGAAAAGATTTAGCAGGGACTTATGGTTTCAATTCCTTATAGGTAATCTAATAACAATTTCAATAGGCTTAAATAACCCCCTGCTTGAAAAAGTTTCAATTCCTTATAGGTAATCTAATAACGGATGACAGATATTCAAAGGACATCTACCAAAATGAAAGTTTCAATTCCTTATAGGTAATCTAATAACTCCACGCATCTCCTGTTACACTCTTAGTTTGCCCTAACTCGTTTCAATTCCTTATAGGTAATCTAATAACGGAGAAACTTATAATATAATAGTAACATTATAAATTGCAGTTTCAATTCCTTATAGGTAATCTAATAACTCTACATTGCCTTCTTTTACTTGCTTTTTCAGTTCGTGTTTCAATTCCTTATAGGTAATCTAATAACACAACACAGCCAATGACGCTAGTGCAAGAAATGAAAGTTTCAATTCCTTATAGGTAATCTAATAACGCTACTTTTTCAGCCTTTACTAGACTATCAATGTAAAGTTTCAATTCCTTATAGGTAATCTAATAACCAATGATAACCTTCATAGAAATTCCACTTCTTTCGAGTTTCAATTCCTTATAGGTAATCTAATAACTTGCCTACTACAATTCTATATCCTTCCTGCATATCTCGTTTCAATTCCTTATAGGTAATCTAATAACTCATAAGCTACTTTGATAGTTCTTTGCTGGTTAGATAGTTTCAATTCCTTATAGGTAATCTAATAACCACGTTGTTGTTCAAGTATATCTTCCATTTCTTGATTGTTTCAATTCCTTATAGGTAATCTAATAACAAGTTTATTTGCCAAAGTTTCAGCAGTTTTTGCTTGAGGTTTCAATTCCTTATAGGTAATCTAATAACTCGACTGGAGAAGAAACTACGCAAAGAAAAATCCTAGTTTCAATTCCTTATAGGTAATCTAATAACAAAGATACCTAATTTCTTATTTAACGTAAGTGGAGAGTTTCAATTCCTTATAGGTAATCTAATAACTTGTGCATCATCAATACTGCCATCTTCATTCATTTTGTAGTTTCAATTCCTTATAGGTAATCTAATAACAAAGGAATCAAACAAGCATTTTCCATTGAATATATAACGTTTCAATTCCTTATAGGTAATCTAATAACCCAGTCTTGGCAACTTCATTGCGTCTTGGCATCTCGTTTCAATTCCTTATAGGTAATCTAATAACCATTCAACCTGCAGAAGAGCAGACGCCTGGAGCAGAGTTTCAATTCCTTATAGGTAATCTAATAACAGAACAGATACAAAAAGAGATCATGCGCAGCCAGGCGGGTTTCAATTCCTTATAGGTAATCTAATAACCATACCAGTCGGTTCTCTCCATGACTTTTGGATCAAGTTTCAATTCCTTATAGGTAATCTAATAACAGCTGGCAGCAGCACAAGGGTAAGGAGAAGAGGACTGGTTTCAATTCCTTATAGGTAATCTAATAACAAGATCTCCTCCTTACTCATGAATTCCAGGGGAGCTCCGTTTCAATTCCTTATAGGTAATCTAATAACGCAATTATCAACCCGATATATCACACAACTTCCTGAGTTTCAATTCCTTATAGGTAATCTAATAACGAATTAAAGCTTTTTTCTAATTCTTCTTGTTTATCTCTGTTTCAATTCCTTATAGGTAATCTAATAACACAGGGAATATTGACGAAAATCTTGCAAAGCAACATGTTTCAATTCCTTATAGGTAATCTAATAACGAAACTAAAACTTTAATTCGTGATTACAACGGTTTGCGGTTTCAATTCCTTATAGGTAATCTAATAACTGATGCTTCTTACAGACAATAAGCCTCTTAAGTCATCGTTTCAATTCCTTATAGGTAATCTAATAACTAAACGGTACAAGGTACATTTTTCGTATTGAAGGAGAGTTTCAATTCCTTATAGGTAATCTAATAACCCTATATATTACTATACTTTTTTAATGTTGTCAATAGTTTCAATTCCTTATAGGTAATCTAATAACATGATAAATAATAGGAGGTTTAAAAATGGAAAACAGTTTCAATTCCTTATAGGTAATCTAATAACATGTATTTTTAGAATTAAGCGATAGGGCTAAAAAAGCGTTTCAATTCCTTATAGGTAATCTAATAACATTCTGATACTGTGCTTTCTATACCATCTGCACGTTGATGTTTCAATTCCTTATAGGTAATCTAATAACATTTAGTCATACCAGGTAATATGGCAGTAGCACCAAGGTTTCAATTCCTTATAGGTAATCTAATAACAATATTTTTTCCCTGAGTAGCTATTTGCCAGCTCTAGTTTCAATTCCTTATAGGTAATCTAATAACGAGAAGGAAGAAGTTTTGTAGTTTCTGTGGAATGGGGTTTCAATTCCTTATAGGTAATCTAATAACTGTGTCAGTACAGTCAACAATTCTACAGGAAAATCCTGTTTCAATTCCTTATAGGTAATCTAATAACTGGAGACATCCTTATATTCTTTCTAACTACTTTATTGTTTCAATTCCTTATAGGTAATCTAATAACTCTTATACTAGGTCTATGGCTTATGAAGAATTAGCAAGTTTCAATTCCTTATAGGTAATCTAATAACCTTTTCTTTTACCATTGAAGGTAAAGAAGGGGATTGCAGTTTCAATTCCTTATAGGTAATCTAATAACTGTTGAATTAACTGCAATAAATAATAATAATCAAATAAGTTTCAATTCCTTATAGGTAATCTAATAACCTTCTGTCCTATAGGGAAGAGTCTCTACAGAAACAATTGTTTCAATTCCTTATAGGTAATCTAATAACCCCTACTCCTGTAGCATCCATTACTATTCTTACTACATGTTTCAATTCCTTATAGGTAATCTAATAACAAGACAAGAAGCAGAGGAGTTATTTGATGCTATGTTGTTTCAATTCCTTATAGGTAATCTAATAACTAATTATCCAGTATAGAGAGATTGTCAAGACCCCTCTTGTTTCAATTCCTTATAGGTAATCTAATAACACCTCAAACCCTCATCCCATTTACAATGAGAGCAGGAAGTTTCAATTCCTTATAGGTAATCTAATAACTGATAGCAGCAGCTTATCCTAATATGAAAGAAATAGAGTTTCAATTCCTTATAGGTAATCTAATAACTTGTTCAAGCAATAAACAGATTTACAGCTAAAAGAAGAGTTTCAATTCCTTATAGGTAATCTAATAACTCTACATTCCCTCCTTCATATTTGCATACTGTACTGCGTTTCAATTCCTTATAGGTAATCTAATAACAAGGATATTATATCTTATATGAGAATGAAAGGAAAAGATGTTTCAATTCCTTATAGGTAATCTAATAACCCTTTCGCTTGTCGATGGTCCGCTGATTTTTTTATAAGTTTCAATTCCTTATAGGTAATCTAATAACTTGTAAATGAAAGTTTATCAATAGGTACTCAAATATTGTTTCAATTCCTTATAGGTAATCTAATAACCTAAACTATTAACCTCTCGGAACACTCCAAAATTTTCAGTTTCAATTCCTTATAGGTAATCTAATAACTTAAATCCTAATCGTTTCCACTGCTTATTTACAATTAGTTTCAATTCCTTATAGGTAATCTAATAACCCTGCAAAATCAACCCTTATCGTGTATGGTTTCAGGGGTTTCAATTCCTTATAGGTAATCTAATAACAATGCCATGTAGAGCAAGGTGTTGCTATAAATGTGAGTTTCAATTCCTTATAGGTAATCTAATAACAAGTTTGGTGAAGACTCACAATCTCTCAATAGAGCGTGTTTCAATTCCTTATAGGTAATCTAATAACGTGGTGGCAATATAACTTGGAGAGTTAGGACTTACAAGTTTCAATTCCTTATAGGTAATCTAATAACTCTTGCTTTTGCGAAGCAATGATCTATTTGCCATATGTCGTTTCAATTCCTTATAGGTAATCTAATAACGTTATGACTGCTGTAATTACTGATGTAACAATTAAGCGTTTCAATTCCTTATAGGTAATCTAATAACGATTGTTGCCATGTTCTCACCTACCTTTCAAATAGAGTTTCAATTCCTTATAGGTAATCTAATAACCTATATACTTTTATTATTTAGATATATTTATTTTTTTGTTTCAATTCCTTATAGGTAATCTAATAACCCTGTATTCCTTGAATGGCAAGTATTGCATTGGTAAGTTTCAATTCCTTATAGGTAATCTAATAACCTTGAAAAGTATAAACGGGGCGGTGATTTGAGTGAAGTTTCAATTCCTTATAGGTAATCTAATAACAGCAATTTCCCCATCATTAACATCAGGTTGTTTTCTGAGTTTCAATTCCTTATAGGTAATCTAATAACATGGAAATAGAGTGTTTCAACCTGTTCTTCAGGATGAAAGTTTCAATTCCTTATAGGTAATCTAATAACCCTACTTCAAAACATACTTATCTGTGCATCTTCCCAGGTTTCAATTCCTTATAGGTAATCTAATAACAAGTTTTCTTGTATTTGCTCTTGTTAAAGTTTGTTCGTTTCAATTCCTTATAGGTAATCTAATAACCCTGCTGAAACTGCCCCAAAGTTGAAAACTTATACTGTGTTTCAATTCCTTATAGGTAATCTAATAACCTGCAACAACACCTAGCAATAAAGCAACTAAAAGAGTGTTTCAATTCCTTATAGGTAATCTAATAACTTTCAGCCATAGCAATGCCATCGCTTTCACTTTTATGTTTCAATTCCTTATAGGTAATCTAATAACGATAACTTTACCATATATGCAACTTGATTATCTTCGGTTTCAATTCCTTATAGGTAATCTAATAACGAAAAAAACCTCACCCGTTTCCTCATCTACTAACTCAGTTTCAATTCCTTATAGGTAATCTAATAACTTCAGTTGATGTTGCTATAGATATAGAAAAGAATATGTTTCAATTCCTTATAGGTAATCTAATAACTTGGATGATTTACTATATTTAGAAGGTGAAGAAGGAAGTTTCAATTCCTTATAGGTAATCTAATAACTTTGATTCTAGGGTTGAATATTGGCAGTCATTTAATTAGTTTCAATTCCTTATAGGTAATCTAATAACGGGAAGAGTATTATAGCGGCTAATTTAGCTGTTGCCCGTTTCAATTCCTTATAGGTAATCTAATAACCTTTGAGCATATTTCCAATAGATGTTTGGATTTCGGGTTTCAATTCCTTATAGGTAATCTAATAACAAAAACGACACAACAAATATTGATAAAAAAATGAAAAGTTTCAATTCCTTATAGGTAATCTAATAACGTAGGATTGACGATGTTCGTTTCATTGAGACTACCTGTTTCAATTCCTTATAGGTAATCTAATAACCAGATGCTACAACTCTATTATCACGTGATGTTGCTTGTTTCAATTCCTTATAGGTAATCTAATAACGCTTCTTTGCCGCTAATCTTTTCAACTTGAGGACTAGTTTCAATTCCTTATAGGTAATCTAATAACGAGTTAAATACAATATAGGCATCAACTTTACTACTCTGTTTCAATTCCTTATAGGTAATCTAATAACGGTTCTTCATCTATTAGACCTGCTTTGTAAATATGGTGTTTCAATTCCTTATAGGTAATCTAATAACTTCTATATTTCTAGTACACTGTTCAATTTGACTTTGGTTTCAATTCCTTATAGGTAATCTAATAACGTTCACCTCTATAAGCAACTGCTTCTGATACTTCGGCGTTTCAATTCCTTATAGGTAATCTAATAACGTCTGTAATTTCGTTCCATGTTCTCCAGCAGTATTCAAGTTTCAATTCCTTATAGGTAATCTAATAACTTGCACACTTCCGAATTTCTTAGACCAGCTCCATACATGTTTCAATTCCTTATAGGTAATCTAATAACGACAGAACACGCAAAAGAAAAACAGCTATATTTCACGATGTTTCAATTCCTTATAGGTAATCTAATAACGCGTCAAGTCTCTTGTCATGTATATCAAGCCTGTAGTGTTTCAATTCCTTATAGGTAATCTAATAACCAAGAGGAATATAGTATATACTATAGTTAGTAGCAGAGTTTCAATTCCTTATAGGTAATCTAATAACCAAGGTAGTTTAGTGTTGAAATATAGAGGGTTGGTTAGTTTCAATTCCTTATAGGTAATCTAATAACTCGTGTGCTCCTGCTATATTTGGGTGAGATACTACCATGTTTCAATTCCTTATAGGTAATCTAATAACAAAAAGGTTTGTAGAAGTTATCCCTGTAGATGAGAAGTTTCAATTCCTTATAGGTAATCTAATAACAATTGTTTGGGACAATGTAATGCAAAAGGTATTCAAAAGTTTCAATTCCTTATAGGTAATCTAATAACTGGTTCGGTCGATTTTTCATACGCAACAGTTAGTGGATGTTTCAATTCCTTATAGGTAATCTAATAACTAGAAGGTATCAAATATCTATTAGACCTATTCGTAGGTTTCAATTCCTTATAGGTAATCTAATAACGCATTTATCTATGCGGATGATGCCTATTTTGATGGTGAGTTTCAATTCCTTATAGGTAATCTAATAACGAAGAGACGAAGCAATTGAAAAGTATAATAAAGCTATGTTTCAATTCCTTATAGGTAATCTAATAACCAGTTCCATACAAATCCTCTGGAACTACTATGTCTCGTTTCAATTCCTTATAGGTAATCTAATAACACCATTATATTCAATTGAGTCTATATAACTTGAAATAGTTTCAATTCCTTATAGGTAATCTAATAACTCAAGGACATTGAGGGGATATATGAGCAGAAGAGAAGGTTTCAATTCCTTATAGGTAATCTAATAACGCAGTAGATATTACAGACGAAACAATAGAATTTAGATTGTTTCAATTCCTTATAGGTAATCTAATAACAGGTGATATTCTAGTCATGATAATCCTCCTTTTCACGTTTCAATTCCTTATAGGTAATCTAATAACGCTGGAAATCAGAAAAGAATGGGCAAACAATTCATGTTTCAATTCCTTATAGGTAATCTAATAACAGGCTACTTGAAATAGGTCTCAGATATGATGAAATACCGTTTCAATTCCTTATAGGTAATCTAATAACCTGTCATTTGTAAAAAATCATCATTATCATTAGGACTAGTTTCAATTCCTTATAGGTAATCTAATAACAGTCTCCCATCTTCTATAAGTGGGAGATGAATGTCGCGTTTCAATTCCTTATAGGTAATCTAATAACCCATTAAAATGGCTACAAATGGCCATTCCTTATTTTTGAATTAT
>ENA-OWPA01001773-OWPA01001773.1-bioreactor-metagenome-genome-assembly--contig:-NODE-1773-length-12510-cov-4.529639_pt1 | contig 12510 bp, 10 predicted proteins | sample MGYA00238139_ERZ651803 | MGnify/ENA primary metagenome ERZ651803 (study PRJEB26909, sample SAMN07631231) | bioreactor metagenome | isolation source: Switchgrass digestor | place: USA: Dartmouth...
TGGTGGTGCAGACGGGCGCCCGGGTACTGATGCTCGCCCAGGTGGCCAGCGGGGCTCTCTTCCCCCTCAGGTACCTGAATGTACCTTCTGGGGCGCTCTGAGCCTGCTCTGGTTGGAAGCGGTCAGGCCGTCTTCCACCACCGGTGTAGCAGCGGGCCACTCCCAAGTGCTGCGCCAGTCCCACCCTGGCATAGGAAAACTCCTGCCCGGCGCATCCGACGGATTCCTAACATTTCGGTGGTATTAAATATCTATGATCAGTAGTACAATCGACGCAGATGAATCAGAGGTGAGCGGTGATGAGCCCTTTTCAGCTGTCCGATGATGACATCGTCCTCATCATCCGGATGCTGAACTCCGGCAAGAGTGCAGAAGAAGTAGCCAACTCGTTGCATATCAGCCTCCAGATGGTCGCTTGCGCGGTGCGCAAGTGGCCCTACGTAAAATCGCGGGTGTCCAGCTGCTAGGCTTGGAGGGGGCCTGGCAGCGACAACAGCGGTGGGACCGCACGCTGGGCAGCGTGCGGGTCTTTTTTTTTGCGGACGCTGACCCCAGGCCGCCTTCATCATCCCCTTTGGACTGCCTCTTATGGTATTCTCTTGTAGTTGGAGCAGGCATCCGGAGCGGGCCAGGCGAGCATAATGCCCCTGTGGATGCAGCTGGAGGAGGAAAACTACCATGGCGACCAGGGAACGCACCGGCCAGGCAGCAGCCGACAGGGCAACCGCAGGCGACGCCGGCTACAAGTGGCTGGTGCTGATTATCGTCGGCCTGGGCTCGTTCATGTCTGCCATGGACGGCAGCATCGTAAACATCGCCATCCCGCTCATCCGGGAGCAGTATCAGGTCTCCATCAGCGCCGTGAGCTGGGTCTCAGCGGCCTACCTGCTGGTGATCTCATCCCTGCTGCTCTCCGTCGGCCGGCTGGGCGATATGCTGGGCTACAAGGGCATGTACGCAGTCGGGTATGCCATCTTTGGCCTCGGCTCTCTCTTCTGCGGCCTTTCACCAAATCTGCCGGCTCTGATCGGGTCCCGCGTGCTGCAGGGCACAGGGGCTGCCGTCCTCATGGCAATCGGGCCGGCGCTCATCACCACCAGCTTCCCCGGAAACCAGCGGGGACGAGCCCTGGGTCTCCAGGCCACACTCACCTACACCGGCCTCACCATCGGTCCCAGCCTGGGCGGCTGGGTCGCCGGCCAGTTCGGATGGCACTGGGTCTTTCTGATCAACGTGCCCATCGCCATCGCCGGCGCAGCGCTGGCACTCACCCGGCTGCGGCCGGCTGGCAGCCGCACCCGGCAGGAGTTTGACCTGCTGGGGGCGTTCCTTTTCACCGTTGGCCTGACATCCCTGCTGATTGCCCTCAATGAGGCCGAAACCTGGGGCTGGAGTCGGCCAACATACGGGCTCATCCTCGTCGGCCTGATCCTGATCTCCTGCTTCATCTGGCACGAAGGGCGAACGGCCCATCCGATGCTGCCGCTGAGCCTCTTTCGCCTGCCTGCCTTCTCCGGCGGCGTGGCGGCCGCCCTGCTCCAGTATGCCGCCAGTTTCATCCTGAGCTTCCTGCTTCCCTTCTACCTGCAGGACTTCCGGGCGCTCCCGCCATCCCAGGCGGGAGCGGTGATGACCGTCCAGCCGCTGGCCATGGTAGCCGTGGCAGCTTTGGCTGGCTGGCTGTCAGACAGGGTGGGCACTCGCCTCCCCGCCACCACCGGCATGGTGGCAAGCGCCACCGGCCTGTGGTTCATCGGGCATTCGGGAGCTGGCACGCCGCTGCCTTGCATCATGCTCTTCCTGGGCCTGATCGGCCTCGGCAACGGGCTCTTTGTCCCACCCAACAATAGTTCCATCATGGGATCCGCCCCCCGCGAGCGGCAGGGAGTGGCCTCGGCCCTGCTGGCAGCGGCCCGGAACGTAGGCATGGTGACTGGCGTTACGCTCTCCAGTGCACTCTTTTCGATGCTGCGCAGCCGGGCGGAGATGGCTGGAATGGCAGAAGACGGGGCCTTCCTGGCGGCTTTCCGGGGCACGCTTTTGTTAGCAGTGGGACTGGCGGCGTTCACCGCACTGCTCTCGCTGGTGCGTCCCAGTCCGCCCAAGCAGAACTAGCTGTGCGTCTTACAGCAGCACCCCTTGCGAAAAGGCTAGGGGTGCAGTTCTTTTTCCTCCGTGATACTCCCTCGGATGACTGCAGCACGAGCCATCCTACGGCTCTTTCCTTTCCAACATGTCCACTGTGCCCAGACGACGGACCTCCCTGATCACTAGGAAGAGAGCCGCCAGTGCCCAACCCGCTCGATTTGCCCAGAGCATGGCGGGCGAGCCGAAGAAGTAGGGCGAAAGCGGCGTCAGATAGCCCAGCCAGACCATACCCCCAGGCGGACGGGCTCCTATCACGCTGCCGGCGGTCCACAGCAGAATCCCAGTGATTTGGCCCGCTGTCTGGCTGCTCAGGCGGTGTGCCGCGGCCGCAGCAGCAGCCATGTAGAAGAAGCCGTCCACCATGGACGCCGCCAGCACTGCGGCTGGAGAGAAGCGCAGCGGCACCCTGACGGCCAGCGGACCAGCGAGAATGAGAAGGACAACAGCCAGCCAGGCGAATGTAAGCAGAAACCGCACCAGCCAGACCCGCCCCAGCCCGCTCCTGGTGGTTGCGACCAGTTCCGCCGAACCCACTGCCACATCTCGCAAAATCAGCCCTGGAGCGAGCGCAACTGCCAGCAGCGGAAGGCCGGCCCGCACAAACAGCAGCAGGGTGCGGTCATCCACCCCCGTTGAAGCAGCCAGTGGCGAGGCAGTCAGCGGGACCAAAAGCAGCAGTGCGGCCAGATGCACCCAACTGAGCGTGAGCCGGCCCTCGTGGCGCAGGTCACTCCACCAGCGTTCCACAGCCGCCCTCATCACGGCGCTGCCTCCAACAACTGAACCAGCAGGTCTTCCACCGTCCTGTCGCGAGATGCGCTCACAATCACGCCCATCCACTGGTCCCGCAACGCAGGCAGCACCTCCGGCGGCAACAACGAGCAGTGCTGCCACAGTCCCAGGGCCGTCTTGATCGCATAAAAGTGGTCTCCCTCATCCTCCCCCAGCCAGTCCCTCATCACACGAGGGTCCGTGCTGGGGCCATCAGCAGGACCAGGCGGGCCGTCCATGGAGTAAGTCTGGTGAGAAGTCATCCGCTGCAGGATCGTCTGCCAAGCAGCGATCTCTTCCAGAGCCACGTCTCGTCCCAGCAGTTCATCCAAGTAGCACCACTCCATGTAGAGGGCAACCCCGTCTGCCGCCCCTTCCTTCACGTCCGTCTCAAATGGCATCCAGGGCGCCAGCTGTCGTGTCATCTCCAGCCGGATCACCCGCCGGGTCAACTGCGGCCGGAAGGCGAGCCGTCGGAACACCCGCTCTGGGATCACGTAGGTTCCGTTCTCATACAGCGGGGCGCTCACCGGCGCCTCCACCACGGTCAGAGCGGCAGTATTCGCAGCCGTGCCTCCCAACTCCATCACCTGGTCCACAACTTCCACCAGTGGGACGGCCCAAGCTGCGTTGTGTTGGGCCACCAGCGCCTCCCCTGCCTCCGCCGCTTCGTAGCGCCAGCGCTCATTCTCTCTGGCCCGCGCTGCCCATTCGGCAGCGGATAAAGGAACATCGACAGCAGCCGTGACAGACCGCACCCCAGGCAGTGCTGCAAGGGCAAGAAGAAGGAGAGTACCGAGCAGGGCAGGTGCCGCCGTCCTGACCCAACGCCGTGCCGGCGGCTCGGGAAAGCACGAGAGCAGAATAGCCAGCACGCCTGCGCCCATCAGAATCCCACGGTTCACCAGCAGCCGTACCCCATGGACCCCGAAAAGAATCAGGTCGGACCTTTCTGCCGGGATATAGTCCAGCGACCACTCGGGTGGGACTGGCAGGAAAGCCTTGGCCCACACACCAGCCACCCACAGCAAACCAACCACCACATAGGCGCCGGCGGGCGGCAGCAGACGCCCAACCAACCGGGATAGCCCCAGCCAGGCCAGCAGCGGCGGAACGATCAGCAGCCCGGAAACGGCCAGGTCTTGGGCCAGTCCGCCAGGTCCGCCGCCTGCCTTCAGGCGGTAATAGAGGAGGGCCAATCCCATCACCGGCAGGACCACCGTCACGATCCCCAGGCAGCTGCCTGTCGCCTCTGCAGAAAACCGCACAGACCGGGGCATGGCCGAACTCTCCACCAGATCGGCCGTGTGACAGCGCTCCGGCCTCCTGGCTGAACCTGCCCAGATCAGCGCCAGTCCCAGAGAAGCCAGGCTTGTAACGCTCGCTGCGATGGTGATGGTGGCCTTCCAGTAGGTAGCCGGCGCCCTCGGCACTGCATAAAGCAGAGCCAGGGCCAGAGTCGCCCAAAGCGTGCGAGATCGCCACTGCAGCTTCAACTCTGCCATAGCGATCCCCCAGAACGCCCTCATGCCGACTGCCTCCCCTGCAGAAGCGCCATATACCCGTCCTCCACTGTGGGGCTGAGGGGCGACAGCCCTTCAGCCGCCGGTCCGATGCACCGCACGAGCACATGACGGTCCGAACGAACGCTGGACATAATCGTGTGGGTCTCCTCCAGCCTCGGGAGGTCGTCTGGACTGATCTCTCCCTCCCACACGCGCCCCGCAGCCTCCGCCGCCAGTTCGGCCGGCGACCCCTGAAAGCGGACCTCCCCTCCGCTCAAAACCACCACTTCGCGGCAGGTCTGGGCGATGTCATCAGCGATGTGGCTGGAGATCAGCACCGTCCGTTCTCCCGGAAGGTTGCCCAGCAGGCGCCGAAACTGGATGCGCGCCTCCTGATCGAGCCCCGCCGTGGGCTCGTCCACAATGAGGAGCCGCGGATCATTCAGGAGGGCAACCGCGATCCCCAGCCGCTGGCGCATTCCACCCGACAGGCTGTTCACCCGGTACCTGCGCTTTTCCTGAAGGCCCACCAGTTCAAGCATCTCAGCCGCCCGGCTCCTGCTCACTCCCTTGAGATGGGCGAAGTACTGCAGCGTCTCCCACACCGTGAGCTGCGGGTAGAAACCAAAGGACTGCGGCAGATAGCCCAGCATCTCCCGAATCGCCGTGCGGTTGCTCAGGGGCAGCCCAAAGATCTGCACGAACCCGTCTGTAGGCGTGAGCAGGGTTGCCAAAATGCGCATCAGCGTGGATTTGCCTGCACCGTTGGGCCCCAGCAGGCCGATGGTGCCTGAGCCCAAGTGCAGCGTTACTCCCTTGAGGGCTCTGATTCCGTTGGAGTACTCCTTCACGAGGTTCTCTGTGACGATTGACATGTATGAGTACGCCTCCGTCAATGGCTGTACACAACAAGCGGGTCCGCAGCCCGCAGTGCCTTGCGGATACCCTCACGTTCTCAGGTTCACGACCAATATAGCAGATTCAAGTTTTTGTTGAACCTGTACTTATTTGAATTTAATGTTCGCATCTCGTTTCTTTCGCAAACCTAAGCATGGCCCCGCCCGTCAGCGATGACTAAGACCCTGCCTGTAACCAGCTGGACAGGTGTAGGTGGTAAACCGTATCCACTAAACTATGTGCAGAAACACTTTCTGCTCATCCTAGCGTAACTTCGGAAATACTTCGCGCAGAAACATTTCGCATACCGAAGTCGTCTACCAAACTAAGGATCACGCCCCACATCCGTAGGATCGATGATCCTCCACTTCAGCGGAAGGGGATGAGACCATGTCATCCAACGGACGCACGAAACCCCGCAACGTTCGCTGCACATTCTGCGGCAAGGCCTTTGATGACGTTCGGCACATGATCAAAGGTCCGGAACAGATCTACATCTGTGACCAGTGCGTCGACCTCTGCAACGAGATCATCGCCCAGGAGAAAAAAGAACTGGCCAGGGAGCAGTGCGGCAGCAGGGACCATCTAATGACACCTTCCCGCATCAAAGCTGAGCTGGATAAATACATCGTGGGGCAGGAAGCGGCCAAACAGAAGCTGGCCGTCGCCTGCTACCAGCACCAGCTCCGCATCGCCTCGCTGTATGACGGCGATGTGGCCCTGGGAAAGGCCAACGTGCTGCTGTTGGGCCCCACCGGCAGCGGCAAGACCGAAATGGCCCGGGTGCTGGCGCAGATCCTCGATCTCCCCTTTGCCGTCTGCGACGCCACCTCTCTCACCGAGGCCGGGTATGTGGGCGATGACGTGGAGAACATCCTCCTGCGGCTGATCCAGGCAGCCGATTACGATATTGAACTCGCCGAAAAGGGCATCATCTACGTGGATGAGATCGACAAGAAAGCCCGCAAGAGCGAGAACCGCTCCATCACCCGCGACGTCTCTGGTGAGGGCGTCCAGCAGGCGCTGCTGAAGATCATCGAAGGCACCGTCGCCACCGTGCCGCCCCAGGGCGGCCGGAAACACCCGCTTCAGGAGACCATCCGGATCGATACCAGCAACATCCTCTTCATCTTCGCCGGGGCTTTCGAAGGCATCACAGAGATCGTGGCCAAGCGTCTCGGCGTCAACAGCCGGCGGGTCGGCTTCGACTCGAACCTGCCGGAAAAGAAGGCAGAGGATAGGGACCTGCTGGCCCAGGTCAGCCACGAAGATCTGGTCCAGTACGGGCTGATCCCGGAGTTGGTGGGACGGCTGCCCATCATCGCCCACACCGATCCGCTTACAGTGGAAGATCTGGTTCGGATCCAGACCGAGCCCGTCAATTCGGTCTGCCGGCAGTTCCAGAAGCTCTTCCGCTGCATGGGCGTCCACTTCGAGGTGGAAGAAGAGGCAAAGAGGATTATCGCCCAGCACGTGATCAGCCGGAAGACGGGGGCCCGTGGCCTCCGGGGCGCTTATGAAGAACTGCTGCTGGAAGCCCAGTTCACCATTCCCGAGATGGAAGGCGTCGAGACCGTCCGGCTGACGGCAGACCTGGCACGAAACCTGGACCGGAAGCTGAAGGACAAGGATGCACCACTGGCCAAGGCAGAGATCATCCGGCGCATGAGTGCCTAAGCAACAGAACAGCAGAAAACCGCCCCGGCGTGGGGCGGTTTTCGCTTGGTGACGTTGAGTTTGCTCCAACTGAGGGCAACGCCAGCCCGAGGCCACGTTACCGCCAGTCATCCATTACAAAGGCATCCGGACGGTTGTAGCCAAGGCGGTTGGGAGCCTGCATGCTGACGCCCGGAATCAGGACCTCATAGCCTCGGTTCAGAAGGGTGCTGTATACGCCTTCTCGAGCCAGGTTGACCCCAGTCCAAACCTGGCCCAGTCCACGCTGACGGGCCAGCGACTCACAGGCAGTCAGCAGATCCTCGTGGCGGCCGGCATCGACCGCAGCGCCAAACTTAATGTAGAAGATGTCGCTTCCAGCCTCCGTATCCTTGCCCGCATGGCAGACAGCGAAGCCGTCGAGCCGGTCGCCGTCCATGAGCAGGACCACATCGCCCCACCCGTACTCATCCACTGCCTCAACCTCGCGCGTCAGGTCGAGGCCAGGCAGCAGGCTGTCGGTCAGCTTCCTGATCTCGGCCCTGATCTCAGCCTTCTGCTCCGCATTCAGTTCGCTGTAAACGGCAGGCAGCGAACCGGCGCACTCCGGTGTGTTGCGCGCCATGATGAAGTGCAGGTACTGCGGATAGTAACCGTAGCGGCGGTAGAGGACAACATGCTTGGTATCCTTCACAAAGGTGAAGATTCCCCTTTGCGTCACTCCCAGTTCCTCAAACCGCTCCATGGTGGCGTCCAACAGCCGCCGCCCGATTCCCTGGTTCCAGCGGGACGGTTCCACCGTGAGCGGGCCGAACAGGCCCAGACTGCCCCAGTGGGAGATGAAGTTGGATCCCACCACGGTCTCTCCCTGTACGGCGACCAGTGACGTCTCGGGATACAGAAGCTTCCGGCACCGCACGACGGCTGCATCACCGCTGAAGTCCATCGGGTTCTCCATCCCGTTGAACGTACCGAGCGCCGTGCGGAAGATGCGGTCGACGGCAGGCAGATCTTCAAAGGTGGTCAGCCGGATCTCTGTGGATGAGGGGTGCGGCATCGAGACTCCTCCTTGCGTGACGAATGCAGGATCCAGTTCTGTTATGAATGACCAGACATCCCATCTTCCGAAAGTATATCAGGTATTGCAATTTCCGAAACTGGTTACAAAGGATTACCAGCCCCACAGACCTCCGGGGCAGGTTTGCACAGACCTGCACGAAACCGGGACCGGAAGCTGAAGGATAAGGATTCACCACTGGCCCAGGCAAAGATCATCCGGCGCATGAGTGCCTGGAGCACAGACCCCCGCCGAAGAGCGCATCCGGGCGGCCCATGTCGCCAGCAGTGCCTGAGCAACACGGCGGAGCAACCCAGGGCACGCCTTCGGACAGCCGGTGCCGCCATCAGTGCCCAAGGTGTGCCGAGGGGCCACCTCACCCGACGGCCGGTTTCGCCACGAGTGCCTGATCACCACGAAAAGGCCACCGCAGCCGGTAGGGTGCGGTGGCCTCTCTCATTGTCAGCCGCGGCGGAACCACAAAATTGTTTCACTGTCTTATAATTACTTGATACGAAGTATCTACGTATGGTAGCATCTACTTGTGTAAATCGTTTCTTAACAGTATGGTTCCCTGCCCCGCCTTCCGTACTCATCTCGGAAAGGAGTACCTAACCATGCAGCTCGGACTTCGGCACAAGCTGGCGTTGAGCCTCGCTGGCATCCTGCTGCTGCTTGGCGGCTGCGTAATCACAGGCATTTGGTGCCTCCAGGTCCAGGCAAATGCCTACAACGAACTATTCAACTATATCAAGAGTAGCCAGGCAGTCGCCATGCAGAACGTAGGAGCGCAAGAGGCAGAAATTGCAGCGACTGTGTGCCGCCTCCGCATCGTGATGCTGAGCCTCGCCTGCCTGAGCGGCGCCGCTGCTGTTGCCGTCGCCGCCTCCCTCGCCAACTCCGTGAGTAAGCCGCTCAAAAAGGTCGCCAGTGCGATGGCACAGGTGGCAGCCGGCGACCTCAGCGAACCGCAGCTCCCTCCCGAAACCAAAGATGCGATCGGCACCGTGGTCCGAGCCATGAAGCAGATGGTCCCCTCCCTCCGCAGTCTGGTTGCGGGGGTCGCAAACACCTCCGAGTCGGTCGTCAGCTCTGCGCAGGATCTGGATGCCACCACCACCGCCATGTCGGACTCCACCACACAGGTGGCCGAAAGCATCGCTCAGATCGCCGAGGGGGCCAATCAGCAGGCCCAAGCCGCCAACAGCATTCAGTCGCAGATGGGAGAACTGCAGGAAGCCATTTCGAAGGTCGCCAGCGGTGCGCAGCAGCAAGCTCGCCAGGCGGACCAAGCAGCCCAGGATGGCGAGGCCATGGTGGCGCAGCTGGCCACTGTGTCGCAGCAGGTGGAGAGCGCCACCGCCACAGCCGAAGAGACTCTCTCCAGCGCCGAAGAAGGCCACTCGGTGGTGAAGCAGGCGCTCAGTGCGATGGACGCCATTCGGGAGAGCGCCTCTGCCACTACGGAGCGGGTCACCCGCCTGGGCGAACTCTCCGGCCAAATCAGCGTCATCACTGAGACGATCACTGAAATTGCCAGCCAGACCAACCTGCTGGCCCTCAACGCCGCCATCGAGGCGGCCCGGGCCGGCGAACAGGGCCGGGGCTTTGCCGTGGTGGCCGATGAGGTCCGCCGCCTGGCCGAAAAGGTGGCCGCCTCCGCCAAGGAGATTGCTGCACTCATCGGCCGCATTCAGTCCGCCACCGACGAAGCGGTCACCGGCATGCAGCACGTCAACGAACAAGTGGCCACCGGGGCCGAATGGGCCAAAAGCGGGGGCTACGCCCTGCGTACAATTGTGAAAATGATCGCGAAAACCAAAGACCACCTGGCCGAAATCAGCCAGGCCACCCGCGAGGTCCTGTCGGCCAGCGAAAGCGTTCAGGCCGCCGTCGCCAGCATGTCCGAAGTGGCCGAACAGAATACAGAAGCAGCCAAAGCCATGGCAGCCAACGCCCAGGGGATCGTCGATCAGGTAACCACCATCGCCGCCTCTACCCAGCAGACCGCCGCCGCTGCCGAAGCCGTCTCAGCCTCCACCGAGGAACTCTCTGCTGCAGCGCAGGCCATCGTCCATGCCAGCAACCAGCTGACCGCCGCGGCCCACAAGATGCACGATCAGGTATCAACATTCCGGTTGTAAAACATTCGAAGGGAGGCTGCGCAACCATGCCTGACCGGAAATACGCCTTTTCGTGGGAACTTCTGGGCGACATCGACTTGGGGCGCCCCAACCTTGGACCGCTGCTTCGCCTGGAACTCTACCGGCTGATGCAGTTCACCTTCCGCGACGTCCTGGAACGGCACTACGGATCCGACATGACAGATCAGCTTTTCCGGGAGGCTGGTTGGCTGGCGGGCAAGGCTTTTTACGATCATCAGATCGCTCCGGTGGAAAGCCTGAACGAACTGGTCCGAAAGACCCAGGAAGCCCTGCGGACCCTGCAGATGGGCATCCTCCGGGTGGAGGAGGCGGACCTAAACACCGGCAAGTTTGTGCTGACCGTGGAGGAAGACCTGGACTGCTCCGGGCTGCCCGAGCTGGACTTCGAAACCTGCAAGTACGACGAGGGGTTCCTGTCGGCCATCCTTGAGTCGTTCACCGGGAACCGCTATGAAGTCCGGGAGGTCGAGTGCTGGTGCACCGGCGGCCGCTCCTGCCGGTTTGCGGCCAAGGTGGTGGAACAGGTGTGAGCGCCCAGCCGGTTCCCGAGGATGATGGAACCCGGGCGCTGGACCTCGCGGTGGCCGCCCTCGATGATCTCATCAGGAACCGCTTTCCCAAGAACCTGCCGGAGGCCCTGCAGGTCCATCCGGAATTCGTGCAGCTGTACGCCAACATCAAAGAGTTGCGAGAGGTGGTAGCCGCAATCACGGCTGGAGACCTGAGCCGCCGAGTCACCCAGAAAGGGTTCTGCGCAGGCAGCCTCAGGTCGCTGCAGTCCAAGCTCCGCCATCTGACGTGGCAGACACAGATGATCGCGGCGGGCGACTTCAGCCAGCGAGTCGACTTCCTGGGGGAGTTTTCCACCGCGTTCAACTCCATGACAGCGGCCCTGGCCAAGGCGAAGGCAGACCTGGAGGACAGCGAGCGGCGCTACCGGCTGTTGGCGGAAAACGTCCGCGACATGATCATCACGCTGGGCTTCGACGGACAGGTCATGTGGGTCAGCCCCTCCATCGGGGGGCTCCTGGGGTACACCCAGGAAGAATGGGTCGGCCACACCATCGACGAGATCTTTGCATATCCCTCCGCCCAGACGTACAAAGAGACCCTGAAGCGGTACATGACGCCGGACAATACCGCCAACCTGCCGCCCACGTTGGAGGCCCAACTGGTCCGAAAGGACGGATCGACCGTTTGGACCGAAACCTCCCTGTCTGCGCTGACCGACGGCGAGGGGAATCGCACGGGCCTGGTGGGCGTGGTGCGGGATATCAGCGACCGCAAGCGGATTCAGGACGACCTCTACCGGCTGGCCACCACAGACGCCCTCACAGGCGCCCTCAACCGCCGCCACTTCTGGCAGTTGAGCAACCAGGAGGTACAGCGCTCCATCCGGTACGGACATCCCCTGTCGCTGATCATCATGGATGTGGATCATTTCAAGTCGTTTAACGACACCTACGGCCATGCTGCGGGCGACCTGGTGCTCCGCACCCTGGCCCAGGTGGGGCAGAAGTGCATCCGGGCCACAGACGTACTTGCCCGCATCGGCGGCGAGGAGTTCACGGTGCTGCTGCCCAGTGTCTGCCTGGACGGCGCCATCAGCGTAGCCGAGCGGCTGCGCCGGACCTTCGAAGAGCTGCGCATTCGCCTGGATTCCGGCGAGACGATTTCCTTCACCGTCAGCGCCGGCGTTGCGGAGCGGACACCGGCGGACCGGACCTTCGAGGACCTCTTCCGGGCGGCCGATACGGCCCTCTACGAGGCCAAGAACGGTGGACGCAATCGAATCTGTTTTCGCAGAGCGGAGGATAGATAGCAGAGCAGAGCTGCCCGGCAAGTACCAGGCAGCTCCTTTTTTTGACATGAATGCGAGCCCGTGCGCGGCGCCGCCCAGCTTCCAGCGCAGGAGCTGCGGGCTTCCGCCCCTTCTTCAGCAGCGCCAAAACCGCCGGCAACGCTCCAACCGCCTGCGCTGAAACTGCTGGCGGCCACCCCGCAGCCGCCAGTGCCATGACTGCTGCCGACCACTCCGAACCGCCGGTGCCGAAACTGGTGGCGACCACCCCTCAGCCGCCGGAGCCAATACTGCTGGCGACCATCGGCTGGTAAGTCCTCCTTGAGCAATTCTGCTCCTCTGGCGCCGCGGTTTGTGAAGAATGAATAAAGTTGAGCCCTTCGGGCCTGAGCAGCACGTCAAGGCGTTTAAGTGACCAACCGCTGCGAGCCCTGAGAAGTCCTCCAGAGCCCTGACTTAAAGACGTTGAACCGCACTGGTCTTCACCTGTGTGTCATCTCGTTTAAGTCG
>ENA-OWPA01001775-OWPA01001775.1-bioreactor-metagenome-genome-assembly--contig:-NODE-1775-length-12502-cov-34.010382_pt1 | contig 12502 bp, 13 predicted proteins | sample MGYA00238139_ERZ651803 | MGnify/ENA primary metagenome ERZ651803 (study PRJEB26909, sample SAMN07631231) | bioreactor metagenome | isolation source: Switchgrass digestor | place: USA: Dartmouth...
ATTGGCAATGAAGCCAGACAAAACAATATCATTGAAGCCTAGCCAACCAAAATGAACTGTATAATCCGCATCATAAACAATGCCTAACAATTTATAAGCAACATAAGAATATATAACAGCAACATGAGGTACTATACCACCTTCTAAAGGGTTCGTAAAATCTCCAAATGCTAAAACTGGGCAATCTGAATCAATTGCATTCATTACAGTTTCAATTGTATAAAACGGTTTAACGCGAGAGGTATGTTTATAAACTAAGCCTCTTGTTTTAGCATATTTTTCCATAACACCTTTAATAATAGTACTATTTACACCAATATGTGGATCTAGCTCAAATAAAACTTTTGTTAATGAATTATTACCATTTTTTAAACCATTTTTTTGAGAGTTTGTCCAATAAATATCATCCATAATATCATCTGAACCAATATTTTTATACTTATCATGATATGCTATTGCCATATTAAGAGCAATATATCCACATACTTGGCCACTATAATGCCCATATGAATCAAGATTAACAAAGAACTCTGGATGAGCAATGCTACCTGAAAGAGAGGCCGCTTGAATAGTAACACTTGTGCTTTGAATTGTACTTATTTTTTTACCACTATTAACATATTGCAATACAGCAGTATCTTTTTTCTCTTGTAATGCCTGATACATTTTATCTGTTACTTCTTGATAAGATTTTAAAGATGCTATATCTAATTGTGTATCAATCACAGTGTGAACAAACTTGTCCTCTTGTAATATATAATAATTTTTTGGTCCGCCATAATATAAATCTTTTTCATAATTTAAATAAGGTGACGGACTATTAATCCCCCTCTCTACAAATATTCCTGAATCAACTGAATAAATCATATAACCAATTGGCAATAATTCAATTACTTTATACTCATTTCCGGAAAAATCATAAACGCTCTTGATTTTACTGATCGTTCTATCCTCTCCAGTAAGAGTTATCCTCTCATAAGCTAACGCTTCTAGTCTTCGATCTTTAAAATCCTTAATTTCAAGATTACTTGCTCCACAAACTATCAAATTAAATAAAAACCCCATTAAAAAAACTACTAACCATAAATAAATAATTTTTTTATTCATCCTTATCTACCTCTCTTAAACTTAAATTTAAAAACTAACAAAAATTTTTTTTGCTAGTTACCAATATTAAGACGTATAAAACATTCAAAAATCTCCTAAAAATTTAAATTTTTTTCAATTTATGCCATATTTATTTGATTTTAAATAATAAAAATTGCTATTATAAATAAAATTAATATAAATACGCTACTTGGTATATGATAAAAAAGGAGAATAATATATATATTCTCCATCTTTGTTTTATTTAACACAATGATTTTATAAAAAATCTTATTTATTTCTAACTTTGTATATATTTAAATAATAGTACATTGAAGTCATTAATTCATTGGTCAATTCATATTTTTTAGAAAATAATTTAAACTTATTGTTCGTAACTTTTAAATAACATAACCCATACGGCTTAAAAAGTTCCTCTTTTAAGAAAATTAGTTTTTCAACTTCATAATACTTGTTAATTTTTTCACTTGTATTTGTAATGTTACTTATATTAATAAATTTTAAAATTTCCTTTTTAATCAAAGGTAATTCTAAAACAAAGAAAAAATTTGGTTTTCCTCCTTCAGTTAAGTCTCTAGCCAATCCGATTAAATTTTCTTCTATTGAAAAATTAACGTTAAAATCATCTAAGTCTATTCCTGTTTCTTTATATATTTCTTTTTTTACACCTTTAATGAGACCATTTGAAGTAAAGTTTCCATCTTCATCAATTGCATATTTAAATTTTAAACTAGCTGTTGTACTACTGGCTAATTTATTTTTTGAAATCGAAGTTTTATTTGTTCGTTTACTTAATATTAAATACCCATCCGATGTAATAATTAAAACACTAAAACCAATATGATTTGATAATTTTGATTTTTCTAAAGGGGTTAATTTGGATCCATATTCAAAAACTTTTCTAACGGTTAGATGTTTCCCAAGCGGACCATCCATTGTTCTATTTGTTAATAAAGAATTATAATATGTTGTTACACTTGTTTCTAGACACAGTGCATTATTAGTTTCTTCAATTTTATCTAATCTGATTAAATTATTATTTTCAATATATGAATACTTATGAAAACTCATTAATTCTTTATAATGAATTTGAAAAAATATTGGTAAAGAATATTCTTTATCTTTGAAATGTTTAATTTCAATTGTTTTTTTATTTATATTTTCATAAATACTTACATATGGAATAATAAACTTTTGATTATTAAGAAATAAATTTAAACATTTTTCATCTTTGTATATTTTATATAATTTATGATAATCAAATTCAATTTTTTGTATATCTTCTAAACTTCTACTTAAAATTTGAACAATTGCTACAAGTAAGGCACCAACAAATGCTGGAATAATAACTGATAATCCGATTTCAATCTTGGTCAAATCGCTCCATTTAAAATCTCTTTTTATACTAATCATTACTAGAAACATTATGACAACTAATAGTAACGGTTGAAAGTCCTTAAAATATTTATTGCATAATATTTTATAAAGAAATTTTTTGAATTTTTTCAAATATAATCCCCCAATTACTAGATATTCAATCGCGTTATTCTAATATTATATTATTCTTTATTTTTTTACAAATTTCTTCTAGCAATTTCGGATTAGTCGAATCACCTGATAAAATAGGTAATTTTGGCCATCCTTCATCGTACCATTCTATCCCTGCGAAAACTATTTTATTTTTATAACGCGGTATTATATGAAAATGTATATGATTATCAACCATCATTAACATTAAATAATTAATTTTATCAAAACTAAAAGACATTTTTAAAGATTTTTCAATTACTTTTATTATATTACTCATATCTGCAAACTCATCTTGAGTTACTTCTGAAAAATTCCTACATAATCTCTTTAATGATAATACTCCTGATCCAAGCGTTGCTTGGTTTGGTCTTAAAGACCAAACCCAATGATTTGTTTCAAAAAGTTTATATTGTTCGACTTGAAATTTTATTTTAAATTCTTCTAATGACATAAAAACACCTCCAAAATTATCGATGTTTTTTAATTATACGTATATAAAAATTCTTTGCTGTACCGAATATATATTTAAGTTCATTTGATTTAGTAAATAATAATAAATAAATTAATGCCAATGAACCAAATAATACGATTCCTGATAAAATCCATTTAATTAAATTATTAATTACAACTGTTCTAAAGATCAACCACACACCTATTATTGATAGAGTAAAACATAAAATATATATTGTATTTTTCACAAAATATTCTTTCACGTTTTTATTAAAACCGAATTTATAAATAATTATTGGATCAAAAATCATTGTTGTAGTTAATTTGCTTATCGAGGTTGCATAGATAACACCTGCAACTCCTAATATTTTTCCTAGTATTATAGATAAAACAATATTAAAGATAACAGTTAGTATGGGTCTAAATTGATTATATCGATGTAATCCCATTGTTGTCCGATAAATCCAAAGAACTTGATTAAGCCCTGTAACAAAAAAGTTAAGTGAAAGTGCTAAAGCTACATTTTGCGAAAGTAAATATTCTTGTCCTACCCACAAATTAATAAATGGATTAATAAGTATGAATAAGCAAATGGAAATAATAGAATAAACAAAAAAAGATATGAAATTTATTACATTAAACATTTGTACTTTTTTTGGTTTATCATCAGTAACGTTTAAATTTCCAACACTTGGTGCAAGTGATGAGAAAATAATTCCACATAACCTGGCTAAACTATTAGTTATTAATTGATAATTTGATAAGAATCCAACAATTGTTAATCCAAAAAGTGAAGAAATAATAATATTATCAGTACTATCCACTATAACATTAGATAATCTATAAATTGCTGTCCCTTTAACACTATTATATACAAAAGATTTTTCATCATGTGGAACGACTTCTGGCTCTATGTTTTGAAGTTTATAAAGTTTTCTTGCCTTTATTGACAAGGCAATATTTTCAATAACTACAATGGTACTATTTGAAATTAAAAATATTATATAATTTTTTGTGAAATATAAAATAGTAATTTGGGTAATAACTTTTATAATTAAAAATACAATATGATAACAATTTTTTATATATTCTTTTTGGTCAGCAACTATAATTGATATTTTTGAATACATCAAGTATGATAATATAACCTCTATAACAAATAAATAATAAATAAAATATAGATTACCTATTTGATTTGCATCTTTAATAATATAGTTTAAAAACGGTAAAAGAATCAAACTAAATATGAAAATTGCTAATGAAACAAATTTATAAATTTTTGAGAAAAATTTTTCATACCCCCTTAATTTAGAATGGTCACCATCCCTAAGGGGTTTATAGTACGAATACATCATCGCGGTTCCAAAACCTAGTTCAATTACTGAAAATAATGAAATAACATTTGAAAATAAACCACTAATTCCTAAAGCTTCTTTGGACAAATATTTAATAAAAAAAGTTCTAATAACAAAATTGGCAAGAAGGGATATTCCATATGTTATATACCCGATAATAGTATTTCTTGTTGCATTTATAACTCTACTATTTGCTTTTGTCATTTATATTATTCACTCCTAGGTTTTGAAACAATGATTATCATTTAATTATTATTAAATAATCTATCAATTAATTCAACCGTTGTAATAAATTCAACATCCGGCCATTTATCTAGAATCTTTTCAATTAATTCTGCAAGTTTAATTAAATTTTTCTCCCGATTTTCCGGATGAATATATCCTATATAATTAAGTCTATGTGTATTAATTATGGCAGGCTTTTTATGTTTAAAAGCAATTTCAATTTGTTTCAAACATCTTTCAACAACATCATTATCATTATCCAATGTAGGTTCAAAACTACAATTTCTTATAAGGTATGTTTGACCAAACTTAGATTTTTTACCTAAATAGTTACGCTTTCTTTTAAATTTCCCACTTTTTTTCTTACTCGGAACTAACTGATGGTTTGCTCCTTGAATATATTTAATATCATATTTCTTAAGTGTCTTTTCTAATTTGTCATTCCAAACATGACAACAAGGCACAAAGGATATTGATCTGAAACCAAAAATTTGCTCAAATAAATTTACCGCATCATTAAGAATTTCATCTAATTTTTCTTCAGAATTAGCGATTGGGTAACCAAATGCATCCATGTATGCAAACTTATTATCTTTAGAAAAGGCCATACCACCACTAATCATATTATTATCAAATGATAATCTTAACATTTTATTGCTCGACCTCAAATCTTCCATCCATCTTTCAATATTAAGATGTTCACGACAATGCAATTGAGGAAAAATATACCCTTTTTCAATTCCCTCTTTCCATAATTTAAAACTATTTTTATGCTCAGGATAACTTGCCAAAGTATTTAAAAACGATTCATAATAGTACTGTTCAAAATTGTTTAGCTTTATTCTTTTAAAATCAGGATTAGCTACTGAACAGTTAATTGTAAAAATTGGATGTCTACCTCTTAAATCTTTATACGAATTTAAAACTGAAAAAAGTGATTTTAGATCTTCCTCGCTAGCCAACGCATCATATTTTGTGAACAAATCAGAATCAATAGGATCACCTTGTTGAATCATGATATCATATGCTTCAATAGAAGACGTTCTTATACTCCCCCAATCATCTGATTCAAAAACAACATATTTATTAACTGTTTTTATTCCTTTTAGATTAATATAGTTATATTTTAATATGAATTTAATGTTTTTTAAAGAAGTTTTGATTTTACTAAATAATTTTTTTCTCATTGCTGCCCCCTAATTATTAATCAACTAAATATACATCTTGTGTTGGCCTTCTTTTTTCTATCGATGGTAGTTTTTGGTATTCTCCATATAGTTGAGTTAAATATTTAATTGGCTCTTGTGGAGCATAGAAATAATAATTATCAAAAGGTAATAAAATTGGTTCTCCGTAAATTTCACGTTTCATAGTTTGTTTTTCATATGAATATTGGCTAGCCATTGAACAAACACAAGCAGTGTCTTCATTTGCGAACATTTGAAAAATCCTGTCCATTTTAGCTATTATACAATTATATCTTATTGGTGCTAAAAAGACTCTTACAATTTTTCTAAATGAATTTTTAATCTTATTTTTTGATTGAATATATCCTTTGTAATGAAGAAGTTTTTTATAAAATCGTATTTTGTTTGCATGTTTTTTTGCAAGACTATAACTATTTGGAACATTATCAATTGGAAAAACATCTAAAAATAATGCATGATTAAATTTTTTAGGTTCATTTGTTTTAATATATGTACCTGGCACATAAATTCTAGTTAAAGGAAAATTAGCATGCTTGTTAGTCTTGTAATTTGATATTATATAATTTTTTGAAAACTTACTGGAAAGGGCTAAAAATTTTTCGTAATCTTGTCTTAACATCCCAACATCTATATCATCATCCCAAGGTATAAATCCTTTATGCCTTACTGCCCCCAACAATGTACCACCTATCATATAATATTTAATATTATGTGTAATGCAAAAATTATGAAACTCACTCATTAACTGTAAAAGTATTTCTTGTACTTGTTGTGTATTAATTTTTCTCAAGAGAAACACCCCCGGGTTGTAAATTTAAATTGAGTGCAGAATGAATTAACATCAAATAAAAAGAAAGTAAATAGTTAAATAACATACTTAAAAAGAAAAATAAAACTAACATAACTAATAAAGGTATATAATTCAATAGTTTACGTTTAATATTATTTTTTTTATAACCTACAAATATTACAATAATTGAAGTGATAAACAATGAACTTCCAATTAGTCCTAGATGATATATCAACTCAATGAAAAAATTATGAATACTTTTATCATTTACTAATCCATATTTTGGATTGTTACCAAAAATAATAACCCCTGGATTTTCGTTAAAAAACAACAAGTAATCTTTCCATATTAAATCTCGTCCTGTCAAAAAAGTTGTTCCTTCACTTAAAAATAGCCTTGAATAAAATAAGCTTACACTTTCAATTATTCCTCTAAAACTCAAAATAATAAGAATAATAATAGAAACAAAATAGAAAAACAACTGAGTCTTCTTCTTCTTTCTAAATAATATAACAAAAAGTAATAATAATAATGGAATATATATTAAAATAAATGACTTACTAATTGTTAATAATCCAAATGAAGATAAAACAATAAAAACAAGCCAAAATAATCGATTTATTATTCCTTTATAGTATAATAATAGTAAAGAAAATATTGAAATAAACAATGCAACCGTATAATAATTTGGGTCAGTCATTAAACCCGAAAATCGTGCTCTTCCTGATAATGGGTCTATATTTAAATCAGAATAATAAGCCAATAATTGAGGAATAGACTCTTTAAAAAGACCTACTATTGATGATAAAATTAGTCCCCATATAAAAAACATTATTAGATTTTTAAAACTCACATTATTACTAGCATAAAAATATAACAACATTAAATGACTAATTAATTTTATTATGTTTTGATAATCAAAATTTAATCTTAAAACAATAAATATGCTGAAAGATAAAATTGCAACATAAATATTATAATCATGTTTTTCTTGCTGTATAAATAACAAAATTACAGCCTCTAAAAATAAAAATGTAAATAATGATGTTGAACCAGGCGAAAAATTATAAATAAAAGCAAAGGGGGATAATCCAATTAAGAAATAAAAAATTTCATCTTTTCTTAAAAAAAATAATATAATTGAATTTAATACATACGAAACAATTATTGGAGCAAAGGAAAACAACCCATATACAATTAAAGCATATTGAATCAATAAATAAAATATCAAAAAGAATTCTCTTGATACAAAATAATTAAAATTTCTACTTTTTGTAATACTTACTTGCATTAGATTCTCCTTTTTAATAAGTTTATCCATTTATTAGACGCCTAAATTGCTCTATGGCAATATCGTTATTTAAATCTATTTTTAGACGTCTTTTTACTATTAACAGTTCTTCTTGATTATTTAAGATCTTAATAATACCTTGTTTAATACCTTCTGTACTATTTTCACACACCCAACCATAATATGGTTTTTGAATCATTTCAACAGCCGATATAGTTTTTGTTGTAAGAACTGGTAATCCAATAGCGATAGACTCATCTATTACCATTGGAGCCGCTTCATGGAAAGAAGGTAATAAAAATAAATCTGCATTTTTCATATACTTGTATGGATTAATTTGATTACCATATAGATAAATATAATTTTCAAGATTAAAATATTTTATTTGATAAATTAATTTCTCTCTTAATGGACCATCACCAATAATATGGTATTTTATTTTATAGTTTTGCTTAATTAATTCATAAATTACTTCTACTGCTCTTAGTAATCCCTTTTCTTCACTTAAACGTGAAACTGTAATAATGTTAAAGAAAGTCCGATCAAACTGAATATTTTCTTCGTTGATTAATTTATTAATTAAATTATAATTTGTACAATTTTTGACAACATACATCTTATTACTAATTTCAGGTATACACATTAAAACTTGATTCTTACATCCATTAGATACAGTTGCAATTTTGTCAAATTTCAAATATAATTTTTTGTTATGCTTAGTATTCAATCCACTTTTTATATAGTCTGCATGTATAAATCCGATTTTTTGTTTTGCATCAATTTTATACAAAACAAATTCATTACATCCTCCGTAAAAACTTCTTTTTTGTGGGCCATGGTGAAATGAAATTGCGTAATCATAATAATGTTCAATTTTTTTTGCAGTTAATAACATTAATTTTATTGTAAAACTAAATCCGAAAATTTTTGTTAAAATAACTAAAAATGCTCTAATTAAATACAAAAAGAAATTTTTTTTTAATTCAAATTGGCTTTTACCGATTAATTCGAAAATAAAATTTGATTTTATTATTTTCACACTATCTGGAATCTCAGATAAGTACTGTCCTGTTTTTGCAAATAATAATAATGTGATATCATAGTCAGTATATATCTCATTTATTAAATTTACTAGTGCCTTTGCAATTCCTCCACTTTTTAAATTATTATTTACAAATATTATTTTTTTTTTGCTATTATGTTGCATATGACTCACCAAATTTAAAAGTTTTTAATCCCTTTTTTAATTAACCTAAAAATCTGTAAGATTGAAAATTCGTTTGTATATTTTGAATATTTAAACGAATAGTATATAGCAATAATCCACTTTAATTTAGGAAATAAATTTGCTAATAAAATTCCTTTATCAAAAAAGTATTTTTCATTATATCCTTTAAACCAGGTTGAACTAGAAGTATCAGTTGTAGCAATTACTACAGGGTAACTATATATTCGAAGTTTTTTTCTAAATGCTTCTCTTAAAAACAAAGAATCCTCTCCTGAACTGTATGGTGCACCACCACCATAAAGCAATGAAAACCACAAATTATTTTTTAACAATGATTCACGCTTAATCACAAATCTAGGTGCTCCATAACGCATTGAATTAAATATATTTAATCTCTTAATTTTTTTAATTTTTGTGCGTTCGCAATTGCTATTATCGCTATATTCCAAGTCAAATATTATCATATCAGCCTTAGGTAATTTATGAAAAGCTTCAATGATAGTATTATGAAAATTGTCTTTATACGTTAAATCTTCGTCAGCAAATACTAAATATTTAGCAGTAGAAAAAAGGATCGCAATATTTCTATTTTTGCCAACTCCACGATCATTAGTTGTAATCATTTTTAACACATTTCCATCCTTTATAATTTCTTTATATGAGAACTCATCGCTTTGATTGGCAAAAACAGCATTTGTATTTATATTCATTTTTTCATATAAAGAAAAATCTTTTTGTTTCATGCATGCAACTAATACTTCTACTTCTTTATCCATTTATATCCCTCACAATATAATTTATCCAATAATTAGTTTAAATTACTCACATATTTTCTTACGAAGTACAGTTGACGAAATTCCCTGAGTATATGGAAAATATACTAAATCAACTCCTACTTCTGCAAACTGCTTTTCTAATTCAATGTATTTTGGTGTGCCCTTCCAATCATCACCAACGAAAAACGCATTGAATTTTAGTTTTTTCCAAGCTTCAAACTTGTCTAATGAAGTTTGAGTTACTACTTCATCAACATATCGAATTGCACGGACAATTTCACAACGTTCTTCAAAGGGAATGATTGGAGTTTTGTTTTTGTAAGATTGAACTAATTCATCAGTACTAACCCCAACAATTAAATATTCACATTGTTCTTTGGCACGTCTAATAATATTTAGATGGCCAATATGAAACATATCAAAAACACCCGTAACATACCCTACTTTATATTTTTTGGACATTATTAGCACTCCTTTCTTATTTTAAGTTTATCTTTTAAATTTAAACTTCTTTAAAATTCTACTTATTAACCATTTTGTGTCTAATAAAAATAATTCAAAATTAGAAGCATAATGGTCACTTAATTCTTTTTTTCAAGTAAATAATCTAAAACTTCTGAAACAGGAACAAACCATCCATCTTTTTTTTAAATATTCTAAATTGCTTTTAACTTCTTCATTCAATTCCCCTTTTTCATTAACAAATTTTTTACCAAAATGTGTATAAACGATACATAAGCCACCTTCCTTTTCAAGATTGTCAATGTTTTTCTTACTTGTTAAATTTATAAACTCTTTGACAGTATCACCATCAGACGCACTAAAAAAGTAATTAACATATGGTTTATTTTTAACTTTATAAGGCATATATTTATCGTATTTTAATGTATTAATACCATAGAAGCAATGGTTTCTCAAATATTTAATCCTCTATTGATTTATATCTCCCCAAAATTGAGGATGACCAATCTCGTCTTCATAAAATTTCTCTTTATGAAAAATTTTATAAACAAATTTCAATGGATTAACAAACCTTTTTGACCCCCAATACAAATTATCAGTATTATCCCCATGATTTACTTGAATTTTAGGGTAATAACCTATTTTTTCTTTGAAAACTTCGATACCATTAATAATTTCTTCTCTATAAAATGCTCCTGATCCAACATTGTGTAAAGCTATTTCAAATCCTGTATCCCTCAAATCAAGTATGAAACGATAATAATCTTCATCCATTAAACTATATCCTATATACATATTTCGTGAAGGATATACCCAAACTGTTTTTGTTGTTTTAATATTTAAATCATTTAATAAACCATAAATTGGTTTTATATTATCAACAAAACTATCATCTGTATCATCAATTATTGTAAATGCAAATTTTTTATTATTTGGCCAATCCATTTTCCCCTCCTAAATTTTCGTAGTTTAATTTTTACTATTATTCTTTTCAATTTAATTAATCCAAATCTTGATAAAATTAATATAGAAATAAATATTTTTTCTGCTCCAAATTTATGTTTATAATCTCCGCCACCAGTTAATTCATAAAATTTTAGCCCTAACTTTGACCCCTTACACATTACATAATATCTTGCCAAATCATTTGCATTGTAATTTAAATATTCTTGATCAGAGGCAGATCCAAACGAATGCATCCATTTGCCATCAAAATAATCAATACTTTTTGCAATAATTTTATCTTCTAATTTAATTAGTGTGAGTATTATTTTTCCTGTTTTAATTAAAGAATCCCATAGTACTTTAACTTTTTCTTTAGAATATGTTGGTATTATATTTGATTCATTAAATACCTAAATTAATTGAGAATAATATGCATCAATAAACTCATCTCTATTGTAATTTTCTTCAACGATCAGCACTTTTCTAATAGTTTGTCTTACTGATTTTCTAGTTGATTAAGTATATTCCATAATTATTTCATCTTCACTACTATACAAAGGAGTAATGTATGTTTCTTGTGATTCGATTAAAAATCCCGCTTTTTGAGCTAGGAACTTCTCTGAATCATCTAAAATGATACTAAATTGAGCATATAAGTATTTTTTCTTTAAATATTTCTTAAATTCACTAAAAAATTTTTCATAATATTTGGAGTCCATAATATGATCTATATATCCTGTACTCCATCCTTCAAGCGGCGAAACAAAAATTTTAAAGAAAAGGAATTTTATTTCGAAAAAAGGAAAAATTCCAATACATTCATCATTTTCTATTATTTTAATATACTTTGCATTAAGATTTTGAGTTTTTCCAATAAAACTTAACCATTCTAATGAATGATACATTCTATAATTACTATGTAAGTAAAAGTATTGTCTAAGTAATTGTTCATATTCTTTTTTATCAATTAGGATAAATTTCATTTAATTGATTCTTCTTTTTTAAAAAGATTAAATACGCTTATAATTGAACCAATACCATATGAAATGTGAAACAACGGATGTAAAATTAATAGCCAAAAAAAATATGTTATTCTAAATTTTGATTGTTTTAATGAAAAGAAAATATTCAATAA
>ENA-OWPA01001776-OWPA01001776.1-bioreactor-metagenome-genome-assembly--contig:-NODE-1776-length-12496-cov-3.333521_pt1 | contig 12496 bp, 13 predicted proteins | sample MGYA00238139_ERZ651803 | MGnify/ENA primary metagenome ERZ651803 (study PRJEB26909, sample SAMN07631231) | bioreactor metagenome | isolation source: Switchgrass digestor | place: USA: Dartmouth...
AGGACGGGCAAAGATGGTGGATGTCTCAGAAAAAGCGGATACCACAAGAGTTGCTGTGGCTCGCGGGCAAGTTGAAATGCAGCCGGAAACCTTGGAGAGAATTCGCTTAGGGCAAATCGCCAAAGGAGATGTTCTGGCCGTAGCTCAAGTAGCAGGAATAATGGCAGCCAAACAGACTTCCTCTATTATTCCCATGTGTCACCCCTTAGGGATTACCGGAGCAAAGCTTAAATTTCAACTCCTTCCTCCTGGAACGATAGAAATAGAAGCAGAGGTTAAAGTCACAGGTAAAACAGGGGTGGAGATGGAAGCCCTGACAGCGGTCAGTGTGGCAGCATTAACCATATATGATATGTGCAAGGCCATTGATAAAACCATGGTCATTAGCAATATAAGGCTTATGGAGAAATCCGGAGGGAAAAGCGGCCACTTTGTCCGTCATGAGTAAGCATTATTTTTATAATAGATTTCCGCATATGGTCCTAGGTTGTTTAGTTTAAAAGTGTAAAATCCAATAGCAACCTTGGACGTAAGTATTAAAAGAAAGCATAAAAAGAAAGGAAGATCATGATGGCGAAGATTGTTGCAGTATGTACCAGTGAGAAAAAGGGAATGCGCAAAAAGAATATCGGTGAAGCTATGCTCAAGGCCAATTATGGGATTGAAGGAGACGCCCATGCAGGAGACTGGCACCGGCAAGTGAGCTTATTGGCTATAGAAAGCATCAAGAAAATGCAGGATATGGGTTTGGATGTACACCCGGGAGATTTTGCGGAAAACTTGACGACTGAGGGGATTGATTTGGTGAGCTTACCCTTGGGTACTAAATTAAAGCTTGGGGAAACAGCTCTCGGAGAAGTAACCCAAATCGGTAAAGAATGCCATACACGCTGTGCCATTTATTATCAAGCAGGGGACTGTGTCATGCCCAAAGAAGGAATCTTTATTCGCGTCCTGCAAGGCGGCCCCATTCGCGTGGGAGATACGATTGAGGTGGTAGAATAATGCTTAAAGTTGGAGTGATTACAGCCAGTGACAAAGGCTCCCAGGGTCAAAGAGAGGATCTCTCAGGAGCAGTACTTAAAGAGCTGGTTAAAGAAATCGATGGGGAAGTAGTTCTTTATACCATCTTACCCGATGATCAGGAACTACTGGCTCAAACCATGAAAAAGTGGGTGGATGAAGAGGGTTTAGACCTTATTCTTACTACGGGAGGTACAGGATTTTCTTTACGGGATGTAACTCCGGAAGCCACCCTGTCTATTGCTGACCGCGTGGTTCCGGGTATTGCTGAAGTAATGCGCTATGAGAGTTACAAAATAACTCCGAAAGCCATGTTAAGCCGCGCTGTAGCTGTATTGCGCAAAAAGACTTTAATCATCAATATGCCTGGGTCTCCCAAGGCATGTAAAGAGTGCTGGGCAGCCTTGGTTCCGGCATTGCCCCATGGGCTGCAGATTCTCAAAGGTGAAGCCAGTGAGTGCGCTACACCTGGCGCCTAAAAACTTTAGCTCGCTTGTCACCCCTGTCCTTTTCCTGCGTATCTTATACTAAGGAGAAGAGAAAAGGGGTGATTTTGTTTGAAGGCAATTGCTTTTGTAGATTATGAAAATATCTGGACAGGGCTTTATGAACAAGGCTATGAACTAACCCCGGAAGTTCTTATGGAAATCCTCCAACAGTATGTGAAACAGAATAACTATGTACTCATTGCCATTTATTTATATGCTAATTTTGATCGGGAGGAGTTTTGGCGCACTCAGACTTCCTTCGAAAAGATTAATGTCTATACACGCCATGTCTATGGTAAAAACAATTTTGCCAGTACGGGCTTAAGGCGCAATGCTGCTGATGTGGAACTAATTTTAGAAGCACAGGAGATTTTGCTCACCCGCACCCCTGCTTTTGATGCCATCCTGCTCCTGACTGGAGATGGAGATTTCCTGCCATTAGTTCGCAAAATTCGAGCATGGGGAAAAGAGATTAAGGTTATTGGGGTCAATGGCAGTATGCACCATGATTTGCAACCTTTTAGTGACCCGGGAGATTTTTTTAGCTTGCTTACCCAGGATCGCCAGTTGGAGTACAAAGCGGAAAAGGACTTTGAACAGGGGATATTGGTGTTGGCGCGCCTGCAACTAAGTATGGCTTATATTGCTTCTACCAAGGCCCGGGCGGCGTTGTCCGAACAGCTTGGGCTTACTACCTCTCAAGTCAAAGAACTTATCCGGCAGGCCCTGAAAGAAGGAATTCTTCTTGAGCAGGAATTTGCCGATTCCAGCTTAAAGATAGGTAAAACTAAGATATATCTTCTAAACCTGGAGAACTCCTTTGTGCAAGAAGTATTAGGTTCTTCCATCGAAGAAATTCGCAAGCGTTATGAGAAATTGGGAGTATTATGAATTGGTTTGGGATAGAAGAAAGGGAAGACAAAGGGATAAGGCCATGAAGGTCTTGTATCCCTTTGCTGCATTTTAGCTTTTGGAAAAAATATGAATAAACCTCCTGGGGACTGGTCATTAATATTGGTGTATGCAAGTTGAGGAAATGAGATTCTGTCAAATTGAGAGTGGTGCGATAAGGGGAAGATATAGCGAGAAAAAAGGAGATTATTGCTTATAAATCTCTTTTAATTGCAAATGACAGGATTTGATTTCTCAATCTACCTTGCATATTATTATTATGTAATGTTAGCACTCAGTCTAAATGAGTGCTAACAAAAAGAAAAACTAAAGCTCTAAGGAGGGACTTTCTTCAATGAACATTAAGCCTTTAGCTGACCGGGTAGTCATTAAAGCGCTTCCCATGGAAGAAAAGACAAAAAGCGGAATCATTATGCCTGACACTGCCAAAGAAAAGCCTCAAGAAGGAGAAGTTGTTGCAGTAGGGCCTGGTAAGGTGGAAAAAGGAGAACGCATCCCCTTGGATGTTAAAGTAGGTGACCGCGTAATCTATTCCAAGTATGCCGGCACAGAAGTAAAATATGACGGAGAAGAGTATCTGATCCTGCGTGAATCGGATATTTTAGCAGTTATCGGTTAATATAGACCTTCGTACTTACTTGATTATTTATGAACTTGTTTTGTACATTATCTGACTCTTATAATTCTGACTCTCGTTAACTGACTCTCATTAATCTGACGTTGAATGTATGTGCTATATCTACCCATTAAATTCAGTCCTAATTCAAATTATTAAGGAGGAACATAAAGGTGGCTAAACAAATTGTTTTCAATGAAGAAGCACGCCATGCCTTAGAACGTGGTGTTAATGCTTTGGCTGAAGCTGTCCGTATTACTTTGGGACCTAAAGGCCGCAATGTGGTTTTAGATAAAAAATTTGGTGCTCCTTTGATTACTAATGATGGTGTTACCATCGCTCGGGAAATCGAGTTAGAAGACCCCTTTGAAAACATGGGCGCTCAACTGGTAAAAGAAGTTGCTACCAAAACCAATGATGTAGCCGGTGACGGAACCACAACCGCTACCGTTTTGGCTCAGGCTATTATTCGTGAAGGCTTGAAAAACGTAGCTGCCGGTGCCAACCCCATGGGCATTAAGCGGGGTATTGAACAAGCTGTAGAAACCGTTGTCGAAGATATTAAGGCTCATGCTAAACCAATTGAAAGCAAAGAGGCTATTGCTCAAGTTGCTTCCATTTCCGCAGGGGATAACACTATCGGTACTCTCATCTCTGATGCTATGGAAAAGGTAGGCAAAGACGGGGTAATCACTGTTGAAGAAGGTAAAGGAATGACCACCGAACTTCAAGTTGTTGAAGGTATGCAATTTGATCGTGGTTATATCTCCGCTTACATGATTACGGATACCGATAAGATGGAAGCCGTTTTAAACGATCCCTTTATTTTAATCACTGACAAGAAGATTAGCGCTATTGCCGATATTCTTCCTGTTTTGGAGAAAGTCGTTCAATCCGGCCGTCAACTTTTGATCATTGCTGAAGATATTGAAGGGGAAGCTTTGGCAACTCTCGTTCTTAACAAACTCCGCGGAACCTTTACTTGTGTAGCAGTTAAGGCTCCTGGCTTCGGTGATCGTCGTAAAGCTATGCTGGAAGATATCGCTATTCTTACCGGTGGTACTGTTATCACCGAAGACCTGGGCTTGAAATTAGAAAACACCACCATCGATATGTTAGGTCGCGCTCGTCAAGTTCGCGTAACCAAAGAAGAGACCACTATCGTTGAAGGTTCCGGTTCCCCAGACAAGATTAAAGCTCGCGTTGAAGCCATTAGAAAACAAATCGAAGAAACCACTTCCGATTTTGACCGCGAAAAACTCCAAGAGCGTCTGGCTAAATTAGCCGGCGGTGTTGCAGTAATCCAAGTCGGTGCTGCTACTGAAGTAGAAATGAAAGAAAAGAAACTTCGCATTGAAGATGCTCTGGCAGCTACTCGGGCCGCTGTGGAAGAAGGTATCGTTGCCGGCGGCGGCTGCACTTTAGTCCATGCAGCTAAAGCTCTTGATAAACTCGAGCTGTCCGGAGATGAAAAGACCGGAGTAGCTATTGTCCGTCGCGCTTTAGAAGAACCTCTCCGTCAAATTGCTAATAACGCAGGATTTGAAGGTTCCATCGTCGTAGAAAAAGTCCGCAACTCTGAGCGCGGTATCGGCTTCAATGCTCTTACCGAAGTGTATGAAGATATGATTAAAGCCGGTATTGTTGACCCGGCAAAAGTAGCTCGTTCTGCTCTGCAAAATGCTGCTTCCATTGCTGCTATGCTCCTTACCACTGAGTGCTTAGTAGCTGACATCCCTGTAAAGGATAACCCTGCTAATGCTGCCGGCATGGGCGGCATGGGCGGCATGATGTAAGGATAACAAAAGGTCACGAAAAATTTCATAACAAAAATACAAGAAAAAGCTCATACCTCATCGGGTATGGGCTTTTCTGATTTCCTGCCCAAAAGACAGGTTTACTATATATTAAATGGTTAAGATTAAATGGATAAGACCCTTCCATAACTTTAAATAAAGAATAAAACATGGAAATATGTACATTAATAGATGTGTAAAGCTTATTTAAGGAGGGTGTCCTATGACCATAATGGATAAAGTACAATCCGCTACCAGGGCTACGATTCAAGGTATAGTAGACCGGGAACCTGTCAACTATTTAGAGGGTGGAGGCATTTATGGCATTATATCTCAAGGCCGGCATAATTTATGTAGCTTGGAAATAATGTATAACCATGCCCAAGATCCTGAACTCAAAGAGCGGATTGTGGAGGCCATGGAAAAGCTTACCCGGCCTTTGATTGAAGAATGCGAAGAGTTACTGCGGGAAAGCAATGCCGAAGTTCCCAAGTTCCATTTTACCAATCATAAAATGCATAAAGAACCATTGGATATTCCTGATGATGCGCGCATGACCGATATGGAAATCGCAGCTGCCATTGGCACAATGGCTAAAGCGGCTCAAGTAAACATCCTGGCAGCCTTGCAAAACTCTTATCAATTACACATTGGCGTCATGTTCCGCAAGTATCTTGATGAGAGCCTGGATTGGAACTACCGTCTTTTACAGCTGATGATCAATCGTGGTTGGTTACCCCATGTTGCGAAAATTAGCCACTAAATTCTGCAAAAGAGCAAGGATATTTCTAAACTAAAAACATGGTAAAGAAGGCATATCGCAAACTGTTTTCGATTAGTGAGTTAGGAAGCAGTTATGGCGATATGTCTTTCCTTTTTAATAAATTTTTTTCGAAAAAAAGGGGAGTGGAGTATCACGACTCCAGACTCCCTAGTTTTCAGAGAAAAAGAATTCTTTATTCTTTAGCGCCGGCCTCTACCTTGTTCGCCTTCACCGGCTTTTCTGGCTTCTCTGCTGACCTCCGGACCTTCTACAGGGCACACAAATCTAATGGCGCTGATAGGGATTCGTACATTCTGACGAATGCCCCCAATGGGTTTGCCCATATTGGCATGAAGTTGTGCATCTGTCAAGACGAGAACACCATTGCGTATAGCTGCAAATTGGCCGATCCAAAAGCTGGTGTCCACTCCAACTTGGATGGGTGTTCCCAAATTGAGATTGGTGAACAGAATACCGAAGGGCTGGAAGTTTTGTCCGAATAACATAGTATCGATCCCCTTTCATATTTTGCCACAGAGCTGTGGCTTCATAAGATGAGAATCAGGGGGGATGATCATGCTATTCTTAGTTTAATATATGTACAACGATGACAAGTGTTACAAATAATGGCCAGGGAAACCATAATTCACTAAGTTGTCTTAAAGTACATACCATATACTAACCACAGATCCTTTGAATGAGGCCTGGGTAATTTTCTTAACAAAGGGGGCGTGAGCCATGTTAATGGGGTCTTTCCTTCTCTTCTGTGGCTTAATCCTTTATTCTTGGTTAAAACCCCCGGCACCTAAGGAGGTTGAAGCCCAGCAGGAGATTATCCTTCCAAAGCATGCGCTAATACGTTAACAATAACGAGAGGGCTTTAAGGGCCCTCTCGTTTTGTCAGAATCTTTGGTATTACTTTAGGAGGCTTTGCTATCTTTCTTCTCAGATTTATCGTTTTTCTCAGTCTTGTTGTCCTTAGATTTGTCAGGATGCTCATGAGGATCAGATTCAAAAAGACTATTGAAAAGTTCTTCCGTGCTAATGATATTTCTTTGCACAAAATGAGCAAACTTTTCGGCATATTTATTGAGGTTCTGCGTGATTTTACAAGCATGTTTGAAGTAACGCATGCAGCATGCTTTGGCTTTACCTTTACCTTTTTTCGGTGGTTTGGGGGGTTTTGGTTTTTCGATTTCTTTAGGTGCTTCACTAACAGAGTTAATTAAATTCAGTGGAACCTGGGCAATTGGACGAAGTCCTTCAATCAGGTCACCATTGTTGCCCAAGAGCTGGGCATTTCTTAACAATACCACATTTCTTTCAAAACCGGCGAGTTCGCCAATCCAGTAGCCTGCATTAACACCAATTTGCAAGCGTGTGCCAAGAGTAAAATTATTAAATAAGGCTAGCACAAAGGGATTGACGAAGTTATTGTTGCCAAACAACATGATTTTCGATCCCCTTTCTTTGCTGAATAGGATGTTTTGCTGGTCTTTAGAATCCTACTATTCATTCTTTTCAGGATTAGCCTGATTATTTTCTTCTTTTCGTCTTTCTTCCTTTTCCTCTCTTTGCTTATTATCTTTTTGGTTTTCATGCTTTTGATTTTCTTGCTTTTGGTCTTGTTGCTTTGCCTTTTGGCTTGTCTGCTTTTGGCTTTCTTGAATTTCCTTTTGCAGCGTATCCTTAGTTCTGTCTTGATCCTGCTTGGGCTGACGGTCTTCATGCTTAGGGTGTTTTGGACCGTGGTGATGTGGTTTGGGCGGTTTAGGCACAAGCATTACCTCCTTTTTGTACATGATATGTCCTCACAAGCCCACTGGTTACGATTGTTTCCAACAATTTCCTTTTGCGCTGGCGAAAAAACTATGAAAAACATAATCATTCACCCATTTTGTCAAGTGTACATACTATACCGTAAGGAGACATGTTAGGGGGAACTCTAACTGGGTAAGCAAACAAAGACGGTAAGGTGAGTTTGATGTTCGAGTTTGCTAATATGTACACTTTGACTGTGTTTTTCCTGATGGTGCTTTTTTTAATTTGGCGCCCAAGAGGAATAAACGAATCCCTTCCCCCCACAGTCAGCGCTATCCTGATTCTTTTAGCCGGAATTGTTCCACTAAGTGGAGTTTGGGAGATATTAGGGATAGTAAGTGGGCCGGCTATTACAATTATCTCGACAATTGTCATGTCCATTGTCCTAAGCAGTATTGGTTTTTTTCGTTGGGCGGCGTACAACTTGGTGAGACGAGCCAAAGGTTCGGGAATTCTTCTTTACTGGTATATCCTGTTAATTTGTTTTTTTATGACCCTGTTTTTTAATAACGACGGGAGTATCCTCATTACCACACCGATTATCCTGGAGATCGTACGCCTCCTTAAACTGAAGCCTGATCAGCAATTTCCTTATTTAATCTCCGGAGCTTTGATTGCCACTGCCGCCAGTGCACCTATAGCTGTGAGCAATCTGGCCAACTTGATTTCCATGCGCATTGTTGGTTTAGACCTTAATAGTTATGTGTCCATGATGTTTGTGCCTTCCATGATTGGCCTTGGGGTTATGGCCTTGCTTCTTTACCATTATTTCCGGCGGGAGATTCCCAATCAGATTTCCCTAGGTCCACTTTCTCCAGGCAAGAAAGGGGAGCATGGCTTAAATCCGGGAGCGGCTAACCATGTAAAAGGCCATAAGGAGAGTCACAAGCCCAAAAAAATTATGCCAACAACAAAGAAGCCCTCCCATTTAACGGTTGTTCATCCTCAAGAAGTTTCGCCTAAACCGGGGCTGCCCATACCCCCTATAAAAGAAAGCAAGGATGAGTCTCAGAATCAGCCTAAGAGCAAAGAGCAGGTTGTAGTAATTGATAGATCTATGTTTAAAGTCTGTATAGGGATTGTTGTTTTGACTCGTGCCGGATTATTTATTGGCGCCGGTTTTCATATTCCCATCGAATGGATCAGTATTTTTGGAGCCTTGCTTTTGGTAGGCTACCGTTGGTGGAAAAAAGGGGTTGTTCCTACGGATATCCTGAGGCAGACCCCCTGGCATATTATTTTGTTTGCTTTCAGTATTTACGTGGTAGTCTATGCCCTGCACCTAATCGGTTTAACTGAACGGTTAGTAAGCTATTTGTGGGAGCCCATGTCTGCAAACTATTTAAGTGCCAGCCTCATTTTTGGGGGCGCGGTCACGGCTATGTCCAATCTTTTTAATAACCTTCCTTCCGTGATGATCGGAACCTTTGCCCTAACTTCCATGGGACTGGATCTCACCACGATGCAAATAGCTTATTTAGCCAATATTATAGGTTCAGATATTGGTTCATTGCTGACCCCTATGGGAACTTTGGCTACCTTGATCTGGATGTTTTTACTACGAAAAAACGGTATGCCCGTACGTTGGAAAGATTATCTGCGGGTAACCATCATGATAATCCCTATTACTGCGCTTATCAGCCTGATTTCCCTTTATTTATGGGTTCAATGGATGTTTGTCTAAAGAATGGGCAATGCCGCAAACTGCTTTTTTAGTCTGCGGCATTCCTTTTCGCCCGGAAAATGAGTAAAAATTACCATGGAATAGGGCAAACTTGAAATACATAAAGTGTGGTAAGAACTCCGCCAGGGGGGCTAGCCTATGAAGAAAAGAGGCATATTGTTACTCATCTTAATCAGTACCGTGTTGTTAGGGGGAGTCGCAGGGAGTCTGTTATGGAAACCCGACCCCATGGAGTTACTTACACACGGCCTAGAAGAATTGAATCAAGCGACCTCTTTTCGCTACACTATGATCCAACATCAAACGGTAGAAGGAAAGGATCGCCTGTTAAATCATATTTTAGGAGAAAAGGAAGGTGGGAACACTCGTATCTCTGGGGAGATTCTGGGCACAAAAACGGAAATGGTTCTAACCCAAGAAGGACTGCATATGCAAGATCCCTTCACCAAACGCTGGATTCGCTATCCTAATGTCCCAGCTGCCCATGAAGTCTTTCTGGCGGAGCTCAATCCCTTATCTGCTTTACAATTTAAAGAATACGGTGAGGTGGTGCTGGAAGGACAAGAAAAGCTTGATAAAGTCAAAACATGGGTTTTAAAATTCAAACCAACCGTTCAAAATCAAGTTATGGAAAATGGTTGGACCGATTTTTCCTATATTGTTTTTATTGGTAAAAGGGATAAACTAATTCACCGGGTTATTATTGAAGCCAAAAGTAAAACCAACAATTCGCAGCTGGCTTTAACCATGGATTTTCAGGATTATGGCGAAACGTTTAATATTCAGGTTCCCATTGCTGAGCAAGTAAGATAGCAATTCCTCCGAGAGGTTCCCAAATTTCAGGGAACCTCATTTCCGTACTTTTCGAGATTTTTTTACAAAAATGTTCGAATATCGTTTGACGAAAGCAGTGACCCTCTGCTATAATTTTGTTTCTAGAATGTAATGTTTTGGAGGTGTCTTTGGGTGGAAGACAAAATTGGCAAGATACTAATTAGTCGGGAAGAGATCCAAAAACGCGTTGCAGAATTAGGCGCAGAAATCACCCGTGACTATAAAGGCAAAGATTTGCTGGTTTTAGGCATACTTAAAGGGGCAGTGCCTTTTATGGCTGATTTGATCAGGGAAATCAAGCTTCCCCTGAAATATGATTTTATGGCGGTTTCCAGTTATGGCGCATCCACACATTCTTCCGGGGTAGTTCGGATTCTTAAGGATTTGGAGCGCAGTGTGGAAGACTTACATATTCTGATTGTGGAAGACATTATTGATACGGGTTTGACCTTAAAATATCTGAAAGAGAATTTGGCAGCCCGGAATCCACTCAGCATTAAAGTGGTGACTTTATTGGACAAGCCTGACCGGCGCAAAGCAGAAGTAGTGCCGGATTACAATGGCTTTACTATTCCTGACGAGTTTGTGGTGGGCTATGGTCTGGATTTCGATGAACGTTATCGCAATCTTCCCTATGTAGGTGTTCTTAAGCCCGAGGCTTATTCCTCGGAGAGCTAAGGCTTTTATAACTTAATCCTGCATGTAATCCTGCATGGCGAATAGAGTAGAGCTGCGACAAAGTGTCGAGCTCTTTCAACTATATTAACTAAAAGTTTATTATGTTAAGGATGGAGGTAAGCAGATGGCTCAGGAACTTGTCTTGGTGCTGGATTTTGGCGGTCAGTATAACCAGCTTATTGCTCGCCGGGTTCGGGAAGCCCATGTTTATTCGGAGATGATATCTTATAAAACTCCTATAGAAGAGATTAAGGCTAAAAAGCCGAAAGGAATTATCTTTTCCGGCGGCCCTGCCAGTGTCAATCAAGAAGGTGCCCCACAGGTGGATAAAGCCATATATGAGTTAGGCATACCGATTCTTGGAATCTGCTATGGAATGCAGTTGATGACGGTTCAATTGGGTGGAAAAGTGCTTCATCCAGAGGTGCGGGAATACGGTAAAACCATGCTTTATGTGGACCAACCCCGGGGTTTATGGCAAGGCCTGGGGGGAGAAAGGCAATGCTGGATGAGCCATGGGGATTCAGTAGCAGAGTTACCGGAAGGGTTTGTGGTTGCCGCCCATACAAAGCATACCCCTGTTGCTGCCATGATGGATGAAAAGCGCAATTTCTACGGTGTTCAGTTCCATCCGGAAGTTAAACATACTCCCGACGGGCAAACTATGCTGGAACACTTCTTATTCGACATTTGCGGCTGTAAGGGAGATTGGACCATGGAGTCCTTTATCGAGGCTCAGGTCAAGGCCATCCGGGAGAAAGTAGGGGATCGTAAGGTTCTCTGCGCACTAAGCGGTGGTGTAGACTCTTCGGTAGCAGCTGTCCTGGTGCATAAAGCTATAGGGGATCAACTGACCTGTATTTTTGTGGACCATGGTTTTATGCGCAAAAATGAACCGGAACAGGTAAAGAAGATCTTTTCCGAGCAATTCCATCTTAAGTTGGATTTTGTAGATGCCCGGGAACGCTTTATGGCTAAAGTAGCCGGAGTGGATGATCCGGAGACCAAGCGGATCAGGATTGGCAATGAGTTTATTCGTCTCTTTGAAGATGAAGCCCGTAAACTGGGAAAGATTGATTTCCTGGTTCAAGGTACCCTTTATCCGGATATTGTAGAAAGCGGCACAGATACGGCCGAGACAATCAAGAGCCATCATAATGTGGGCGGTTTGCCTGAAGATATGCAGTTTGAATTGATTGAACCTTTGGCTATGCTGTTTAAGGATGAAGTGCGTGAGGTGGGGACTCAATTAGGGTTACCTGAGGAGATTGTTTGGCGGCAGCCTTTCCCTGGCCCCGGTTTGGCCATTCGGATTATCGGGGAAATAACGGAAGAAAAGCTGAATATTCTCAGAGAAGCAGATGCCATTATTGTGGAGGAAATCCGCAAGGCAGGCCTTTATAAGGAAGTATGGCAATCTTTCGCAGTTCTGCCTTCCATTAAGAGTGTAGGTGTCATGGGGGACGGCCGGACTTATGCTTACCCCATTGTGGTTCGGGCTGTAACCAGTGAAGATGCCATGACAGCAGATTGGGCAAGACTGCCTTACGATCTGCTGGAAAGGATCTCAAATCGGATTGTCAATGAAGTCAAAGGGGTAAACCGGGTAGTCTATGATATTACATCCAAGCCCCCCGGTACTATTGAGTGGGAATAATGACATAAAATCACGGGCGCTTTGATTATAGAGGTTCCCGTGGTTATCTTTTTTGCCGGTTTTTACCCTTGGAAACTTGTGGTTGAACTATAAGGAAAAAACAGATATGATATGTGTAGAAAAAAGGATATAGAATGACTATTTTTTAGTGTTGTATCAATAATTGATTTAGATTGGCAATTTTCCTGGTTTTATGTCAAAAATTCGAATTCCTTAAATCAAAC
>ENA-OWPA01001779-OWPA01001779.1-bioreactor-metagenome-genome-assembly--contig:-NODE-1779-length-12487-cov-12.821757_pt1 | contig 12487 bp, 11 predicted proteins | sample MGYA00238139_ERZ651803 | MGnify/ENA primary metagenome ERZ651803 (study PRJEB26909, sample SAMN07631231) | bioreactor metagenome | isolation source: Switchgrass digestor | place: USA: Dartmouth...
CAAAGACGAACAGAGTACCATATGGGCTTTGTTAGAACTATCTATATAATATTAAATAATAAAAAACCTGTCCATTATCGGATGGGTTTTTATTATTCATAAAAAGATACTGTAAGTATATTAAAAGATACTTAAATGTATGAAGTATATTAAGTATTATAATATAAAGTAGTATATTAAATGATAAATAAAGTATACTTATACCAAGTTTGATAACTGAATATACATAAGAGAAAAAACATAGATACGAGATGGTTATTTTAGTCTCTCATAACATTGTTGAAATAAATATATGCCACATAATAAATTTGACCACAGAAAAAAATAAATAAATATACCAATGAAGGAGATGATAGCACAATAGCGAAAATATGATAAGTAAATCAACATCAAAAGGAGCTTAGCCAGAAATAGAAAACAAATATTACTATAAAGAAAAGAGAGGAGGAAGACACTTTACCCCAATAAATATGGGGGTGTCGAGAATATATGGCATACATAAATCTCTTAGATACGGTAGGCGATATAAGTAAAAAAGAAGAAGCTCTTAATGCTTTGGCTTGGGCTGCAGGAATAGAAAAAACAGAAATAGATATAGCTTCTATCAATAAAAGAGCGGAAGATCCGGAAAATTTCCGATACTTTACAGAATCATTCCGCGAAGTAGATAAAGATGATGCACGAGTTTTCTATGTTTGGGTTGATAGCGGATATCTTAAAGATGGTATATATCCAATTTATTTTTCGTTTATGAAACGAGGTATTGGACTTTCAGGAGCATTTGTAGGAACGGAGAAACATATTATTGATTATGCAAACAAGAAGAGACTGATGAGAAATCAGGAACTGGCAAATTCCCAGTATGATTCTATAGCACATAATATTAGCAATGAGGATTTCTTTGAGGAATTATATTCGAGATTATTAATCAAAGACAATTGGAAAATTGCTGAAAACGCTTTGGCAAACTATGTTTATGCAATAGCAAATAGGCTGGCACAAAAAGTTGGATATGACAATAAGGATGTGTGTATAGTTAATAAAGATAGAACAAAAGTAATTTTTAATACAAATTTACTTGATAAATATGGGAATGACATATATGTCAAATTCAACATTATGGGCAATGAAATAAGGTATCCGGAGTTTATACGCTCAAAGGCTGACTTGATCGAAGAAGGTTTTTCCAAAGAAGATCTAGGTAGGTCATTAAAAAGCATTAATCTGTATGATTCTATCGATCAACTGATATTTCATGCAGAAGAAGAAGACTTTGATTTGGAAAATTTTGAACGTTTAACACATGTCCTCGAAGAAAGAATTGATAGATTTCCAGAAGAAGTTCGAGACATACCATTAGAAATACTATGTTCAAAATTAATTTCTGCTATTAAATTAGCAATACGAATATCCAAACGTGATATAAGATATGTCATCCCTACATATTGCATTCATACTGGAGAAATTCAATTTCTTATTCCATTCCATGTTATTAAAAGCCTTAACGAAAAACCTGAATTGGCTATAGTAGTTAATAAAAAGAACGGCTTTTATGCCGTGATGACTGTACTTCCTCTTGCAGAAGCATATGCGAATCATAAGACTATAACTCCATATTCGGACGAATGGATACATGTATAATATTTGATAAAAATAAATTTGGTATTTAAAAATTCCAGGGGATTACTGTTAATATAACCTTTCAATAATTACAGTAATTCCCTAGAAAGCAATATATCTTACTAATAAAAGCCCATTTATAAATTATTTCAAAAGGAGGATTTAAGTTATGCAATGAGCTTCCTATGTGGTGATTGTTTATGCGCTAAATGTGCGAATAATGTTGATTGCTCAAACGTGGATCCAACAGAAGTGGCTGAACCATGTTTCAATTGTGATGAATGTTTTTTTTATAATGGAAAAGGACCACATAATGAAAAAACTACATGTAATATGTTAAAAATTACTAATTATGAAGCAAATAAAATAAGAAGTAAATTTAAGATAATAAAGTAACCTTGCAATAACATGTCGAAAATTTGAGAAAATGATCATCCAAACCGAATGGATATGCCTCACAATTTCAGATTATATTTAATTCGAGTAAAGGGAAATGATAATCGTCTATTTATCTTCTCATAATCAAAATCCAATCATAACAACTGAATAATAAACTTTAATGAAAAGGAGCATGTGATATACGGTGACGCTGAAAGAAAAATTAGATCTTTGGGTGAAAATTACAGGTATTGATCCATCAAACGAAAAAAATGCTTATACTATAAATCTGAACGGGAAAATGTCTGATTATGATATAAAAAAAATGAATGACAAAATAATGGAATCTTTAAACTATGATGATACCGGACTTTTTGCGGAGGCATATCTAAGCGTATATTTTGAGGAATTTATCAAAGATATGACATTCACAATCTTTAAAATTTTAGAAAATCCAGATATTGAAAAATACATAAAAGATATTGAAAAATTAAGGAATGCAATAAGAGAAAGCAATGCCTCTAATTCAATAATGAGAGAGGCTTTCAAGGCCATGGACTTTTACGGTCTTAAACATGATCTACTAAATCTATTCGATATTATAGAGCTAAGGACATCGGCCATAAGATGTATGAACGGAAAACTTCGTATACTACAATTTAGTAGCGGCAAACCAAGTACAGAAGGTTTTAAAATGACTAAAGATATTTATATGTACCGAGATATAGACGCTTTACTTTTATCAGACGTAAATAATACTATCAATGGTGTATCTTTAGGGTACATAAGAAATAAGGAAAGGATAACAGATAGTTACTTTGCTTTCATAATAAAAAATGGCCAAAATTTATATTTACTCACTGACATGCTCAATTATAAGCATCCATTACAGAATACTATGACTAGATGCCCGGGTAGAGACATGTATGACAGAATTAACTCTAATTTCTTCCCTTATGATACAGTAGCAAAAATAGACACCAGTGACCTTTGGGGAGTAGGAAGATATGGCACAAATGAAAAATCAACCGAGCTGGCAACAATATTGAATGACGAAACTAATCGTTAAGATGACAATGGATATAAAACCAGTAAAATAAGTACATACAGCGAGTTTTAATAATACCATAAATATCTTATACAACAGTCACGATAAATGTTATTAGCTCTCTGAAGGCACAGAGGGCTAAATTTAATTTGAATTACCTCCATTTTAATGTGATGCCTGCTGAAATTTTCTGCACATTGAATTTTTTATCTAACAATAACGATGATTTATATGCTAAAATATTTAAGACAAATTGAGTAAGAGAAGGGACAAGATATGAAAAATATATTAATAAATAATGTTGTTGAAGCAACTTTAAAATATCTTCAAACAATGCCAAAAGAGAAGCGTAAGGCAATTGGACAATTTTTCACATCAGCTGAAACAGCACAGTATATGGCAACGATGTTTGATAAACCAAAAAAGAAAGAATTAAGTATATTAGACCCGGGAGCAGGTTCAGGTATTTTATCGGCAGCAATAATAGACAGGTTGCAAGAGGATGATACTGTTAAAAGGATTAGACTTACTTGTTACGAAACCAGTGAGGACATACTACCTATCCTAAGGACTAATCTACAATACATGAAAGAGAATTCACAAAAACCTATGGATTACGAAATCATAGAAGAGAATTACATAACTTCTCAGGCTGCCGACTTTAATCAAGGTATGTTTGCTTCGAGTAATCCGATTAAGTATGATTGGATAATTGGAAATCCACCATATATGAAAATAGCTAAGGATTCATCTGAGGCCTTGGCTATGCCTGCTGTCTGTTATGGTGCACCCAACTTGTACTTTTTATTTGCTGCTATGAGCCTATTTAATCTTGATAAACAGGGTGAAATGGTTTATATCATACCTCGCTCTTGGACTTCTGGGGCTTATTTTAAAGCATTTAGAGAGTATTTACTGACGGAGGGTACATTACGTCAGGTGCATTTATTTGTAAGCAGAGACGAGGTCTTTGAAAATGAGAGCGTTTTACAAGAAACAATGATAATCAAGGTAGACAAGTCTAATAACAGAGGTACAGTAAAGATAACTTCAACAAGGTCCAATAAGGATTTTAACAATATAAACACTATTGAAGTACCTTACAATGTCATTGTTTATGGTGTTGACAAGTATGTTTATCTTGTCACCACCAAGGAAGAATTAAAGGTACTGCAAACACTTGAAAAATGGAAAGATACGCTGCCTTCTATCGGCCTGCGAATGAGAACGGGTTTAACTGTTGACTTTCGCAGTCGAGAGTTTTTGAGGAGCGAGCCAGGTGAAGGAGTAGTTCCCTTGTTTTATGCACAGCATATTCAAGCTGGCAGAGTAGTTTTCCCCGTTGGAAAAGAAGGTGAATATATCACTACTGAGCGCAGTGGGCTAATCCAGAGAAATAAAAACTACCTTTTAATTAAAAGATTTACATCGAAAGAAGAAAAACGACGATTACAATGTGGGATTTACTTGGCCTCTACACAGCCAGACTATAATGCCATAAGTACAGATAACAAAGTAAATTTTATTGAGGGATTGAAGCAAGATTTAACTGACGAACAAGTATATGGCTTGTATGTACTTTTCAATTCGACAATCTACGACCAGTATTATCGAATTTTAAATGGCTCAACACAGGTAAACTCGACAGAGGTAAATGCAATGCCAGTACCACCACTTAAGCAGATAGAACAGTTGGGTAAAGAGCTTATTGAAGCTAATGATTTATCCGTAGAAACTTGCGATAAAATATTGGAGGTGTTGATAAATGAATAAAATTGATGAGGCAAGGACATTTTTACAGGACATAGGTATGCCTAAGGCTCAACAGGCAGACCTTTGCTGTTATTCTTTATTGGCAATGGCTGGGATAACTCCTGATACTGCATGGGCAGATGCGACAAATGACTGGATAAGGATACATGACATTATACAATTTATCAGTCAGAATTATGGAGTTACATATGCTGAAAATAGCCGAGAGACATTCCGTAAGCAGGCGATGCATCATTTCAGGAACGCTGCTCTGATTGAAGATAATGGCAAGGCTACAAACTCACCGAACTATAGGTATAGAATAACTGAGGAAGCATTGGAGCTGATTAAGTGCATAGGTACGTCAGACTGGGAGGAAAAGTTAGCTGAGTTTAAACAACACCATACAAGTCTTGTGGAAATATATGCATCGAAAAAGATAATGAAGAAAATGCCTGTAAAAATAAACGGCGAAGATTTTATATTTTCCCCCGGCAAACATAATCAACTGCAAAAACTCATAATAGAGGAATTTGCCCCTCGTTTTGCACCTCACAGTGAGTGCCTGTATGTTGGCGATACCGAAGTTAAAGACCTTTTTAAGAACACAGAAAAGCTAAAAGCTTTGGGGTTTGAAATTACATTGCATGATAAGATGCCAGATGTAGTTTTATATAGAGAGGATAAGGATTGGTTGTATTTTATTGAGGCAGTTACTTCGGTTGGACCAATGAGTCCGAAGCGTGTAATTGAAATAAACGAAATGACTGCTAATGTAAAGAGTGGCAAGATATTTGTCACAGCATTTTTAGATTTTAAGACTTATAAAAAATTCGCAGATTCAATAGCTTGGGAAACAGAGGTTTGGATAGCAGAAATGCCAGAACATATGCTTCATTTAAACGGTGATATGTTTATGGGTCCACGAAAATAAGAAATTAAAAGATAACCGCTACACTAAGATAGCGGTTATTTTTGTATTTTTATTGGGTTGTGAGTATCTACATGGTATCAGAGTTCTTTATCTGTGCAAAAAAGTAATGATTAATAATCATAAGTCTAATAAAAAGATACTACTTCACGAAGGCTTTTATCCACAAATACACCTATAACTGACACTCCGTTAGTAGTATCAAAGACTTAACTCCCTCAGTATCTTTACTGTTCAAGAACTCCTCAAATTCATTTATGATTTCTGATAACCGATGTTCAGCGCTTTCAATATCCAGATAATCCTGACAATCCGTAAATTCCAGTGTATGCACCCTATGCTCATTCCAATGATATTCCCAGCCTACGGGCAATTGTCCTAGAATTTCACAGCTAAAACCTTTCCTTAAGGCTATATGAATTGTCACATGATGAGTCTGAGGCGACTTACCACTGCTATCAAGATTAAACATAGCCATCATCGGCACTATCCCAAGATTATAGAGCCTGTCAACAATCCCCGCCATATTTTCATCAATAAGTGCACGATGTTTTATCGGGCATTTATGATTAACGCACTCATTGACCCATTTACGGCAAATCATGCAGTAGTCTTTCTGTTGACTGACTTTTATGTTCGCACTTATAACCTCCATATTTATACCTCCATTAGTAGGAGTAATGCCTTTACAGCCTCGCAATCCCGACTATCCAGAAACTCCTCAAACCCTTTTATTAGCTCACCAATTCTACTCTCCACACTTTCACCGAATCCAAGGTTATACCAATGTTCCACGTAGGCAATCATATGTATCTCCGACCTATCAGGGGTCACAGTATGCCAATGATATTGCCAGCCTGCGGGCAGTTCTCCCAGCACAGCCTCGCTTATCTTTTGGCCAATATCAATCTTAATTGTTATTAAGTACTTGGAGTCACTTGCTTCTCCCAGCTCCGTGGTAGACCACACCGCAACCATCGGCGTAATCCCCATCATGTACAACCTGTCTACAATCCCTACCATTTCTTTATCAGCCACAACTAAATTCTCTGTCGGGCATTTATGCGACCCTGTAGCACGTCAAAAAGCCATTAAGGATATGCAGGAGTGGGCAGACTTGATACTATCCCAAGTCAATGACCTCTACAAGTACGATGATGATATAAAAATCGCTATACGTCAGATAGTCCAGACCCATTACTATAAGTCATTCTATCTGAGTGTCCATCGCCTGGCAGCTTATGTTTACTACCCAAAAGAGTACTCAGCTTATATCATTGCACAGCCAACAGACCCTGTAATGGGGAAACCATTGGTCTACCATGTCCATCACAAGGATGGGTGCCGAAGCAACAACCGCCCAGAAAACCTTGAAATCGTACCTAAGCAGGCAAACGACATTTGCCGAAGTACCAGCCGACCAGTGTTTTATCAGGGCGTCCGTTATGACACCATAAAGGATTACTGCGAGGCTACAGACGCAGGCAACTACAAAAATTTACAGAAGGCATTGACTGGCTTGGATACAGGCAATGATGTGCTATACAACGGCAGACGTTACTCTCTTGTTGCTGTTGGCGTAATTAAGGCAGTAGACAACGCAGATACCCCTACAATCACGTATAACAACAGTGCATATGCAAACCTCAAGGAGTTTGCCGACACCAATGGTTTTAGCCATGCTGCTCTACGTCAAGCAATCAGCAGGGCGAGGCGGCAAGGCAAAACCGCCATTACCTACAAAGGGGTCGACATCATTCTATCTGATGATGGTAGTATAAAAATAAATACCTGATGTATAAACAAGCCCTTAACCCCGTCATATCAGGGTTAAGGGCTTAAATGTCACACGAGGTTAGTTGTATTTTTACGTAGTACAATTACAGTTCTCAAACTCCAATTTCTATAGATTTTATCTGCTTTTCCACGATTTTTATTTAATTTTTGTTTTTCTGCCTAAAAACTTAAAAATGACCTATTAACCCCAATGGCACAGGGCTTAATCCTAAATGTCACACAAGGCAGACTGCTATATATATATAATAAAAAATCAAAGTGCGACTCCAACTGCCTAATTCTGCTTACTTAATATCCATCCGTCTATCTTGTATGTCCAAAGAGCTTACGAACCCTACGCTGTGTAGTTCTTACGGCATCCTCGTCTATATCGCAGGCAATTACTCTACGCCCACTAAGCTCAAGCGTAGCTACGACAGTAGAGCCACCGCCACACATAATGTCGCAGACAGTATCACCATCCTTGCTGAGCCGACGCAATATTTCCTTGACGCCGTCAACGCTCTGTCCCCACGGATGGAAGCTTTTATCCGTACCGTCAAGGTCTGGCGGGACTTCAATTAAATCATAGACAATCTTTCCTTCGTAATTCCCTTTAACAAACCAAAGTATGTGCTTAACCGCCGTAGATACCTTCCTGCTATGTATCAGAGGAATACCTCTTGGACATACGTAAGCAATATCCCAGTTATACCGCAACCTTTTATCGGTGCTAAGCTCTCTAAGAGCTATGTCAAGATACGAACCGCCACACATTACAAGTAGTGAGCCTCCCTCAACCAAGATACGACCAGCAACCGAAGCTATGTGACTGTACAGTGTTTCTACGGATTGGCGGTCATAAGGCGGGTCAACCAGTACCACATCAACCGAACTGTCTTTTATCTGGGGCAAGCCTGTCCTGACATCGCCCACAAAAACGTCTACATCATCCTCTGTCACCGTAATGGCGGGGTGTTTATTTGCCTCCACACGTTCTTTATACAGCAAACGCTGTGCGTACCGGGGAGACCTACTCCTGAGTTCAGCCATCTTTACTTGCACATCGTAGTTTTTTAAAGCACGCAAAGACCTCTCAGATAGACCTATAAGAATGTCAGGATTTTCTTGAATGTAGGGATGATACTCGGCCTGTGTGTCCAACTGTCCAGTTTGGACAATTTTATTCGATAATTCCTTCCGTATCTTGCTTACAGTAGTAGGCGAAACCCCAACCAGCTCGGCAATTTTCCTCGATGATAATTGCGGTGAAACCCGCAGTATATCTTCAATTTGCTTCCTTTTATCCGCTTGCGTAAGCGGTTTATTTTTATGAGCCACTCTATCACCTCCTCATCTTATATGTGAGCCGATACTATTTTACCGCATTTTTGTGTAAATTTCTTTAATAATTTTCGTGCCTGCGGTGTGCCCTGTTCAATACCTCTTAAATTTGGGTGATTTAGGAGGTATTAAGATGTCAAAGGACGAGCGTAAGCAACAACAAATAATAAGAGCTTCAAAGCAACTTGCAATGCTTGCAACATTGCGACTTAAAGGCTTAATTACGGAGCAGGAGTACGACATAGTAGTGGCGTCAATTTACCGTGACTACCCAGTAATTGTGGGCTTAAATCTAAAATAATTATGGACGTATTCCCGTAACATCGTGTATGATGCAATACAGGGGATACATTTATGAAGGAGGTTTTATTTGGTGAGTAAACAAGTGCAAGTAATAAAGGCGAATAGAGCCGACCGTTCCTTATCTACGACTGCCGAGACTTTGAGGGTTGCAGCCTATGTACGTGTGTCAACAGACCATAAGGAGCAACTGGAAAGTTTTAAGTCACAGATTGCCTATTTCACAGATAAGATAAAGAGTAACCCTGCGTGGACTTTGGTTGATATTTATAAAGATGAAGGTATAAGTGGTACGGGGACTGAAAAGAGGGATGACTTTAACCGACTAATCAATGATTGCATGGAGGGTAAGATAGACCTAATACTGACAAAGTCTTTATCACGTTTTAGTCGCAATGTTGTAGATACGTTAAAATATATCAGACTATTAAAGGAGCGTAATATAGCCGTAATTTTCGAGGAAGAAGCAATCAATACACTGACTGCCAAAGGTGAAACACTGATAACATTTTTATCCGCAATGAGTCAACAATACGTAGAGACTTTATCTGGTTCAGTTAGACATGGTATACGAGCTAAAATGCTCCGTGGGGAGCTTGTAGGTGACCCAAAAGCTCTCGGATATGATAAGGTAGATGGTAAGCTTGTGATAAATGAAGCTGAAGCAGAAATTGTACGATATATTTTTAAGCGTTACGTCGAAGGAGCAGGTGGACGAGTAATTGGTAGAGAGCTTGAAAACTTAGGCTACAAAACAAAGCGAGGTAATACAACATGGGGAGAGTCAACAGTACTTGGCATTATTAAAAACGAGAAGTACGTGGGAGACCTCGTCCAAGGAAAGACCTTAACGGTAGACCCTATTGCTCATAGGCGTATCGACAATCGTGGGGAAGCCGATATGTTTTATTTGCCAGACGCCCACCAAGCGATTATTGACAAAGAAACTTTTGAAAAAGCTCAAGCGATACTGGCTAAACGCAACGAAGGAAAAGTTAGGCCGACGGATAGAAACTGCAATAAATACAGTCGAAAACACGCTTTTAGCTGTATGTTAAAGTGCGGGTTCTGCGGACACAACCTTTCAAGGCGTAGTCATCACAGTGGCACAACGCATCAAAAGTGGGTTTGGCATTGCGTATCATACACCAAAAAAGGCAAGCAGTATTGTCCAGAGTGTAAAGCTATTGACGAGGCAATAATAGAGGGTGCCTTTGTGCAAAGTTATAATATGTTGGCGGGTGATAACAGCGACGTTTTATCAGAGTTCTTAAACCGTCTTAATGAAAGCCTGATAACGACTGGAACTGCGAAACGTCTTGCTAAGATTAACAAGCAGATACAGAGTTACGAGCATAAACTGCAAAAGCTGCTTGACATATTATTGGACGGTACGATTACAAAAGCAGATTACACGTCCAAGAAAGCAGAATTAGATAAAGACTTACAACCGTTGTACGAGGAACAGAGAGTATTACAGCAGGCAGACACCGATGAACAGAGGTTAAAGCAGCAGTTGAAAGAATGTAAAGAAGCCTTAGAGGCAAATCCCATGCTGCAGGAGTTTGACCGTAGAGTGTTTGAAGCAGTGGTAGACTATGTAGTCATAGGTGAACGCTTAGAGGACGGTACAGTTGACCCACGTAAAATCACATTTATTTTTAAGGCGGGGATACAACCCCCGCCAAGCCCTCCGATAAGTGGCAACAAAACGTGTTCCTATACACCAGACAACACATGTGGAGTGCGTCACATTGATGTCAAGGGTGGAGAAATAAGCTCTATTCAAAGTACTGATAAATAAAGGATTTCCAAGGTTGGAGGGTTTTCTGCCCGATGTCTGGCAGTGCCTTTTAACCTTGAAAATCCTTATTTTTGTTTATGAGGAAATAGGTCAACTGTGAAAAATGTGTGTAGGGTTGAGTTGACAGCTTAGATTTTTTGTAGGGGTTGAGGAGATGGAATAGATGTGATAAAATGAATAAATAGACTAATCATAATATCATATTATTGACACAATGTTAAATAGGCTTATTTTATAAAGGGGAATAAATAAATGATAAATATTACTAATATAAAAGGTATTTCAAATAGTTATCCAGAAGAAATTGAAGGAACAAATGAATGGTATTCATGCAGAGAAGGAACAGTTGAATATTGTGACTTATATGAAGCGCAAGAGATATTTAATAACGATGGATTTTTTAAAGGAATGAATTATCACTTAATCCATTATCCTGATGGGGAAGTACATTCACCATTTCAAATCCAAGGGAATGTATATGTTGAAAAACCTATATGGAATAATGGGATATTTAATTTTTTAGTTGTTGATTTTCATGAAAAGCTAATTAAAATTAAAAAATATATCCCAGAAAAACAAAAATTAGAAGTTATTACTGAATTGTCTTTATCAGAAGTTGAAGACTGCTATAACTTAAAGCTTGAAACAACGCCACTTACTCTTGGAAGAAGTGGAAATGATGGCTTCTATGAAATTGTTTGGCCAGAAAAAAAGAAAATTGCAATTGGAAAAACAGAGACAGTATTATTTCGGGATGGGGATAGGTTGTATCTATCTGAATGGTATGAAGATCCCGAATATCATGAAAATGTAATAGTAAGAAACATTCAAACAGGAGAAATAATAGAAAAAAGCGAAGGCTATTTACGTAGACTACCTAATAACGTGTACTGGAAAATCTAAATACAAATTAAATATTTTAAATATCGTTTATTTAGCAAAAAAGTGATATTGAGGAAGTGTGTCTTATGCCGTATAACCCCAAAATACATTTCATACCACCATTACCTCCAAAACGAGAAAAAAGAGTAGGCATATACTGTAGAGTTAGCAGTAATAGTGCTGAACAATTGAAAAGTTTAACAGCTCAAGTATCTGCTCTTACTAGATTAACAGCTGCTATACCACAATGGTTACTTTCTGATATCTATATAGATATTGCTTCAAGTAAAACAGGATCTTCTCGTAAAGAGTTTGCTCGTATGCTTGAAGATTGTCAATCTAATAATCTAGATATTATACTTACTAAGAGCATAAGCAGATTTGGCAGGGATACAGTTGATACACTTGAAGCCTTAAATCAACTAAAGACACTGAGAGTCCGTGTGATATTTGAACAAGAAAGCCTGGATACTGCAAATACAGATAGTGACCTTATGATTTCTATAATTGAATCCGTGGCACAGGCTGAAAATGAGTCTAGAAGTGACAATATTAGATGGGGCATTAAACAACGAGCTGCACAAGGGACCTCAAAGTTATATAATAGAAAATGTTATGGGTATTTTAATGATGCAGATGGTAATCTGGCAAT
>ENA-OWPA01001780-OWPA01001780.1-bioreactor-metagenome-genome-assembly--contig:-NODE-1780-length-12487-cov-4.530137_pt1 | contig 12487 bp, 12 predicted proteins | sample MGYA00238139_ERZ651803 | MGnify/ENA primary metagenome ERZ651803 (study PRJEB26909, sample SAMN07631231) | bioreactor metagenome | isolation source: Switchgrass digestor | place: USA: Dartmouth...
TGCATAAGGAAATTCAAGCAGCAATCAGCCACTGCTTCATGATTTTACCGCAGTTATTTTCCCCATGCCGCTGTTCAGTTTTACCTTTGTGGGATAAGAAGTATCATTGAATTCATTGATTTCTACATTTCCTATGCCCTCAATGCAAATCCTTGATTCTTCCGGCAGTTTGAACTCCAGATTTCCGACCCCTGTTTCAAAGCCATATTCACCTCCTTCTTCAAAGGCTGCTTTTATAGTGATATTCCCGAAATTGACTTTTGCTGAAGAACCTGCTTTTACCTTGCCTTCATGGATGGTGAGGTTGCCCATATCTCCGGTCAGGTTTACCCTACCTTCTATCTTGTTTATGTCAATATTGGCGGTTTTTATTTCGGCTTTTAAATCACAGTAAAGATCATCATAAAATTTAATTGTTCCAATATCGACTTTACAATATATGTTATCCGTGTTTTGGGGTAGAAAAATTTTCAAATCCACGCTTTTGTCGGCAAGGCTGCTTGCCTTTCCATCATATTTTGAAGAAAATATAATTTTATTATCCTCTTTATTTATGTCAATTTTGAAATCCTCCAGTTTTGCTTTTAGTATATCTTTGCTTTCAGTGCCCCGGATTTTTTTTGTTATCTCGAATTTTACACTGCTTTTATCCCAGGCATATACTTCAATATTGCTGGTATCGCTTAAAACCTCAAGGCTCAAGGCTCCCTTAACATCCAATGTCTCCTCACTGTAACTGGAAACTTCGGTTTTAGGCCCTAAGACAGTCTCTTGCTTAGTGCAGCCTGAAACATACAGACAGCACACCACTAAAAACACACTAAGAACACGTATTTTCATACGTACCTCCTACCAGCCATTGGTTTAAGTTATATTAATATTCTAATATAAACAAACGAAATTACCAAAATTTCCCGGAAATTTTATGTAAGCTACTGCCTTTTTCTGCTATTTTTATAGGATTGACACGATTTAATAATTAATGCAATAATTTTGACTGAATGATTATATAAGTTTTCAAGATGAAAATTTTATGTGGTTATAGAATTGACAACCAGCTTAACTTAATCCATTGAACTGGCAAATTGACTTAACATTCAATATTACATAATATTTCCTCCATAACGAAATTTTAACCTTATAAATAATATGTATCTGCACAATTTATAGTTAGGAAGATTGCATCATTATTTACCTTGAATGGCTGCGTTAAAAATATGCAAAGAAGTATCAAAAATTTATGAAAGCAATGGGATTACACTTTGGGTGCATGATTATATAAAATTAGTTTTATTTCAGCTAAAGGAAATATATAATTGTTGTTTGAGAGGACTTAGAACCTATAGCAATCAAGTGTCCATCATCAGCTGAGATTATTGCGAAACTATACCATATAGAAAAAACGATATGGGATTGGGGAGGTGAGTAATATGTATCCTCATTTGCACAGGTTCAAGTTTGACAGCAAGATATCAAACAATCATAAACACAGGATGTTAGGATATACTGACAACATGATAGGCTTTTACAGCTTCCATCTGCATTATTTTTATGGTATATCGTCATATAACGGACATACCCACTATTTTTCAGGCATGACCGGATTGCCCATAAAAACTGAAAATGGTCATGTCCACAAAATAGAAGGAGTTATGGAGCATAACTGTATGCATGATCATAAATTCAGCGACCTGACTTTTGAGGATATTGAGTATATCCCAGGAAAGCGTTCAAGAGAAGCTTATATATAGTCCTATTGCCCGATGGCCGGTAACGAATGTTAACTTACAGGTCACCATTCTCCCTGAATCTCATCATATTTGTGATCAACACTGAAATCCGGCTTGTCGAAGTAATCGCCGTTTGTTCCAAAAGTGGTGTCCACATTTATCCACCGGTCCTCTTCCTCTATATAAACCTGATTCCATGCATGATCCCCCCATGAAATTCCGCTAAATCCAAGTCCGGTCACAAGTCGGACCTTTATGTCCACAGCACGGCACATGGAAACATAAAGGCTGGAATAATCAAAACATATGCCCTTCCCTGTTTCATAAGCAACTATTGCCCCTGAGGAAACATTCCTTTGACCGGTGCTGATCTTTTCCGCCTTTTCGTAATCATATACGACATTTTCGGTAATCCAATCATATATCACAAATGCCTTTTCCCTACTGCTTTCTGCCTCTTGAGTCACCTGTACTGCTGTTCTGTCTATATCAGGCGTGGATTTCACCGCTTCATCCAGGGTAACACCGTTAAAATACTCAATAACCTTAATATTTCCTCCGGTCAGTCGCTCTACAATTTCCCCCATGCCATACTTGACACCGGACGAAGGACTTCCTGCGGTTTTGGCAAAAGAGTCATTGATGATTACAGGGATTTGCTTTGCTATGTTTGAATTCAGCACAGGATATACGGCATTTTTATATAATAGCTGGTATGCGGCCGATTCGTTCATCCATTTTCCGATGATAGGAGCCTGGAGATAATAATTCATGAAATTTAGAATGACACTAAAAGCAAACACAAGGCATAATGATCTCGGCAGCTGGCAGGCAGCACTGATAATACGCCTTAATAAGCCGTTCGACTGAATCAGGGAATAATAAGCCCTGTCCGCCAGAGGTCCCAGCATATATCGATATAAGGGATTGGTAATGAGCCTCAAGACAGCCATAACCAACAAAAGAATCAATGGCACCGCCAATAAATATGTCAGAACATCCCTTCCGTCCAAAAAAGCTTTTGCCTGTTCCGGTATCATCCCATACAAGCTTCTGAAAAAAGCATCTTCATTGTCGAAGAATATTTTTTTTGTGAGGTATACCGATATGACCAGTCCGATAAGGAACTCCACATTATCCAGCAGCGAAGCCATGGAATAACGGACTTTCTCCCTGGAGGGCCGGGAAAAAAGCCCCTTAATCAGCGGCATGACAAATATTCCAATAAGCAATAAATTAACTAAGTTTACTTCCGGCAGAAAATTCACCTAACCCTCTTCCCCTTCGTACCACAGCTTGTATCCTTGATTAAAAAACATCATGCTAAATGTTCCTGTGTTTTTTCCGGATTTATTTAGCATTACCTTATTCAAAGACAAATCACATTTTACCACTTTTATGTATTTTTGTCATTAATAATACAATCATTCTTAATTTAGGAAAATAAAGTTTTTAACTTCTATAAAGTTTTGAATATAAAAATTTTAACATCTACAAGGCTTGAGTTTCAACTTTAAAAGATTGTCTGACTTCAAATAGATTATCCAATGCAATCGATGGTGCTGATTGATATCATAAATACTAATCTTCAATAAGATTTTGAATTATAGTGAGTCTTATAACTTATGATTAAGCCAAATTGGTTTAACAGTATACTTCTACCATAACAGAATTTAACCTTTATTTTTTATATTGGAATCAATTATTTTAGAAGGATAAATACAACTTCTGTCGAATAAAAATATTAATGTAAACGTATACATAATAACTCATGGAGCTTATATTATATAAATTCAGGAGCTAAAAACATGTCGGTAACTATAAAGGATGTTGCAAGATACTGTGAAGTTTCCACTGCCACAGTTTCGAGAGTAATAAATAACGATCCAAGAATCAGCGAAAAGACCAAGGAAAAAGTCATGAAAGGCATCAAGGAGCTCAACTACAGAATAAACGGGGTTGCCAGAAGCCTTAAAACTAATCGCACCCGCACCATTGGCTTTATTTGTCCCGAGATTCCCAACGACTTTTTTATGAGCATCGCAAAAGGAGTGGAAGACGAGCTTAAAAAGTATGGATACAGCGTAATAATATGCAATTCCAATGAAAATACCGAAGAAGAAAAGGAACGCATTAAGCTCCTATGCGAGAAGTGTGTGGATGGAATAATTATCATTCCCGCCACCGATGAAGGAAGACACTTCAAATACCTGAAGGATGCCAATATGCCTGTCGTATTGGTTGACAGACTGGTGGAGGACTTTCAATCCGATGCTGTGCTGGTAGATAACATTAACGGCAGCTACTGTGCAGTGGAGTATCTGATAAATAAAGGATATAACCGGATAGGCTTTATCGGCGGAGATGTCAAGCTTACATCCGCCAAGGAGAGATTTGAAGGTTATACAAGGGCTTTGAACGACTACTGCATTCCTTTGGAGAAGGACATAATCAAATTCGGAGATTTTCATATAAAAGGTGGATTTGATCTTATGAAGGAGATGATGCAGCAGGACAACCCGCCTCCTTTGGTCTTCATCTCCAACTATTTCATGCACGTGGGTGCAGTTAAATATCTTATAGAGAATAAATATAAGCTGGACAAGGAAGTACTAATTGCGAGCTTTGATGATATGGAGCTTTCTTCTATATTTGGATTTTCAGTTTTAAGGGTAAGGCAGCCTATGATGGAAATCGGAAGTAAAGCCGCACAGCTCCTTTTGAGCAGAATTGACGGGGACAAGACAGCATATCCCCGGATAGTAAGGCTCAAGACGGAGCTTATAACAGAATGGTAATAAACCTTGTATTATACAAGGTATTACAATATAATGTATTTATGCAATCGTATACATAGTTAAGGAGGTCGTTTTCATGGCTAACATTAATGATTTGAAAATGAACCCGCCTGTTAACAGGCTAAGAGGTTCACTGCCGAAAATAGGCATAAGGCCTGTTATCGATGGTAGACGCAAGGGTGTCAGAGAATCCTTGGAAGAACAGACGATGAATATGGCTAAAATGGCTGCAAAGTTCTTGTCCGATAACTTAAGACATCCTAACGGTATGCCTGTGGAATGCGTAATTGCCGACACTTGTATAGGCGGTGTGGCAGAAGCTGCTCAGACTGCTGAGAAATTTGCGAGAGAAGGTGTCGGTGTTTCTCTCACGGTTACTCCCTGCTGGTGTTACGGAAGCGAGACCATAGACATGGACCCCTTTATACCCAAAGCAGTATGGGGTTTTAACGGAACAGAACGCCCGGGAGCTGTTTACCTGGCTGCTGCCCTGGCAGGACACAACCAGAAAGGATTGCCTGCCTTTGGTATTTACGGCAGAGATGTTCAGGATGCAAATGACACATCAATTCCTGCTGATGTTGCTGAAAAATTGCTACTTTTTGCTAAAGCCGGCCTTGCCACCGCAACAATGAGAGGCAAATCCTATCTGTCCATGGGCTCGGTATCTATGGGTATTGCCGGTTCCATAGTGGACGATCATTTCTTCCAGAACTATCTCGGCATGCGCAATGAATACGTGGATATGTCGGAATTCGTGAGAAGAATTGAAGAAGGAATTTATGACAAGGAAGAATATGAAAGAGCCTTGAAATGGACCAGGGAAAACTGCAAGGAAGGCTCCGACCTCAATCCTGTAAGCAAACAGTGCACGAGGGAAGTTAAAGACAAGCAATGGGAAACCTGCGTTAAAATGGCCCTTATAGCAAGAGACCTTATGATTGGTAATCCAAAGCTTGCAGAACTTGGCTATGGTGAAGAAGCCCTCGGACACAATGCCATAGCTTCAGGTTTCCAAGGCCAGAGGCAGTGGACGGACCACTTCCCGAACGGTGACTTTATGGAAGCAATACTTAATTCTTCCTTTGACTGGAACGGAATAAGGGAAGCTTTTGTTGTAGCGACGGAAAACGACAGCCTTAACGGTGTTGCAATGCTTTTCGGCCATCTCTTGACTAACACGGCTCAGGTGTTTGCTGATGTAAGAACCTACTGGAGTCCTGATGCAGTTAAAAGAGTGACCGGAAAAGAATTGACCGGTCTTGCTGCTAACGGCATTATCCACCTTATCAATTCCGGTGCGGCTTCTCTGGATGGTACAGGACAGCAGTCCATCAACGGCAATCCTGTAATGAAGCCCTTCTGGGATATAACTCCGGAAGAAGCAGGCAAGTGTCTCGATGCGACATCATGGAGACCTGCTTCCCTCGATTACTTCAGAGGCGGCGGCTTCTCCTCCAATTTCTGTACAAGAGGCGGAATGCCGATTACCATGTCCCGTATAAACATAATAAAGGGTCTGGGTCCGGTAATGCAAATAGCCGAAGGTTATACAGTGGAACTTCCCCAGGACGTGCATGATATTCTCAATAACCGTACCGATCCAACATGGCCGACTACCTGGTTTGCTCCAAGGCTGACCGGTAAAGGAGCTTTCAAGGATGTTTATTCCGTCATGAACAACTGGGGTGCCAACCATGGTGCTTTCAGCTATGGACATATAGGTGCAGAACTCATAACCTTGGCATCTATGCTGAGAATACCGGTTTGCATGCACAACGTGCCGGAAGAGAAGATATTCAGGCCCAGCGCTTGGAGCGCTTTCGGAACTAATGACCTGGAAGGTGCAGATTACAGGGCATGCAAGAACTTCGGACCTATTTACGGGAAGTATTGATGTTATACTAGACATTTTAAAGGACATATCAAAATAAAGACAAAATAAAGACAAAATAAAGACAAATATAGGAGTTGGACAATCCAACTCCTTTTTTACATAATTAGTGCAAAATCAATATTTCATTCCCATTTCAAAAGCTTTCATTTCTTCCGGTATCATATAATGCTTTTTCTGGGGAAGAACCTTTTTTAAGGCCTGTTCAAAGTTTTCCTTGGAGATGATGCCGGTTTTCTCCACCAGCTTACCCAGGAGGATGATGCACGCATAAGTATGATTGCCCATATCTGTAGCCATCTGAGTGGCAGGTATTTCATATACATCAACACCTTCTTTGGAAGGTCTCCGCGGAACCAGTGAGCTGTCGGTAATTATAATACCTCCCTCTTCAACGATACCCTCAAACTTGTCCAGGGATGGTCCATTCATCGCCACCAGTACTGTAGCGCTGTTCAATATGGGTGAACCTATAGTGTCATCCGATATGATGACGTTGCAGTTTGCAGTTCCACCTCTCATTTCAGGACCATATGAAGGCAGCCATGATACATTTTTGTTTTCCAGCATTCCAGCGTAGGCCAGAAGCCTTCCTGCAGACAGTATACCCTGTCCGCCAAATCCTGCTATAATGATTTCCTGATGAGCCATTATCCTACACCTCCAAATCCTTGCCCTTGAAATTTCCCAGCGGATAGAAAGGAACCATTTCATCCTTTATGCGCTGGAGAGATTCTACCGGGTTCAACCCCCAGTTTGTAGGGCAGCTGGACAAAACTTCCACCAAGGAAAAGCCCAAATTGGCCATCTGTACCTGGAATGCCTTTTTGATCGCCTTTTTTGCATTCATGATATTTTTTATATCATGGGTTGAAACTCTTTCAATATATACAGCTCCTTCAAGGCTGGAAAGCATTTCGCAAACCTTTATCGGGTACCCGTGCATTTCCGGTTTGCGGCCGAAAGGCGATGTGGTGGTTATTTGTCCTAAAAGCGTTGTAGGTGCCATCTGTCCCGATGTCATGCCGTAAATTGTATTGTTAACGAAAATTGTCGTTATCTTTTCCCCTCTGGTCGCAGCATGCACAATTTCTGCCGTACCAATGGCAGCAAGGTCACCGTCGCCCTGATAGGTAAAAACGACATTGTCCGGATTTACCCTTTTTACTCCGGTTGCTACAGCCGGTGCTCTTCCATGGGCTGCCTGAACCATATCGCAGTTAAAATATTCATAATTATTATAAGCGCATCCCACCGGTGAAATACCGATGGTCTTGCCTTCTATGCCCAGTTCATCCAAAACTTCAGCTATCAGCCGGTGTATAATACCATGGGTACAACCCGGACAATAGTGAAGTGGTTTGTCTTTTAAAGCATGTGGTTTTTTAAATACCGTAGCCATGTTAATCCCCCCGCAATTGATTTGCAGTTGATAATCATCCTTTGATGTGCTGTCACCTTCCAATATCTTAATTTCATAGAAACATCAGATAGCTCGCCTCTTAGATATCAGCACAAATTTTACGCAAATATTGAATATTTTATCAACCGCCTAGTATTATAATTGCTGTGCTGGCTAAACTGAAAATGCTTGTGGAGAGTAAATCGAAAAGGCCAGCACAATGAATTAATGTAAAATTACTTAACCTGACTTGTTTTCAAATTCAATCCCAACTTATTCCAAAGTTTAAGCCTTGCCGAGTATGCTCTTTATTTTCTCGAGTATTTCCTTCTGAGTCGGAATCATGCCGCCCATTCTGCCATGGAAATGAACCGGTTTTCTTCCGTTTACGGCAAGTCTCACATCCTCAACCATCTGTCCTGCGCTGAGCTCCACCGTGAGAAATGCTTTTGGCACTTCTGCATATTTATCAAAGGCGCAAACCGGGAAAGGCCATAATGTAATTGGTCTTATCAGTCCCACTTTTATGCCTTCCTTTTCAGCAAGCTTTATAACATTTTTAACTATTCTGGCAACAGTGCCATAAGCGCATACAATAATATCCGCATTTTCGCAATTAAAGGTTTCCACCCGCACTTCGTTTTCTTCTATCAGCTTATATTTGGCCTGCAGCTTGAGATTGTGCTTTTCCAGCACTTCAGGATTTATGTATATCGACGTTATATCATTGCTTTCTCTTTCCATGCGTGTTCCTGTAACTGCCCAGTCCTTTTCCACATGGACTATGTTCTCTTCATCTCTGAACTCGACTGCTTCCATCATTTGACCGATTACACCGTCGCCCAAAATCATTGTCAAAATTCTGTATTTATCAGAAATATTAAAGGCTTCAACGGTCAGCTCATAAGCTTCCTGAACGCTGCTGGGCGCAAGAACCACCATCTTGTAATCTCCATGTCCGCCGCCCTTGGTTGCCTGGAAATAATCTGCCTGGGCGGGAAGAATTCCTCCGAGGCCTGGTCCGCATCGCATTATGTTTACAATAACTGCCGGAAGTTCAGCTCCGGAAGCATAAGAGATTCCTTCCTGCTTCAAGCTTATTCCCGGGCTTGATGATGAAGTCATTACCCTTGCTCCAGCACTGGCGGCTCCATATACCATGTTTATCGCTGAAACTTCACTCTCAGCTTGTACAAATGTACCGTTCAACTGGGGCATCTTTTTTGCCATATAATGAGCTATTTCTGTCTGGGGTGTTATAGGATAGCCGAAGTAACATCTGCATCCTGCCCTTAAAGCAGCCTCAGCGATTACTTCGTTGCCTTTCATAAGTAATTTTTCTCCCATCGTGTAAGTCCTCCTTAAAACCAACTATAAAGCAATGCTTGCCATTATATTATTTTTCCACCTCAATAACGCAGTCGGGGCATATTGTGGCGCAAAAGGCACAGCCTATGCATTTGTCCATATCATCCACACCGGCAGGGTTAAAACCTTTTTGATTTAGCTTGTCGGTCCTCATGATGACTATTTTTTTAGGACATACTGTAGTGCAAAGCTTACACCCTTTGCATCTTTCTTCATGAAATGTAACCTTAGCCATATTATCCCTCACAGTTTCCGTATAATTTATTTCATATTTTATCAGTTTATTATATTACTCTTTATACATGTTTTCAATAGCTGATGAATATTTATGCACTGCCGATGATAATTATTGATTACTGCCTATCCCAGGGGAGCAAAATATATTTATCCATCTTAAGCACCTTCATACCCAGCCTTTTCCCTGCTTCTTCAACCGAATCACCGATTCCTGCGATAAAGGACACAGGAACCTGAAGCTTTTTAGCAACCTTTTCGATGAGCTTATGGCCTTCTATGATATCTTCCGGTGTCGTGCCTTCCAAAAGGTTTGTATTATTGATAATCCCGGTTATTTTAAGCCTGGCGCTGGTTTCTATTTCAAATATCATTTCTTCTATCTTTTCTTCCGTATCGGTCATCGGACGCTTTGTGTTGACGACATAGAACATTTCGTACTGCTCTTTCAGAATTTCTTCATTGTATCTTGATACAACTTTTGCCCCCAGGTCATCTCCGCCGACATCGAACACGACCTTGTATTCCTTGTCCCTGAAAAGAGTATATATTTCAGGAGGCAATGCAGGTATATCCACGTTCGTATTTGCGTACAAAGGCAGAACTACTTTTATGTTGTTTTGCTCCAGTATATCCTTTGCATCAGCAGTGCGGAAATAGGGATTTACTATGTCGGAATCGACTATTGCCGTCTTGCTGGATTGTCTGGACAGCTTAATGGCATAATTGACAGCAATCTCAGTCTTTCCGCTGCCATAATGGCCTGTAAAAAAACTTATCCTCTTGTCAAACATACTCTTCTCCTTTAGCTTTTTACCTTTATGACTTTATCAGATCCTTTACAACCTCACCGGCAATAATCAGACCTGCTACAGAGGGCACAAAGGCAGCACTTCCCGGCACCTGATGGCGTATGGTGCATTTCCTTTGCGTTCCGGGAGGGCATACGCATCCTACTTTACAGCTTGTAGTATCCGATTCGAGAGGCTTTAAGGGTACCTCTCTGGAATACACTACCTTAAGGGAGTCCACTCCCCTGCTCCTCAGTTCCTTGCGCATTACCTTTGCCAAGGGGTCAACGGATGTCTCATATATATCCGCTACCTCAAATTTTGTGGGGTCGAGCTTGTTTCCTGCTCCCATGCAACTAATAATAGGAATTCCTTTAGCTTTTGCCCTTACCACCAGGTCAATTTTACCTGTAACCGTATCTATCGCATCAACAATATAATCATAATCATCCTTTATAAGTCCCTCTGCAGTATCAGGCATATAGAACTCCTGATAAACCGTAACTTCCGCTTTTGGATTGATTTCCAGGATTCTGTCCCTCATGACCTCTACTTTTGCCTTACCTATGGTCTTCCTTGTAGCATGGAGCTGCCTGTTTATATTTGTAAGGCATACGCAGTCATCATCCACCAGCACAAACTTACCTACACCGGATCGTACCAATCCCTCAACAACATAAGAGCCTACACCTCCCACTCCGAATACTGCCACTTTACTTTCATTTAACTTTTTAAGCGCTTCGGCTCCTATAAGCATTTCTATTCTTGAAAAAGCATGCAGCATATAACTTAACTCCTTACTCTAATATAGTTTTAGCATAATTTTTTCTGCATTCTAAAATTTTTGCATGTCAATATTTTGTGCAATTTTACTTGCCAGTCTTTTATGAGTAAATATAAATCCGGCACAAAATGCCTTTAATTTCTGTGCTTTCGTTATAAAAGATTCAATTAACCTGTTGTGCTAGCTAATTTGAGATAGCGTGTGGTAAGTTTAGAGATAGTTAGCGCAGGGGAGGATAAGGCAAATCACCTGAACGCAGGGAATTGCTTTATCTTCTGCCAAACTTGTAATTCGCTAATTGAAAACTAGCGAATATATCGATAACTACCTTAAGCTGCTATAAGTTTATTGCTTGTTATCCATTCCAGCTCTTTAACTCGGAACACAGCTATCGAAAATGCTAGCACAATGAATTAAATTAAGCTCACATATACTTAATATACTATAAATTTTGCCGTACCACAATTATTATACAAAACAGACTCGTACCTCAAGGATTTTTTTTCTTAAAACTGCCATAATAATATACATAATACATACATCCTGAATTTATACTTTATTGTGGTTTCATTTGTGAAAAATGGTACAAGGCTTGTTTTCCATGATGTGCTGTAAAATGGCTCATATGCTGGATTTCAACCAAAATATGTTTATTGCATACATTTCCATATATTGACTTGACAACGGGTTTGTGATATTAATAGCAGTGAGTGGTGTTCATGCAGAAACACATCATTAAGGAGGCACAGGATATGAATCAGGTCCTTATAATAGTTTCAATTCCACTGTTATTTTTATTGCTGTTATATGTTGTTTACAAAGCCATGACTACTTCCAAAACCAACAATGCTGAACATAGGGATAACGGCACCAAAGAATCTGGTACCGATAGATCTTATAAAAAACCGTTGAACATAGGGGATGACAAAGAGCTGGTGGCGGTATTGACAGCTGCCGTAGTCGCTTATATGGGTAGTGGCTCGGCGTCGAATATAAAAGTGAAATCATACAGGCGCATACCTCAGTCATCACCTATATGGAATTTAATGGGAAGAAAAGAACAGATAGATTCCATGCTGTAGTTTTGCACCAAATCTATAGGCAATGGAAACTTTATATTATATTCCAGGATTTTATTCCAAGGCTTTTTTATGGGATTTTATTCAGGGTTTTAATCCAGAATTTTATTCCGTAACTTTATGCCGGGATTTTATATTCTAGAGCTTTATTTCAGACTTATACTCGAAAACCTTTTCCAGAACTTTACTCAAGATTTATATACCGCCAGTATGTTTTTATATCCGTTTATCAAAGCTGTGTTTTAAAAAAGAGGGCCATCGACCCTCTTTTTTTCTCGTACAATATGAAATATCCATTTCATCCGAAAGTTACTGATTTTTCAGGCAGTTTTTGCAGTACCCATAGAATTTTACCCTGTGGTCCGTGACTTTAAAGCCTTTTTCTCTAGTAATCTGTTCTTCCAAAG
>ENA-OWPA01001784-OWPA01001784.1-bioreactor-metagenome-genome-assembly--contig:-NODE-1784-length-12457-cov-7.084491_pt1 | contig 12457 bp, 11 predicted proteins | sample MGYA00238139_ERZ651803 | MGnify/ENA primary metagenome ERZ651803 (study PRJEB26909, sample SAMN07631231) | bioreactor metagenome | isolation source: Switchgrass digestor | place: USA: Dartmouth...
TTGGAGGCGGCACCCAGATTCGAACTGGGGAATAAAGGTTTTGCAGACCTCTGCCTTACCACTTGGCTATGCCGCCTGGAAGACAAATGGAGCGGAAGACGGGATTTGAACCCGCGACCCTCGCCTTGGCAAGGCGATGCTCTACCACTGAGCCACTTCCGCATACCTAATGGTGCCTTGGGGCGGAATCGAACCACCGACACGAGGATTTTCAGTCCTCTGCTCTACCGACTGAGCTACCAAGGCGAATATTATGGCGACCCAGATGGGACTTGAACCCACGACCTCCAACGTGACAGGCTGGCGTTCTAACCAACTGAACTACTGGGCCACATATTTTGGTGGGCGAAACAGGGCTCGAACCTGTGACCCCGTGCTTGTAAGGCACGTGCTCTCCCAGCTGAGCTATCCGCCCGAAGACATTATTTAGTATACATTAGATTTGATTTGCTGTCAAAAATCATTAATACTCATTATTAAACTTTATTGCCCTTATACACTTTCTAACTCACTGTTGCTTTGATTATCTAGTTCACCATTATAACAATCAAAAAAACTTTGCTTGTTTTTATTAAATTATACAAATTTATTGACGATTTGTCAACAAAGCTACTTTCGCCGCCTTTTAAGTTCTGCCATTACTTCTTCAATTGTTATGTTGTCAAATCTAAGTGCTATCAGCAAGTGAAACAGCAAATCTGCAGTTTCGTATATAGTTTCAGCTTTGTTTTTACTCATGGAGGCAATAATGACTTCACAGGCTTCCTCTCCAACTTTTTTCAGTATTCTTTCTTTGCCACCTTCATATAACTTAGCAATATAAGAACCTTCGGGTCTTTGGGCAAATCTTGAGTCTATTATGTCAACTAGTTCTTTCAAAATTCCCAAAGGATTTTTTACTTCATCTTCAACAGCAGATCTTTGATTTTCTAAAAGGCTGCGGTAAAAGCATGAGTAATTTCCCGTATGACATGCTGGCCCTTTCGGCACAACTTGTAGAAGCAGCGTATCCTCATCACAATCATAGTAGATGTTTTTTACCTCAAGGAAGTTGCCGCTGGTTTCTCCTTTTTGCCAAAGTTTTTGCCTCTTTCTGCTATAAAACCATGCTCTTTTTGTCTCAATGGTTTTATGCAGTGCTTCTTTGTTCATATAAGCAACCATTAGTACTTCTCTGGTGTTTGCATCTTGAACAACTGCCGGGACAAGCCCTTTTTCATTATATTTTATATTATCCAGCTCAATCATAAATTATTCTACACCTTCTTTAATTAGATATTCCTTAACTTGCTTTACAGTAAAAATTCTTTTGTGGAAAACAGATGCGGCAAGAGCACCACTTGCTCTGCCTTTTATAAAAACATCTCTAAAATGTTCAAGCTTCCCGGCTCCACCTGAAGCTATAACCGGCACTTTGACCGCATCGGCTACAGCTCTGGTAAGCTCTATATCATACCCGTCCTTTGTGCCGTCTGCATCCATGCTGGTCAGTAATATTTCGCCTATACCGAGGCTTTCAGCCTCTTTGCACCACTGTATTGCATCAAGGCCTGAAGCAATTCGCCCTCCATGTGTATAAACTTCCCAACTCCCACTATTTTTTTTAGCATCACAGGCAAGGACCATATGCTTACTGCCAAACTGCTTTGCACCTTCACTTATTAATTTGGGATTCTTTACAGCCGCCGTGCCTATAGAAACTTTAGTTGCACCTGCATTAAGCAAATTCTCCATGTCTTCTAATGAAGATATGCCTCCACCGACAATAAAAGGCACGCTTATATTTTCAGAAACCCTTTTTACTAAATCCAAAGTAGTCTTTCTGCCTTCAACAGTAGCTGATATATCCAAAAACACTATCTCATCTATACCCTGTTTATCATAAAAAGCTGCCAGCTCGACAGGATCACCCATGTCCCGGATATTTTCAAAATTAACGCCTTTGACTACCCGACCATTTTTTACATCTAAGCAAACAATCAATCGCTTTTTACCCATTTTCACTACTCCCATCCACATGTGTATTAAACAGTTTTAAAATAACCTCCAAGTTCAGCGCACCACTGTACAGCGCCTTCCCGATAATAGCTCCTTCCAAACCCTTTTGTTCATACAAAGCTAATTGCTCTAAATCTTTCAGGGAAGCAATCCCCCCAGATGCAATTACCGAAAAATCCCCAAAGCTTAGCACTTTTTCAATACCGGAAAAATTAGGCCCTTTCATCATGCCATCTCTTGAGATATCGGTATAAATAATTGTCTCTACACCAATGTTTCTTAACTGTCTAAGTGCCGTTTCAAGCGTTACACCGGAAGATTTAGTCCAGCCTTCAATGGCAACCTGATTATGCCTCACGTCAATTCCAACAGCCACTTTATCTGTACCGAATTTATCTATAGTTTCCCTAATAAGCGTCAAATCGGCAATTGCAGAAGACCCGAAAATAACGCGGTTTATGCCTAAACATAAATAATCTTTTACGGTACTGATATTTCTAATTCCACCACCTACTTGAATATTGGCACTTACGGCTTTTCGAATATCACAAATTACGTCAAAATTGCCTGGAACTCCAGATTTTGCACCGTCTAAGTCAACTACATGAATCCATTTAGCGCCTTGGCTCTCCCACATTTTTGCCGCATCCACCGGATTTTCTAAATAAACGGTTTCCTTTGCAAAATCTCCCTGAGCAAGCCTTACGCACTTTCCTCCCTTAATATCTACTGCCGGATATATATTCATCTCTTCACCCCTTCAAGCTTCACAGTATACCCTTCGTAGACGGCACCCCTTTTTCCCTTGGGTCAAAAGCCACTGCCTCTCTCAATGCGCGACCAAAAGCTTTAAAAAGTGCTTCTATCATATGGTGAGTGTTTTCGCCTCGAATAGTTTCCAAATGAATAGTCATGCGGGCGTTGTTTGCAAAAGCTGTGAAAAATTCTTTTACAAGCTCCACATCAAACTCTCCCACCTTATCACGGGTAAATTCAGCATTAAAATATATAAAAGGTCTCCCGCTTATATCCACCGAGCAAAATGCCAAAGCTTCATCCATTGGAACATAAAAACTTCCGTATCGCTTAATCCCTTCTTTATTTCCAATGGCCTTTAAAAATGCCTCGCCTAAAACGATACCTACATCTTCAACTAAATGGTGGAAATCAACCTCTACGTCACCTTTTGCATTAATTTCCAAGTCAAATAGAGCATGGCGGGAAAAAAGGTTTAACATGTGATTTAGGAAAAAAACCTGTGTATGAATATTGCTATGGCCTTTCCCATCCAGATTTATTCTAGCCATTATCTCTGTTTCTCCAGTTTTTCTATAAATATCCGCAGCTCTTACCATTTAAAATCTCCCCTATATTAACTCAAAATTTCTCTAAGACTCGATACCAAAAACTCATTTTGCTCTTGGGTCCCTATGCAGAACCGCAAAGTATTCTTCAACGGATCTTCATTTAAACGTCGAGTGAGAATTCCCCTTTTTAAAAGTTCTTCATATACAAAGTCCCGAGGTTTTTCAAATTCACACAGGAAAAAGTTAGCAGAGCTTGGGTATACTTTTATTCCTTTAATATTTTCTAATTCAGCTTTAAGCTGCTGGCGAGCTTTTATTAATTTGCTTTGGACATCTTTTAGCCAATCTGTCTCCTTCAAAATTTCAACAGCCGCTATTTGTGAAAAAAGACTTACATTATAGGGCAGTTTAACTTTATACAGTTGCTGTATCAAATCTTCATGGCCGACGGCATAGCCGACTCTAAGGCCTGCTAACGAAAATATCTTAGAAAATGTGCGTATAACTACCACTTGAGGAAATTCATGAAGCCTTTCCACAAAAGTTTTGCCACCAAATTCAAAATATGCTTCATCTATTGCTACAATGCCATTAAAGTTATTTATTAAGTTAACAACTTTTTCTTCATCAAAATAGTCCCCTGTGGGATTGTTTGGGTAACATAAAAACAAAAGCTGGGGCTTGTCTTTTGTAAAATGCTGCTTTATTTGTATCTCATCAAGGTCCCAAGCCCAGCTGTACTGGTTTTTCTTGCACACGATCGGAATTTTTATTACATTAGAACCTGCTACAGTAGCAAAGATTTCGTAGCTGGAAAATGTAGGCGATGGGATTATAACATCTCTGCCTGGGCCTGCAAATGCCAAAATTATGTCAAGTATGATTTCATCGGCACCGCTACCCACAAAGATTTGCTCGGGTTTTGCTCCTGTATATTTAGAAAGGCCTTCGCGCAGCTTACCACAGCTGGGGTCATAATAGTGATTGAAATGTTCATCCTGCAGCTTTTCCCATATTCTATTTTTAACCTCTAGCGGCACATCATAAGGGCTTTCATTGGCATCAAGTTTTATCTTGCAAGGCTCCGTAGAAGGCATGTAAGGTATTAATTTTAATACATCATCTCTTACAAATCGTATTGGCGATATTATGGTAATCTCCTCCTCAATCAAGTATACATAATCTATATTATATACGTTCTGTTTATTTCACATAAATCATAATCATAAAACAGCTTCTAGTTTTTCCATTAAATCCATTATCACATGAGATTTTACGCGGAAGCTAACCGGGTTTGCAATAAGTCTGCTGCTTATAGGGCAAATCTCTTCCATAATTTTTAAATTATTTTTTTTAAGGGTGCTGCCTGTTGACACGATATCTACTATGGCATCAGAAAGGCCAAGTATGGGGCCCAATTCCACCGAACCGTGAAGTTTAATAATTTCTACCGGAATTCCTTTTTTAATAAAATGTTCTTCCGCAATTTGAGGATATTTGGTAGCCACCCTATAAATTGGACTATCGTTAGATCTATCTTTCGGAATTGCAACTACCATTTTGCAATTAGCGAGCTTTAAATCCATTAGTTCAAAAACGTCTTTTTTATCTTCTAACAACACATCTTTGCCTGCAACTCCAATATCAGCCACACCGTATTCTACGTATGTTGGCACATCAGAGGGCTTTGCCAAAATTACTCTGGTGCCATGCTCTTTAAAATCAAAGAAAAGCTTACGTGAATCTTCATAGACCTCACTAAAGTCCATCTGAATTTTATTAAAAAGGCTTAAAGTTTCTGATAATATCCTGCCCTTTGACAAGGCAATTTTCAATAATTCCAAGGCCATTCTCCTTCGCATTAAGTTATATGTCTTTGTCAGCTGGCATCATTTTCACTATGTAGCCATTTTTTCTGAGCTCTTGCGCCTTATGAAATGCCTCGATATATTGTTCCGGCTCATAATACAGATAATACGGATCATATACATCTTCCATATCCTGCTCTAAAACTGCCAGAATAACATCTTCAGTTAATGCAAAACCTGTCGCAGGTCTTGATCCGTTAAACTTATCAAGCAGGGAATCGTAACGTCCTCCCCCTCCAAGGGGAAATCCCGACTTAGGTGAATATATTTCAAATACGATTCCTGTATAATAATCGATGCCTCTGGCAAGGCCCGGATCAAAGGTAAGTTGAATATTATTAAATTGCTTCAGCATGCTCCATAGCCTTTTTAATTCCGATACAGCTGCAGTGCATTTCTCGTTTAGCGAAAACTCAATTAGCTTATCCAAAATCTCCGCACCACCATAAAATCCGGGCAAAGCTAAAAACGTTCTTTTTATATCAGTTCTAAGATCGCTGGTCTCAATTAGATTTTTCAGCCAAACAAAATTTTTTTCTTTTATTGCTTGAGCTATCCTGTCTTTTAAAACAGGCTCATCTAATTCATCAAGCAAACCCTCAAGAAATTTGGTATGACCTATGTTAATTAAAAAATTTTTTATACCGATTTGCTCTAGCATATAAGATGCCAAAAGTATTATTTCTACATCAGCATCCAGGCCCGGAATGCCGATTAGTTCCCCTCCTATTTGATAAAACTCCTGGTCTCTGCCCTTTCTGGGCTCCTGAAATCTAAAGACATTTGCCAAATAATAAAATCTCAAAGGTGCATCATGGTTGCTGTAATGAGTTGCAACCATCCGGGCAATGGAAGTGGTTATATCGGGTCTTAAAGCCATTGCTTCTCCATGTCTATCAAAAAACTTAAAAACTTTCTCTGTAAAACCAGGCTTGCCTGTTTTTGCAAATGTCTCCAAATATTCAAAAGAAGGAGCAACAACCTCTTCGTAACCCCACTTTTCAAATACGTCTACAATTTCCTTTTCAATCCGCCGCTTTTTGCGAACCTTGGGTGGCAAATAATCTTTTACACCTGCAGGTCTTCGAAAATACCCCGTCATTACCAATCTTCCTTTACCATATTAAATCGTTAAAGTATTTAAGAGAATACTATCACAATTATCAGCCTTAATCAATAGGAAATTTGAAAATTTATGGTATAATTCATGTAAGTAAAAAACTCTGTTTCGTAGTGGAAAAGCACCAAATAATAGTAGTTTTTTTGGAAATACTATAACAGAATTTATTTATGTATAAAATATAAAAAGATAAATTGGAGGAAGGTTTTATGAAGCTTAACCCTTACGTTTTTAGGCAGTACGATATAAGAGGTGTTGTAAATAAAGATTTGGATGAAGACTTTGCTACAAGGCTAGGTCAAGCTTTTGGTACATATGCTTTTAAAAATGGGGAAAACAAGGTAATTGTAGGTTGTGATAACAGAACTTCTTCGCCTTCACTTAAAAAAGCTGTGACAAATGGCCTTTTATCTACGGGGTGTGACGTAATAGACATAGGGACAGTAGTAACTCCCATATTTTATTTTGCAAGAATCCACTATGATATAAATCCGGGAATCATGGTTACGGCCAGTCACAATCCAGCACAATTTAACGGCTTCAAGGTGGCTTTTGGGCCAGGAACTATGTATGGAGATGAAATTCAAAATTTAAGAAGGATGATGGAAGACGGCGATTTTTCATCGGGAAACGGGAAGGTCATATTAAAGAGCCCCGTTGACGATTACATAAACATGGTAGCAAGCAAAATCCATCTTCCTAAAAAGCTCAGAGTAGGTATCGACTGTGGCAACGGTACCGCTTCCTTTTTTGCGGAAAAACTCTTTAGCCGCCTTGGAGTAGAAGTTTACCCTCTTTACTGCACTTCTGATCCTGCCTTCCCTAATCATTTTCCTGACCCTGTTAAACCAGAAAATTTAACAGATTTAAGGGAACTTGTTTTAAAGGAAAAACTTGATTTGGGCATAGGTTTTGATGGAGATGGTGACCGCATTGGCGTTGTAGATGACAAGGGCAATATAATATACGGAGATATGCTGATGGTGCTGTATTGGCGTGAGATTATGCCAAAATACCCTGGCACCACCGCCATAGTGGAAGTCAAGTGTTCTGAGGCTCTCGTAGATGAAATAAAAAAACTGGGCGGTAAACCCATATTTTATAAAACCGGCCACTCTCTAATAAAAGCCAAAATGAGGGAAATTGGCGCTGTATTTACAGGAGAAATGTCAGGCCATATGTTTTTTGCCGATGAATACTATGGTTTCGATGATGCCTTTTATGCCGCTGCTAGGCTTCTGAGAATCCTCTCAAACACTGATAAGAAGCTTTCAGAGCTACTTTCTGATGTGCCAAAATATTTTTCAACTCCAGAGCTTCGGGTTCCCTGCCCTGACGAAGAAAAATTTGGCAAAGTCCAAGCAGTAAAACAATACTTTGAAGGCAAATATCCAATAATAGACGTAGATGGTGTTCGGGTTATTTTCCCCGATGGTTGGGGCCTAGTCAGAAGCTCAAATACCGGTCCGGAGCTTATCGTTCGCTGTGAGTCTAAATCCGAAGAAGGACTGGAAAAAATAAAAAGTGAATTGCAAGAAGCCTTGTTGCCTTTAAAACTTTTTAATGACTAAATTTTTATTCCCCTTTGATACACTAACCTCAAGGAAAGCGCTTATCGATATTTATGTTAATTCATACTGACAGCTCAAATATCGTTATATGTATTGCTTTACATGTTCTAAACCTTTCACGGCTGCTTCTTCTTCCGTAGGCAATGGCAGACATTCAAAAGCAATGGCACCTGAGTAACTAATCTCCTTTAATACAGAAATGATTGCCTCAAAATCTAAATGACCTGCTCCTGGTTACCATCTGTTGCTGTCTGCAAAATGCACATGTCCCAACGCTGCCCTTGCCATCTTTATTGATCCTACAATTACTTTGGCATTAAGCTCCTTTGCAACCTTGTAATCGCAAAATTAAGAAAGGCTCCAAGGACTCGGAGCCAATAAATAGTTTAAAACTTTACTTTTTATATTTAAAAAAAATCATTTAGCACCAGGTAAATACTCATTTTTATAGCATCTTTAAAATTTCGCAAATCAAGTCCCGTAATGCTCTGAATCTTATCTAGTCTATAAATCAATGTGTTTCGATGTATATATAGACGTCGTGCTGTTTCGGCTATATGAAGATTACTATCAAAAAAAACACGGATGGTGTTTATCATATCATTATCCAGACTTTTTAATTTTACACTCATTTCATTTTTATAAATGTGACGAATTTCTGAGGGCAACGAAGAAATAAAAAACTCTAACGTCATTTCCGGATAATATATAACGCCATATTTCTTTTTAGAGGCAAACTGCAAAGCATTTTGAGCATCACTAAAAGCCTTGGTTAGTTCGGCTTGAGATTGTGCGATGCCCCCGATGCTAATAGTAGCTTTACGTGAAACTTCTTCGGCTATAGTTTGGTAAAGAGCCGACGAAGTTTCTTTTAACTCCTCCAAGTTGCTCAAAGGAATCAAAAACAATAACATATCATCAATGCGTGTAAGCATTACCTTTTCAAAAATGGTGTCCATTAATCCATTTATTTCTGCAATAAAGTCGCTTTGTATTAATACAAGGCCACAAGGAAAAGGAAAATCGGACAATAATTTGGACTTTTTGCCTTGAATAAACATCACGAGTTCTTTATTATATATTGTATTTATTATATTTCTTAGAAAAAAACAGAAATCTTCAAGTTGGTCTTTCGGTAGACAAGTCCTAACATTATAATCTTCATTTATCAACCGTATACTTTTTTCATTTATATTTTTTTTTAAATTATCGCCAAAAATTTTTTTCTTGTGTTTATCATATAAGGCAAAGGGCGTTTTGATATTGGATTTTATCTCAGACAAAATAGCTAATAGAAGGCTTTCCATGATATCACCGATTTAGCTTAAGATCCTTTTAGTTGTCTCTTTATCAAATAGGTGAAGCTTGTTCATATCAAAACCGACTTTAATAGTGTCGCCAACCCGGACATTGCAGCTAGGATCCACTCGTGCAGTAAGAGAAATTTTCCCTAATGAAAGATATAAAAAGGTCTCAGAGCCTAAATGCTCAACCACTTCTACTTTAGTATTAAAACATTGTTCTGTATAATAATTCAAAAACGCAGCTTCATTATGAATGTCTTCAGGACGTATTCCAAAAATCACTTCTTTGCCAAAATAACTTGGATCAATTTTCTTGGTTACACCTTCTGGAATCGATAATTTTAGATCATTAAATTTCATATAGGCTTTATCATTTTCTGTTAACAATATTCCATCTATGAAATTCATCTGGGGGCTGCCAATAAATCCTGCCACAAAAGTATTTACCGGGCAATCATAAATTTTCTGCGGGGTGTCTACCTGCTGAATATACCCATCTTTCATGACTACGATTCTACTACCCATAGTCATTGCTTCGGTTTGGTCATGGGTTACATATATAAAAGTTGTCTGAAGCCTGTCGTGAAGTTTAGCAATTTCTGCTCTCATTTGAACCCTAAGCTTTGCATCAAGATTGGATAACGGTTCATCCATCAGGAAGACTTTGGGCTCTCGGACAATAGCTCTTCCTAAAGCTACCCTCTGCCGCTGTCCGCCAGATAAGGCTTTGGGTTTACGATTTAAGAGTTCTTCTATACCTAATATGGCAGCAGCCTCTTTTACCCGTCGGTCAATTTCAGCCCGAGGGGTTTTCCTCAACTTTAAGCCAAAGGCCATATTGTCGTAAACGCTCATATGCGGATAAAGGGCATAGTTCTGAAAAACCATTGCTATGTCCCTATCTTTTGGAGAAACGTCGTTAACTAATCGATCTCCTATGTACAATTCCCCAGAAGTGATATCTTCAAGGCCGGCTACCATTCTAAGAGTTGTAGATTTTCCACAACCGGAAGGTCCTACGAGCACTATAAATTCCTTGTCTTGAATTTCCAGATTAAAATCAACAACAGCCTTAATACCCCCGGGATAAATCTTGTTGACATTCTTAAATGTCACTTTTGCCATAAACTTTTCTCCTTTTCTCCAGTATATTTTATACATGCAACATTACCTACATATTAATATAGCTGGCGACTTTTTCATATTGATAAAATAACGAAATTTTCTTGTGGAAATTCTACATTTTAAATAAAAAAATCCCTCTTACCCATGTTACCTTTAGACACTCAATTTCCCCACCTGGATTAATCTCTTAGTTATTCTTTGAATTTCCAACAAAAAAGTGTAGTGTGTTGGAGAGATTTTCTAAATTGTAAATTCAAAATATCTGATGGTGTTATTATAACAAATATCTTCCACTGTTTTGCCCAAAACTTCCATATCAGCAGGGTATTCACCGTTTTCTACCCATTTTCCTAATAAATCACAGAGGATTCGTCTAAAATACTCATGGCGCGTATAAGATAAGAAACTTCGTGAATCGGTAAGCATTCCTATAAAGTTTGGAAGAACAGAATAATTGGCAAGATTAATCATATGTTCCATCATGCCTGTTTTGGTATCATTAAACCACCAGGCACTTCCATGCTGTATTTTGCCCGGGACCTCATGAGATTGAAAACAACCTATAACTGAATCAATCAAAGCATTGTCAGTAGGATTAAGTGAATATATAATCGTTTTGGGTAGGCTGTCAGAGGCTTCTAATGCACCCAAAAGGGCACCTAAAGCTACACCGCTTTTATCATAGCCGCAAATTGCATCAAAACCTGAATCTGGCCCTAGCTTAGCAAAGGCTACCGGATTTGCATTTCTCAATGTACCGTAATGAAGCTGCATCACGATTTTATGTTGCTTATACTGGGCAGCGCAAAACATAAGGAGTTCGGCTTTATACTCATCCGCTTTTTCCTGATCAATTGCTTTTCCGTCTAATGCAGCTTGAAGCGCGGCATCCAAATTTACATCTTTTTTTCTATAGACAATATAATCCAGTGCGTGATCGGCGGCTTTACAGCCCATTTTTACAAAATACTCAATTCTCGATGCTAAAGCAGTTTTTACATCATCGACCGTTTTAATATTTATCCCGCAAATATCGCCTAACTTCTTAATATATTCAACAAAACCAGGCTTGTCTATATTTAATGCCTTATCCGGCCGAAAGGCTGGTAAAACTTTAACATTAAAGCCTTTATCCTCGCTAATATATTTGTGCCAATGCAAATCATCTATTGGATCATCGGTTGTGCAGATCAATTTAACGTTGGATTTCTCTATAATCTTGCGAACTGATAAGTCTTTTAGACGTTCATTAGCAGTATCCCATATTTTTTTGCACGTTTTAGGTGAAAGTATATCATCTATGTCAAAGTAACGTTTCAGTTCCAAATGTGTCCAATGGTATAATGGATTGCCGATTAGTTTGGGAACAGTTTCTGCCCATTTTTCAAATTTCTCATATGCTGTAGTGTCTTTACCCGTTATATAGCGTTCCTCAATACCGTTTGCGCGCATTGCACGCCATTTATAGTGATCTCCTCCAAGCCATACTTGGGTTAGATTATCATATACTACATCATCATAAATATCCTTCGGATTAATATGGCAATGGTAGTCGACTATCGGCATTTTCTTTGCATGTTCATGATACAGCTTTTTTGCAGTATCGGTGCTTAGCAAAAAATCCTCATCCATAAATTTTTTCATAATCACTACCTCCCACATAGTAATTAAATTATTATTTTTAACAGATGGGAAATTGTGCTATTCTACATAAATATTACCGCAAATAAGAAATTTTTTCATCTGGTTTTAAAAATTTTTAGATAAAGTATATAAATTAAATTTTGAAATATAAGTGCTAATCAAACAACCACAAAACCCTATTTAATGCTAAACAGAATAAAATCAAAGGCCGGATAATTTAACCTTGTTATCCGGCCCATTTACTTTAATTATTATATTACATATATTGCTTTACATGTTCTAAACCTTTTACGGCTGCTTCTTCTTGAGTGGGCAGTGGCAGGCATTCAAAGGCAATAGCACCTGAATAATTAATCTCCTTTAAAACAGAAATGATGGCTTCAAAATCTAAGTGACCTGCTCCGGGATACCACCTGTTGCTGTCAGCAAAATGCACATGCCCTAACGTAGCTTTCGCCATCTTTATGCTCTCTATTAAATCTTTTTCCTCAATATTCATGTGAAATGTATCTATATGTAG
>ENA-OWPA01001786-OWPA01001786.1-bioreactor-metagenome-genome-assembly--contig:-NODE-1786-length-12447-cov-4.377930_pt1 | contig 12447 bp, 12 predicted proteins | sample MGYA00238139_ERZ651803 | MGnify/ENA primary metagenome ERZ651803 (study PRJEB26909, sample SAMN07631231) | bioreactor metagenome | isolation source: Switchgrass digestor | place: USA: Dartmouth...
CCTTATAGGTAATCTAGGTACATCTCAAGTAGTTCATACCCGATACCCATTAACAGGGTTTCAATTCCTTATAGGTAATCTAGGTACATATTTTTTTTTAAAAAAATATACTATATATATGAAAAGTTTCAATTCCTTATAGGTAATCTAGGTACGGTCTATTTGAGCTAACCATATTACATTGTTATTTTGGTTTCAATTCCTTATAGGTAATCTAGGTACTATACCTCTGAGAGATGTAGGAAATGCATTAGGTTTGTTTCAATTCCTTATAGGTAATCTAGGTACCCGTACACATGGCACATTTACTATATTTTTATATAATCATAATATTTATATTTCTAACCTAAAAATTAATAATATCTCCATTTTAACTAATTGTATCAACTTATCGATATCCTATATTTTATGCAATATTATAGGTCGATAGAATTTATAAAAATAAAGATTGGGGATTCTTTTCTACACCTATTACTTCTCTCGTAGAATATTTCATATTCGCAAAAGTATATATAATTAATGAATCTTCTTCTTTATCCATAATAGAAGATAACTCGTATTTTAATTTCTTTAAATTTGCTTGAGTTATTTCTCCTTCAAAAACAGAATTCTGAACCCAAATTAAATATTTTCTACATATTTTTAGTGCTTTACCAACACGTTTTTCCCCAAAATCATAAAACAATATGACAAACATATTACCACCCAGCTACAAAACCTTCATATTTTTCTCCTTCCGTGAAATGTTTTTGCAATTTATAAAGTTCTAGTCTTATTAATCTTTTATAACTAACATTCATATTTAATCTGGGATGCCTAATTACTGCATCTAGCTTTCTATTATATTCTTCTATAAATTTTTTCTTTCCCTTATCTGATATTAATATTCCATTAAAATCTTTTTCAAAATCTTTTGCTGTTATTGCACCTTTATTTATTAATGAAAATATTGTTCTATCTACTATAATAGGTTTGAATATTTCTGCAATATCAAGATTTAATGTAAATCGTCTCTCATTAGTCGAATGTAAGAATCCTATTCGTGGATCTAGTTGTGTTTGGTAAATTTCACCCAATATGGTAGTGTATAATAATGAATTCCCAAAACTAATCAGAGAATTGATATTATCAAGAGGTGGCCTTTTGCTACGTTGAATAAATCTAAAATCTTCATTTTTAAGTATTTCATTGAAACATGTATAATACTCATCTCTTATGTTTCCTTCTAATGCCATTAGTTGTTCGATTTTGTTAACATAATTCATATCTTCCATTTTCCCTACAATGCTATTTATATTCTGATCAAGGTCTATACCTCTTCCATTGTAATATTTGAGAATAACAATAATATTCTTAATACCAGTTATAATTATCTCTTTAGCTATTTCTATTCTTTTGTTATAATCTAAATAATGTTCTGCCTGTTTAAGTATTACATATCCAGAATTCAAGTGTTCTCTTGGATAAAAGCTTCCAACATAATAACCATAATAATTAAAAAAATGAAGACATATTTCTTTTTGAGATATAAATTCTAAAAAAGATTTATTAAAAGTAATTTCTCCAAAAAACCATATATTATTAATTTCTTCAACAGGAATAAATCTTTTGTCTGTGTCTGTCTCAAATAATAAAGTATTATCTTTCCTTTTTATTTCTCCATTATTGAATACATATATATCCCTTTTCAATATATGAAACCCCCTTAAGCATAACAATACTCTCTATATCCACAACTTCTACAATATTTATTCTTTTCAACTGGAGGAGGAGTTTCATTGTTAATAATGTTTTCAATATCATTTTCAGCCCTTGCTAATAACAAACTTTTTTCTTCATTAAGTACAATTTCTACTCTTTTTCTTTCTTCTGGATAAAGCAACACACCTTTTGCATTTATACCTGCTTTTCTTAATTCCCTTATATAATAAAGAAGTTGTAAAGTTGAAGCTTCCTCAAATTTTGAACTTTTCTTTGTTTCTCCTATTACCAATTCATCTTTATTGTTAACTAGTACATCAAATTTAACATTTCCAAATTCTATTTCTTTTTTTAATCTGTTATAATATGTTTCATGCAAGAATCTACCTATTTCAATGTTTACATCTCTTTGATCTGGAGTAATATTTCTGCTCATCAACCACACTTCACGCTTACAAATTGCATAATACCACATAAGGGTTCCATTAGTTTCCATTTTGCAAATCACACCATTTCAAAAGTATTATCATTATAAACTATTCCTGTATCACTATTATAATCAATGGTATAAACAGGAAGCTTATAAATATTTTCGCAATAATTCTTACGAATGTACTTATTAAATTTTCCTATACTAACAGGTACTTCATATAAAGCAATTTTTGCATATTCCCCTTTTTCAAATAGCATTTCTACAATATCCTTATAAACATAAGGTATAATAGAAATTTTCATATTATCTATCAATCTTGTTTGTAATCTTTTCTCATCATAATCTAAATCAAAAATTATTTCCTCTTCAATGATTTCTTTGTATAGTTGCTGTCCTTTATTATAGTTTTCATCATACATGTTAAATCCTTCATACACTTCATTCACCATTTGTGATATTTCTCTTTCAGACAAATATCCTTGATTTTTCTTTATTACTTCCTTAGTTTTAATTAAAATATCACTGCGCCCTCTATAAACATATTTCTCAGAAACATCAGAGTAATCAAATACAATGAATTCCGAATCTGTATATTCTCCCTTTCTGTTGCATCTACCTGCTCTTTGAACAAGACTATCTATCGGTGCACATTCAGAAAACATAATGTTAAAACTGATATCTAGAGATACTTCCATCACTTGTGTTGATATCACAATATCATAATCATTATTTTCTTCTAATTTCCCTTCTTTTTCTATCCGATCTTTCATTATAAATTCAGAATGAAGACATAACGCTTTATAGTCAGAAGAAAATTCTTTGAAAAGCCTTTTAGCAGTTTCAACATCATTGACTATTACTGCTACTTTTTTACCTTTATTAATATAACTCCTTATTTCACTTTTAATTTCATCTAATTTTTTATCTACAAATCTCCATTTACTTTGTTTTCTATCCATTAATTCTTCAGCAACAATTGGCTCAGATATTCCCAATAAATTAGCAAAATGTTGTATTAGAAAATCAGGCATAGTTGCACTCATTATCATTACATGCCCTTGAAGTTTTTTTACCTTCTTAATAGTTTCAGTGATCAATGCTAAAGTGAAAGTGTCATAAGCATGAACCTCATCTATGATTATTGAACTTCCTACAAGCGCATATTCTTTTAAACACCAATATCCAGTATTAAATCCACTAGTAAGAATTTGATCTATGGTAGAAACCATGACTGGTGGTATAAATACTTTATACTGAAGCAATTCTAATCTTTCTTTTTCGCTATAATCACTATTAATAGCAAAATATACATCAGAATTAGAATGTGTCAATCCACAATGTTCTTTTTTAAAATAATGTTTAGATAACCGCTTAAAAATACTATTTGATGTAACCATAGTAGGCATTAAAAATATTATTTTACTTTTTCCCCATTTTGAAGCCCACAATAATGAAGCTTCCGTTTTACCAGATCCTGTAGGTGCTATGGCTACAACATCATTTGTAGCCATAGCACATTCTTTATGAAACTTTCTTTCAACAAATATCTTACCTTCAGCTTCCACTTTTTTCTTTATCTTATTTTTTAGTTCTGATTGACTCCAATTTGGCTGAATTAATTCTTTATTTGATGAAGCAATCCAGTCACAGTACTGCAATAATCCCTTGTATAATGAATATAGTATTCTTATATTACTTTTACTTAGATTTGAATTAGCAAAATATGATTCTAATACATAACTTTCTAATAATCTAAAAATACTCTCTTTATTAATTCTAATCTTGCTAATATCTTTGATAAACTCAATTTTATTTCTTGCTAATTTATCCGAAAGATCTATACCATATTCAAATTCTTCTTGTTCTAACAAAGGCCAATTTTCATTCATATGCCTTTCATTGAAAAAACTACTGAAATTTATATCTAGTTTTTTATGATGAGATAAAACTGCAAAATAATGAAAAGGAAAAGACTTTTTGTTATACTTCAAGTAATTTTGAGTTGCCAATGCCATATAAAGAGTCGATAACAATTCATGTCTAAACTTAACTGTTTTTAATTTCAAGTTAAATATTTTATTTTTCATTTGATTTTGAAAATTATCTGATAGTTTGCCTAAATCATGAAGTGAAATAGCTAAATAGGAATATAACTTAAAATCATTTAGTTCATATCCAATTTCATCTAATATTTTTTTTATAACTTCACTATTTCTATCAAGTTCTTTATAATAAATTTCTACGCTTTTTTGAACATGATAATCGTAACTTCCCTCTAATGCATCAATAGGTTTGGCATAATACATTTCTACACCCCATTTATTACTCTTCAAAAGTAAATAAAGGTGTTCTTTTACCCATAAAATCATATACTGGCACAGGATTTATTAACATATGAAAATCACTTAAAAAAGTAAATTTATGAAACTTTGTTGCGATTCTTTCATTATTATCAGTGAAATTAAAATCCACAGGTAAATTCTTGACAATTGGAGGTTTAATTGTCATTTTTATTGGAAAAGACTTTACTTTTTCCCAGTCAAGTTCAAAATCATTGATATAATTTCCCGCTATCCATGTATCTCTAATTATTTTGTCTTTCATCATTTTTATATCATTGCACCTATTAACATTTAATATCTTAACTATATCATCGCTGTTGCCTAATGATAAAGCATATTGTGGATTACAAAAAGAATCATATAATTTATCTATCTTTTTATCATCTTCACAAGCAAAGAATATATCAGCTCTTACATCATATAAAAATTCTCTCAATAAAATAGCTTTTTTAACCTCTTTCACTTTTATTTTTGAATAATTCCATAAATCTTTGCCATTTCCATTGTTGTTTAATATACACCCTACACTTATTTTATTTTCTTTAAAAAATTTTAAAGCATCCTTAAATTCATAACCCATCGCTGCACCTGCTAACCCTACTATAGTAGTAGGTGGTGGTACAAGTATAGTTTCTTGATAAAGATGAGTATTAGGATCCCTGAAAGATGCTGTCATAGCATGAATTGAAACAATCATTCCGTTCATATTTACATATCACTTCCTATTGCTCATTTGAATAAACTTCTTTTATCCATTCACGTATCTTTTCAAAGCAATCTCCTAATGACATAAATTCATCTGTATCTTTCTTAAAAAACCCTTTTCTTTCTCCTATTACATAATCTATAATTTGATTTTTGAAATCTGATATAGTATTTTTAATAAGATTTAAATCTATATTGTCATTATCATCTACTCTAATGCTTTCCATAAAAATTGGATTTTTAACACTCATTAAAGCAGCACATACAAACTTAGGTGATACATCAGTTAAAAACCTACTTTGTCTTCCAACAGTCCAAAGATTTTGAATTGCATCTATTAAAGCTAATACTCTTTCTGCCTTTTGATTGTTATCTAATTCAAGATCATATTTATCTCCTGGTGATTTTTCTCCAACTCTATCTAATTCAATGAGAATACTTCCACAATAATATCCTGAATGAATTTCAGTTTCAAATATATTTGGATTCCCACCTGAACTAACAGACATAAAATTGGTTGCGTAATCTAATTCCCCAAGATATGGTGTAAGTGCCACTAATGGTGAAACCCTAACAGGGCTTGTCCTTTTTGTTGTATCTGATGAAGCATTCATAAACCCAAACAAATCATCATCAATATATTTCTGAGGATCACATTTAGTTGTAGCTGCACCTTTTTCTTTCTCACTGGCCATACCTTCTGACAATTCAAATCCCATTACAGCTAACTGTTCTCGTAATGCTCTCCTTATAGCTTGAGATGAACAATAGGGATACTCTTTTCCATCGTTTTTACGAATTTTCTTTATACTAGAAATATTATCAACTTCTTTATCCGAACCATTCAAAGAAGCATAAGTTGCTTTAGTCAAATAAGTGATTGTCAAAGCTTTAGCTTTGCACATCTTAATTTTCCTCCTTTTCATTTTGAGATGAAATATAATAATTATAATTATTTAAAGCTCCCATAATGCAATATCCTTTAAAATCTTCAAATGGTACTTCATTCAAAATACCTTCAAGTATAGAATTTGATACAGATAATCCATATCTAAATTGTAAAGTATTTAACTGAACAATGAAATCAGTTACTGTTCTTGTTTTTCTAAGCGCAAACAAATCTCCTCTTATTTTCTTTAACATTTCTTTGTTCTTCCCCAGTGCTTCGTAAGCTTGATTTACAATTTGTTTTCCAAGCTTAACAGCAATTTCTATTTGTTCTTTATTCATAATATCCTCCTTTATAATTAAATAATACTCAATTAAGAATTTAAGGATATTAGACACATTTACATCTTTTTTATCATTAATCACTTTTCTCCAAATAATTGATTCAATATCATGCAATATACAATGTTTATTTAGAACTTTCCTTAATACATTATTTCTTGATGGTAACAAATTTCCATTGTTATCTGATTCATATAAGGAATAGAAAACATCTTTTAGATTTATATTTTTTATTATTAATTGATGAATAAGCCTAAAAGCATAACTTACATCATTATAAAAAATCATTTCTTTTGTAAGGAATGTTTGTCCCATTTCATCTAAGCCTATTATAACAATTTCAAGAGGAGAAGATATTATATCTCCTAAATATAAGTAAAACGGATCTTCATTATTTATTTCTTGATTTATTATATTATTACTTAAAATCTCATAAGTATCTGTGAAATATGCCCAAAGTAATTCATATGGCATCCTTGCCTTATTTATAATACCTTTATCATCAAAGCCAATATTTTTATAAAAATATTCTTCATCTATTGATCTCAATACGGAACTACAGCCAATTTTAGATTGACTATTAATATTGTGTGCTATATCTGGAGAATTGAGAAGTAGAATTGTTAATTTAGAATTATCTTTCTTATAATTTATTGCTTCCATAGTGAATTTTGATAACATTTCACATTCCCAACATATCTTAGCTGGCTTTTTGCCTTGAGTGTGAAAGGAAGTTGTTGCACTTGTACTTGCGAAAAGTAAAAATGAAGGTTGTGAAATATCATTTAAATTACTTGTTTGTTTACCACATATACTACAAGTACCTTGTTTTTTTGTATTTTCTTTAGGTAATATTTTAATAATAGGTTGACATTCAGGCATACTAAATAATAATTTCTTATTTTTACCCCATAAAGTTTTACCGGTTTTGTTTAAGAACTCATCAACTTTTTCTTTTAATTCATCATCCATATCCTTATAATCTATACCTTCTACTTTCCAGCTTGAAGCTTTAACGAAATTGCTAACTACAGGCGTTGGTTGCCTTTTGGGAGCAAGTATAAATTCATCTTTTTCTTTATCATAAATTACTAACTCTTGTTTTCTAATTTGCTCCTTAGTTGAAACATTCCAATACAAAGAAGCTAGATGATTATAACAACGTTGTAAAAAATTTCTTATATCTTCTTCATTATTCCCTTGAAAAGTGAGACCCTCCGAATCAAAAGCTATTCTTGTATTATCATTTTCCTGTAATACTTTTTTAGCTATAAAATACAACCCAACAATACCTGCATCAAACCACCAATGGTTTCTTGCATGTATTTTATATTCCATAAAACCCTTATCCCCCCTTTCTATAATATTTTTACGCAACCAAATCCCTGACTATTCTTGCTTCCAAATCCTGCATCAACTCCTACCTGCAATAACTCTTTTGCTCCTTTAATTAGAAATTTTCCAGAAGCGCCTTTTATTATAGTACTTTTATAGTAAGTTAAGTTTTGCTTAACTAGCCCTAATGGTATTACTTCTATATCAGATTCTATCTTTTTACTCGTTAAAGCATTATATTTCTTTACTAAGTTGTTTTTTATCAATCTATTAAAATCGTGCTCTTTAGGCATAAAATAACATGTGTATTTACTATTATCAGGTCTAAGAAAAGTTGAATAAACTACTATTGGTGATAATGTGATTACAACAATTTTATCTTCTATAACCTTTTGATTACTAATTTCTATATTTTCCGTTCTTATATCATTTTGCCCAATATACAAATTATTACTTCTTAATATGTTATTAGCAATAGTTTTACAGAAGTCATCAAGTGGTGAAGATATAACAAGCTGAATTTTAGTACCAAAATTTATTTTATCCCCTTCCATTTTGTATTTTCCTAAAACCCGAGAAAATGTAAAAAGTTTAAAAGTTCTTCCATTTGAAATAAATCCTTTGTTATGCAAAAAAGTAGATAAATCTTTATCAATATTAGAATATATAAAAGCTTGTACAATACTATTGTAATGAATAGGTAATACAATATCTTTCTCACTAATAAAGTTTACCTTTATTTGCATTCCAAGTCCTCCGCCTAGTTGTGAATTTAAATTCAAATAAACTATCTTTTAAAATATATATTGAAAAATAAATATTGTTTGAATTTCCTATTTAAATATACTACAAAAATCAAAAAATTCCTTCCATTTTTTACCAATATTTCTGATTTTTTTTTATTATTTACAAGGAAAAACTACATAATCATTGATATCCATAAAGTATTACTTCTAAGAATGAGTAAATAATAATTTAAATCAAGTATAAGTAGATATTAAATAATATTTTATATATAATAAGTGTATTTTTAGATATGTATTATTAATTAAATTAAAATCAAAACTTTATATAAGTTTTGATTCATATTAGAAATGTTATTATTGTTTATGCCCTTATTGATGAAGTTGTTTTAATCATGTGATTTTGTATTTTTTTTCATTTTAATGTTATATCGCTACTGTTAGATAAAGTTAATCAGATATTTTGAAACTTTTTGAAGGATTTCAAGCCTTTAAAAGATTAAAAATATATGAAAAATATCGCTTGACTTATTTCTAGACGCGAAATATAATTTTGTTATAATTGTAACATTTTTTTTAAAGCATTAATACTGCAATATAGTTAGGAATTTGACAACTTATGTTTTTGCAAAATTTCTTTTTAATTTATTTTTTTGTTTTTTTATTTTTATTTTCTCAATATTCTTATTTTTTTATTTTTTTGCTTTTTTATTTTATATAATTAAACTTGCAGGGTATTATATGCAGTTTAAATGTTGTATAAATCATAGCTGCATTTTCAATAAATACGCAATATTCTGTAAAAAGCAACATTTTAACAACCAAATCAACTAAAATTGCCATGTTTTTGGCAATCCTAGGAGGTGGTATCATCTTTATAATTTTAACTTAATCATTACTTAAATTCTTAATACTTTATAACAATTAAGGAGGTATATTATGAGTCAAGAAGTTGTAAAATTTGCAAACTCTGCAGGAGCATGGATAACTGCATCATTCATCGTAATCCTTGTAATAATGCAAGCAATACTATATGCAAGACATGCTTTTAAAACAGCAGAAAAAATTAACCTAGATAAAAAAGTCTGCAATAAAGCTTTTAAAGTAGGTATGGTAACTTCTATTGGCCCAGTTATAGCAATATTTATAGTAATGGTTGGTTTGATGGCAGTAATTGGTGGACCAATGGCATGGATGAGATTGTCTATCATCGGTGCAGCGCCAACTGAACTTACAGCAGCACAAGTTGGAGCAGAAGCTATAGGTGTTGAGTTTGGTGGTGCTGATTATGACTTATATGCATTATCAGTCTCTTGGTGGACTATGGCAGCAAATGGAATTGGTTGGTTGTTATTTGTTGGATTATTCGCTTCTAGACTTGAACCAATTCGTGAAAAAGTAAGTGGTAATGATGCAGCATGGTTAGCAGTTATTACTGTAGCAGCAACTCTTGGTGCATTTGGATATCTTACATCTCAACATATAGTTGCAGGTGGCGGAACTCTTATCTCTGCAATTGTTGGGGCAGTAGTCATGGTAGCTTTAGGTATTGCAATGGAAAAAATGCCAAAATTAAGAGTATTAAAGGAATACAGCCTTGGAATATCAATGCTTGTTGGTGTTATAATGGCAGTTCTTTTAAGTTAATAACATCGGAGGTGGCTTAAATGAATAAGAAGGAATTTCATGAAGTATGGAGTAAACCTGTTATTAAGATAGGTAGAACAACTCTGCTTTTATCAGTATTATTAAGTTTTGTACCTGTATTATATCTATATTTTACTCATGGTATATTTCCAGAACTTTCAACTGCATTAAAAGCATGGGGTATGATTGCTAGTATTTTTGGAGCTATGTACTTTGTAGAACCTATATCATATTACCCAACATTAGGACTTGCTGGAACTTATATGTCATTCCTATCAGGAAATATCGGTAACTGTCGTTTACCTGCTGCTGCTATGGCTCTTGATGTTACAGAAACTGAATCCGGAACTCCTGAAGCTGAAATAGTTTCAACTCTTGGAATTTCTGGTTCAATAGTTATTAACATTATAGGAACTACACTTTGTGCATTTATAGGTGCAGCAGTTATAAAAATACTTCCAGATGTTGTAGTTAGTGCATTATCAACCTATACTGCTCCAGCTATATTTGGTGCCATGTTTGGCTCATTCGCAATGAAGAATCCAAAATTAGCTGTATTTGGTATGGGAATACCTGTTGGAATTAGACTTGTAGCACCACAAACTCCAGCTTATATAATTATCATTTCAGCAGTATTTGGAACAATCCTTATTTCAAGATTATTCTACAACGCTGAAAAGAAAAAAGCTGCAAAATAGTTTATGACAGGAGAATTTGGGAATTACATACTACATAATTATAGAACTGCCATCTAGAGTTTCTATACATATGTGGGTGTAAAGACCAATTCTGTAATCTTAGTATCAGCTAAGTTTCAACAATTTAATTTAAGATACAGATATGGCCTATAGACCTATAGCTCATATCTAAATATAATTTAAAGTAATCCTTACATTTAAGTAACTGAAGATCTTTATAAGGATACTTGACAAATATAAGGGGGAATTACTGATGAACATTAATATTTTAGAAGAAGTTAAAAAAGTAGAAGAAGACATAATTAAGTGGAGAAGAGATTTGCATCAAATACCAGGAACAGGATTTGATTTGAAAGAAACAGTAGAATATGTAAAAAGCAGATTAGATGAAATGGGAATAGAATACAAAGAACTAGTAAATGGCACAGCTATAGTTGGACTAATCAAAGGCGGAAAAGAAGGAAAAACAATAGCATTGAGAGCAGATATGGATGCACTACCAATAAAAGAAGAAACTGGTCTTCCTTTCGCATCCACTAACGGAAAAATGCATGCATGTGGCCATGATGCCCATACTGCTATGTTGTTAGGTGTTGCTAAAGTATTAAACAAATACAAAGATTCATTAAAAGGAAATATTAAACTATTATTCCAACCAGCAGAAGAAGGCCCTGGAGGAGCAAAGCCAATGATAGAAGAAGGAGCTTTGGAAAATCCAAAGGTAGATGCTGTATTAGGGCTTCATGTTGGTAATCTATCAGGGGAATTAGAACATGGTGCAATAGGAATCAGCTACAGCAACTTAATGGCTTGCCTTGACAGATTCAGCATTAAGATAATAGGTAAAGGAGCACACGGAGCATATCCAGAATTATCAGTAGACCCAATAGTAATAGCAAGTCACGTTGTAAGCAGCATACAACAAATAGTAAGCAGAGAAATCCCACCACAAACACCAACAGTAATAACAATAGGAAAGATTCATGGAGGAACTGCTTATAACATAATTCCAGAAGCTGTAGAACTAGAAGGAACAGTAAGGGCAATAGAAAAAGAAACAAGAGAATTTATAGCAAAGAGGATAGGAGAAGTAGCAGAAGGAATAACAAGTGGATTAAGAGCAAAATGCGAATATGAATACGTATTTGGATATCCACCACTAGTAAATAATGAAGAATTCACAAAAGAATTTGTAGAATCAGCAAAGAAAGTATTAGACGAAGATAAAATTATAGAAATAAAGAAGCCATTAATGGGTGGAGAAGACTTTGCATACTACTTAGAACAAGTGCCTGGAACATTCTTCTTCCTATGCAATCCAATGGAAATAGATGGAGTAAAATATCCACACCACAATCCTAAATTTGCACTAGATGAAAGCCTATTCAAGACAGGGGCAGCAGTTGTAATTCAAGCTGCATTAGATTGGTTAGAAAGGAATTAATATTCATTTTAGTCAAAATAAAAACCTTAATGGAAGCGAAGTCTTCCATTAAGGTTTTTTAATTTTGCTTAGATATATGACAATACACCCTTAACCTCATTTACTTTTTTTGGTATATTTTATAAACTATAATTAAAACTATATTTCGAGGTGATATGGTGAAAGATTT
>ENA-OWPA01001788-OWPA01001788.1-bioreactor-metagenome-genome-assembly--contig:-NODE-1788-length-12418-cov-4.246657_pt1 | contig 12418 bp, 10 predicted proteins | sample MGYA00238139_ERZ651803 | MGnify/ENA primary metagenome ERZ651803 (study PRJEB26909, sample SAMN07631231) | bioreactor metagenome | isolation source: Switchgrass digestor | place: USA: Dartmouth...
CGTTCACTCCCATCTCCTTCAGCAGTACAAACCTTCTCCTTAAGGCCGCCTTATTGAATGCAGCCCCGAGTGCACCCAGGTCATGATGCTCACAGACTCCGTTCAGTTTCATTTTTTTACCGTTAAGGATAAGCCCCTGTTCAGGATCCAAGACTATCGTCCTGAATCCCAAATTCTGGGTTATGCATTCAACACATTCTACCGATTCGCTGCCGCAGGCATCCGTTGTTACCAATTCCATCATGGTAACAATTTTATACAGGTTGGGTTCATCAGTACTCCATAAATGCGGATTTTTTACATATAGCCTTTGCGTGTTCGTCCCTTTGATTTTTTCTGCACTCACCAGTTCCTTTGCTGAAGCGATTATTTTGTTGCCATGGATTATTCTGTGGGTGATATAAACATCTGCATTTATATTGTATTCGGTGTCAACCTCCACTTCCCATGTGCCGTCCGCCAATCTCGCAGTTATATAAACTCCGTCGGTTTCAATATAATTACTGTCCCTTGTCTTAAGCCACACATTGCGGTAAATACCTGCACCTGAATACCACCTGCTGTTCGGGCTCTGGTGTACGACCTTCAGTATAATTTCATTTTCCCCTTCCTTTATATAATCGGTTATTTCATGTTCAAAGGAGGAATATCCGTATTTCCATTCTCCTGCAAAATGCCCGTTTACATAGAGGGTGGAATCCATATATACGCCGTCGAAATAGAGAAGTGTACGCTCGGACTTGTTTCTGACGGTAAATATTTTACGATACCAGCCTATGCTGTTTTCATAGAGATCAAGGGTATTATAAATAAGCCAGTCATGTGGTATATCCACCGGTTCGAAATCAAGTGAATCCATATCATCAATATCGGTATTCAAACCGCTTTTTGCAAATTCCCATCCGTCATTGAACAACACTTTCCGGTTCATTTGGTGCCATCTCCTGCAAGGTTTTATATTCCATCCGCAAACTCCGAGCTTAATCCCAAATACGTCTAAAAAGACAAAAATCCTGCTTTAAACCGGTCGATGATATTCTATCATAAAAACATAATAAAAAACAGTCAGCCATTTTACCCAAAGCATTCACCATGAATACCTGAAAATTCATGCGAAATGCAAAGGAATCCATTTTTGCCGTTTGCAAAACACATGGTACAGGTATTTTTCCAGCCTGCGGACAAGAAAAAGTTGCCAGGGATACGGAAAATAAAAAACGGATATGCTATTATATCCATACAGGAAACAAACGGTACAGGAGGTCCGCGGTATGGATAAGCTGATTAAAAGCATAGAATTCTCAAAAGTATTGAACATGGAAAACCTGGTTGAATACCACGAAGGCCAGGTTGTAAGCAGGACCCTGGCTCAGGGAAAAAACGTAAGCCTTACGCTGTTTTCCTTTGACAAGGGCGAAGAGATAAGCTCCCACACGTCCCATGGTGACGCCATGGTTTATATACTTGACGGAGAAGCTGAAATAACCATAGGTGATAAAGTATTTATTCTTAAGAAAGGCGAAACCATAGTAATGCCAAAGGGTGTTCCCCATGCCCTTCTGGCCAGGGAACGGTTTAAAATGCTTTTAACAGTGGTTTTCAATCCGTAATAAAAAACTTAATGGGATTTACAGGTCAAGAAGCTGTCTCGAAGAATCAAAAGTTTGAGACAGCTTTTTTGTCCAAAAAATCAAGTCAGGGTTGGAATAAACGTAAATGTACAGATTATAAATTATAGTTCTGCGCCTGCCTTCAGCAGGATTCAGTCCAAATTCAAATAAATTCGCCTTTTATACGCCCCGACGAAAAACCTGCCATACAGCGCGTAAATATACTCGTTATAAACAGTAATAAGCTTTTATCAATTAAGGAAAGTAATCAAATTATTAACAGTATTTCACATATTGAATGGAAAGATGATTTTACGCTGCTGGTACTGGCCTAAGATGACAAAAAACTGTCCACATGGGTATATAAAATAAACCGGAAAGACGTTATTTTCAGGTTACAATAATTTAACAATGAATTATCTATCTATGGTTAATACCGCACTGAAGACAGGTTTCCGGTCCTCTTCATTTATCCCTTCTATGTATACCAGGTTTGAATCGGTTTTTGATACATCCCTGTAAAGAACTAACACATCCCCGGGAAACAATTCCTTAATGTAATTGACCTGGATTGAATTCACCGAATGTTTCTTGTGTTCTTCCATTGAAAAACAGTCCATTATGTAATCTATATATTTTGCATTGTTGATATGCCCGTTTACATCGGTATCACTGTATCCAAGCACTTTCCTGTAAACAATTTCAGGCTGACCGAAAGGTTTCAGTTTACCTGGCTTTCCTTCCAGTGCACGTTCCTCAGTAAACTGCAAAGGCGGGTAATCAGAGGATATAATATCGCTTTTCCTGATTTCCCTTGTATTTATATCCAGCAATACCCAGTTTGAAATTGCAGAGGCTATAATATCCCCGTTCTCATCACGTACCCTGAAATCCCTGTCAAATTCATATTTCTTCGGTTTATGAGGCCATGTTTCCACGGTGATTCTTTCGTTCCATTTTGGTATTCTGTTTATTTTAACGAGTATTTTTGTTAATACCCATGCCACCGAGTATTTTTCTGAAATTGCATTTACGCCTATTCCCAGTTTTTCAACGTTCATGCTTGCAGTATCCTGGAAATAACCAAACAGGGAACTCAGCCTCAGGTTGTAGTTGAAATCCACGTCCCTGTATCCTATTAAGTAACTGTTTCTGTATACCAGTTCAGGAACCAACACAACCGCCTCGCTTATTTATTTTTCTTACAGCATTAAGGCAACCCATTTCCATTTACTGGCAGGATTGCCGGCCTGTTTATATTATGCAATAAAGGATACTCCATTTCAACATGCCCGGAGAATTTAATCTTTCCTCATGCAATTTCAAAAAGCTGCCATAGGAACCGCCATATCTATAACATTAAATCTCAGGATTACTTTGAACAAATCCCCGTCTATATACAGTTCCAGGCTGCCGTTCTGCAGTTCGGTAAGGCTTTTTGCAATCGACAGTCCAAGACCGCTGCCTTCTGTATTTCTTGACCTGTCGCCCCGGACAAACCTTTCTAGCAGTTCATCGCTAGGTATATTCAGCGCATACCTGGATATATTCCTGAAGGTAATAACCGCCTGGCCGTTTATTTTTTCCAGGTCCAGGTAGACCCGTGTTCCCGGCTGGGCATACTTGCAAATATTGTTAAGCAGGTTGTCAAAAACCCTCCACAGGAGCCTTCCGTCTGCCATGATATAAATCTCTTCCGTAGGCTTATTCAGAATCAGTTCCAGCCCGGAATTCTTTATTCTTTCCTCGTATTCACCTGCTGCCTGGGTGAACAATACTCCGATTTCGGTAGGAGCCAGGTTTACAGGCAAATTTCCCGTTGATGCCTTCGACGCTTCTACAAGGTCTTCGGTAAGCTTCTTAAGTCTCGCTGACTGGCGATCCAACACGCTGATATATTCCTTCAGCTTTTCGTTTTCAATGTTTTCCTTCTTTATCAGGTCCACGTAATTTATTATGGACGTCAGAGGAGTCTTAATATCATGGGAAACATTAGTGATAAGCTCAGTCTTGAACCGCTCGCTTCTAAGCCTTTCTTCCACCGCCCTTGCCATGCCTTCGTTTATACGGTTCAGGTTCTCGCCATGGTCTTTAAAGTCCCAGAACATATACCTGGTATCAACCTTATAATTAAGGTCTCCCATGGCTATTTTCTGACCGCCCAGCTTAAGTTTCTGAAGGCTGATAGCAACAAGTATAATTACCGAACCCAATAACAGTTTCTCAATAATCCATAAAAATACCAGCAATCCTTCCTGATCATAACTGATGCATAATCCGGCAAATTCCAGAATCATGATGCCTGTCAAAATCAGAATTGCCCTTGTTACAAGTGATCGGTTCCGGAAAAAATACTTTATAAGATCTGCAGTTTTCTTAAATATCCTGCCAAAAAAACTCAGTATTCGGTATATAACTGTGTTCCGCCACCATCCCCCCAGCTTATACCTTGTGGCAAAACTCATACAGATAAGAAGCAGCAACAGGATATCGACAATAGCAAATATGGAAAGGGATATTATGTATCCTATTATGTCGAAGTAACGCATTTCTTCAAAAATTAATGCCTCAAAAACAAAAAATATGACGATAATTCCCAGCAGGAGATCGAACGGGATTTTATCGATTCCGTTGGGCATAACTCCTTCTATGCCTTTTCTCCGGCCCGCGCTGCACATAAGGACAATAAACAGGATAATCGACGCTGCCATGGCAAGGATTGATATTACTATTATTGAATATTTCATTTTATAGGTAAAATCCACCAGTCTGTCCATTACAAAATAATAGTCATCAGTATCAAGGGGATTTTTTACATAACATTCCATTGTATATGTTTCATAAGTATTTTCTTCCGAATAAGCTGTATACACTGCTTCGTTAAATTCAAATATCCAGCTGAACTTATAATCCTCCCCGGAATAGTTGCTGAATATAATTTCCCCTTCCTGATTTTTCAGCGTAAAGAGAAAGTTTGAGCTGGGTACCGGTAAAGCATCTGTTGGATTATTGTATTCATATATACCGGAAAAAAAATATCTATAATATACTGAATTGGCGTATTCCCGCGTGATATTTTCAAACACTTCTTTTTTTACATTTTCAACAGATGTTACATAATAGTCATAATGATAAAACACAGCTATTCCGATAATGCCTGCTATAAATACCAATACTGTTATAACAAACAGAAAAATCGCCGTTACCTTGAATGCCAGGCTGTGTATAATCCTGTTCACCGTTTTTCCCCCCGTTCAATTTTGTAACCCTGTCCCCAAACAACTTTCAAATACCTTGGTTCAGCAGGATTTATTTCAAGCTTCTCACGCAGATGTCTGATATGTACCGCAACCGTACCCTCAGAACCGTATGGGTTATCATTCCATACCCGCCTGTATATATCCCGTGGAGAAAACACCTGACCGGGATTTTCCATCAACAGTTTCAGTATTTCATACTCCTTTGGCGTAAGATTAACCGGTTCTCCGTCAACGGTAACGGTTTTTGAACGGTCATCAAGCTCAATATTTCCTGAAGTAAGTACAGAAGGCTTGACGGCAGCGCCGCCAAGCTTCATATAACGCCTCAACTGCGACTTAACCCTTGCAATTACTTCCATTGGGTTAAACGGTTTTGTTATATAGTCATCCGCGCCTATATTAAGGCCAAGTATTTTGTCGGTGTCTTCGCTTTTTGCAGTAAGCAGTATAACCGGGATATTGTATTTTTCCCTGAGTTTTACCATCGCGGTAAGGCCATCCATTTCGGGCATCATAATATCCAGCAGCACAAGGTGAATATCATGCTTTTCTATAATTTCCAGGGCTTCTTTTCCCGTATATGCCTCAAAGGTATTATAATTCTCCGATGACAAGTAAATTTTCAGGGCTGAAACAATGTCTTTCTCGTCATCACAAATCAACACATTGTAGGCCATGCAGTTACCTCCGTCATAACTGTGTTCCAAACAGATTAAGCAGCTTTACCCGGACTAACCTGACCGATTTCAGGCTTTTGTTCTCTGCCCCTTATAACCGCAAGATATACTCCCGAGAAAACTATATTGAAATAATAGGTTATAAGCCTCCATATTAGTATAACAGATACAACAGGGGTCTTCACGAAGAAATTCTGGAAGAAGAAATAGCTTATTCCCTCAGTTGCACCGGCACCGCCGGGTGACGGTATGTAGGCCGTAATCTGTCTCAGAACCGCCTGTGACGTTACAATATCAAAAAACGAATCATGTCTTCCTTCAAGAGAAATCAGCAGGAAATACGGAATTACATAGCCCATAAACAGGTTCAGCAACTGAAACATGAATGCAGCTGCAATAACCTTTGCGTCGTGAAAAAATACGCTGCTTGCCCTTGTAAAGCATTCAATCCATTCTTCCTTCTTTTTCCTGTACTTGTCCGGGTTCTTAATGATCCGGCACTTTCCAAGCATTTTATAAACAAAATCCACAACATTCCTCGCAGCGTTCTTGTTTATTAGAATTAATGCAAGGAATAAAACCACCAGTAAATTTATCGAAATTCCCGCTACAAAAAACAGGTCAAACCTCTTTACAAGGCGGTTCAGGGCATCTGCATTGAATGCAAATGACAGTATACTGAAAAGAAAAATGGATGCCTGGAATATTGCCGATTTAACCATAATAATATTCGCACAGCTTCCCATTGGCACTCCGTCCTTCATCAGGTAACTTACCTGGAACGGCTCACCGCCGCAGGCAAACGGAGTAACAGAATTAAAATACGCGCCCGCCATAGTAACGCGGAAAGACGTGTGAAAAGACGATCTTCCGTATATTTTCTTCGTTATTACATAAAAGCACATCATTTCACACAGGTAAGAAAGAAGAATACATCCTATCGATATAAGAAGCCATTTGGGCTTAAGGCTTAACAGCAGCTCCTGAATCTCCTCCATGTTGTGGTTTTTGAGCAGTATAAAAAGCATTATGACCAGCATTGACAGAATAAAAACCGCACTTATCAGTGACCTGCGGTCTATTTTTTTTATGTCTTTGCAGTGCATGTTACAAACTCCTCCGGTATGTTTTTCTTCGGTATTCCCTGACATTTGAGTCAAAAAACACCGCCATTGATTATACTACGCATTTTTTCAGGATAAGTATGGTACCACACCTCTCAAATCAGCAATATGCTCTTTGTTTCGATACCATTATGTGCCTTTTTTTATTAAATTTAAATAGGATAAATTTTTAAAAATTTATTAAGATTTCATAAACCCCTATAAGACTAAAAAGGGATATACAAGGCTTAAGTATATCCCTAAAACATCAGCTGTCATAAAATAATAATTCAGGCGGAGAAAAGGTATCAGGTATATTCCCGTATTTCTCATTGCTTTTGATGAAATCTGCATTAACTTTACCTTTCTCTTCCCTGTTTCATGCTTTCTATTTTCATCTAAATCCTCCACACGGAAAACTCCTTTTGAATCGACTTCTCTGAAACTATACGTTTTATATATTAACAGAAAAGAAAATTTCCAATTATTTCCGAATTGTCAAAACATGAAAATTTCAGGTATATTTTACTGTACCATAACAGGAATCAGCTGTTGCTGTTCATAAAAAAAACGACGCAGCCTTTTAGCTGCGCCGTCCTCTTCGGATTACAGAATCTCTGATGCCTTACCTGCACAACCGAGAACGTTAACCAGTTTATGCTTAACAAGCTTCTTGATTTCTTCCCTTGCAGGTCCGAGATATTTTCTCGGGTCGAATTCACTTGGATTTTCTGCAAATACCTTACGGATTGTAGCTGTCATTGCAAGGCGGAGGTCGGAGTCTATGTTAATCTTGCAAACCGCCATTGAAGCAGCTTTGCGGAGCATTTCCTCAGGAACTCCTTTTGCACCCGGCATCTGTCCGCCATACTTGTTAATGGTATCCACATATTCAGGGATAACAGATGATGCGCCGTGGAGTACAATCGGGAAACCGGGAAGTCTTCTCTGAACTTCCTCGAGAATATCAAAGCGGAGCTTTGGTTCGCCCTTGAACTTATAAGCGCCATGGCTGGTTCCGATAGCAATGGCAAGGGAGTCGACGCCTGTACGGGCTACGAACTCTTCAACTTCAGCAGGATCGGTATAAATTGCTTCATGCTCAGCTACTTTGACATTGTCTTCCACTCCGGCAAGACGGCCAAGCTCTGCTTCCACAACAACACCCTTGTCATGGGCATAATCAACGACCTGCTTTGTCACCTTTATATTTTCTTCAAACGGAAGATGCGATGCATCTATCATAACCGATGTAAACCCGCCGTCTATACATGCTTTACAGATTTCAAAGGAATCCCCGTGGTCAAGATGTACCGCGATAGGCAGATCCGTTTCTATAACGGCAGCTTCAATCAGTTTCATAAGGTAGGTATGCTTCGCATACTTGCGCGCACCTGCAGATACCTGCAGAATCAACGGTGCATTTACTTCTTTTGCAGCTTCGGTTATACCCTGGATTATTTCCATGTTGTTCACATTGAATGCACCAATGGCATAACCGCCTTCATAAGCCTTTTTGAACATTTCTTTTGTTGTAACTATTGGCATAATATCCACTCCTTTATAAATTTGTAGTTATAACCTCTATGGCACCATTCTTTCAGCATATGTATTTAACAACGTGATAGAATGTGAAAAACAGCACCTTGTGAAGATTTTATCATTATAATTTTATCAGATTTAATTCTAAAATCAAGGTTTAAATTACCAGCACAATGCCATTATACTTCAAAAGTGCTACCATATTTATATTTCCAGTCTCGGAATTTTTTATACGAAGCAGTGAAATACAGAATTGCTTTTTAGAATTCATTATGTTATATTTTATTGTGATTGTGTTGATAAAACACTTACATATTGCACAGTATATAATAAAGTCTTCTAAAAGGTCTGATGAAGGCTTTATTGATGTAAGGAGATATTATTTCCTACTATATAATAAATTTTCTTAAGGAGGATTTAGAAATGGCTGAATTAAAAGGCGCTTGTATTTTCGGTCAATCCGGAGGACCGACTTCCGTGATAAACGCCAGCGCTGCAGGTGTTATACAGGAAGCATTAAAGCAAGACTGCATCACTCATGTATACGGAGCCGCTCACGGAATAAGAGGTATTCTGGAAGAGAACTTTTATGATATGAGCAAGGAAGATCCCTATGAATTGGATTTGTTGAAAACAACTCCATCCTCTGCTCTGGGTTCTGTTCGTTATAAGCTTAAGAATGCCGACGAAGATGAAACTGATTACAAGAGGCTTCTTGAAGTATTCAAGAAATACAACATCCGCTATTTCTTCTATAACGGCGGAAATGACTCAATGGATACCTGCAACAAGGTTAGCAAGTACATGCAGAAGGTTGGCTATGAATGCAGGGTAATGGGAGTTCCCAAGACCATAGATAACGACCTGTGGGGAACTGACCACTGCCCCGGCTATGGTAGCGCAGCCAAGTATGTAGCAACTTCTACAATGGAAGTATATCACGATGCCAGAGTTTATGATAAAGGCATGATAATAGTTCTTGAAATAATGGGAAGAAACGCAGGATGGCTCACTGCCGCATCAGCAATAGCTGCATACAAGGGTGCAGGTCCTGACCTCATCTACCTGCCTGAAGTACCTTTTGATATGGACAAGTTTATCGAGGATGCTTCAGCCCTTTATAAGAAAAATGGCAATGTAATAGTTGCAGTTTCAGAGGGCATCAAGGATAAGAATGGCAAATACATATCCGAATACGGTTCGGATCTGGCAAAAACAAAAGATGCTTTCGGTCATGCTCAGCTTGGCGGCCTGGCTTCAACACTGGCCAACATTCTGAAGGAAAAGACCGGTGCAAAGGTTCGTGCCATCGAATTCAGCCTTCTTCAGAGATGTGCTGCCCACCTCGGCTCACTGACCGACGTTAATGAAGCTTACCTGGCAGGTCAGATGGCAGTCAGGTATGCAGTAGAAGGCAAGACAGACTACATGGTAGCTTTTGAAAGAGCTGAAGGTCCTGAATACAAATGCAACATTAAGCTTGTAAACCTCACCGATGTTGCAAATACAGAGAAGAAAGTGCCTCTGGAATGGATCAAAAAAGATGGAACCGGGCTTACAGAAGATTTTATCAAATACGCCCTGCCTCTGATCCAAGGCGAATCCAGACCTCCTATGGAGGATGGAGTGCCAAGGTTTGCTAAGCTTAAGAAAGTATTGGCAACTAAATAATACAAGGCAATCACATAAATAAAAGAGGAGTGGAATCACTCCTCTTTTATTATTCATCATCTTCTTCGGTATCGGTATCCATCTCATCCTCGGCATCATCTTCATCTTCATATTCCGATGCCGTTTCGGATTCTTCCTCTTCTTCATCCCTGTTGACTTTTTCAGTTTCCACTTTTTTACCGCATTTCGGGCAGTATGCGTAATCCTCGTCTATTTCTGCAGAACAGCCGCTGCATCTTTTCAGGTTTTTAATTTCCAGTATTTTCAGCTTCATGTCCTCAATATCCATCTCTGCCCGGGCTATCTCCTCGCACATTTCAGCCAGCTCTGAATCCACGGCTTCTCCCTGTTTGTAGCTTTCATAAACTTCCCTGCCCATTTCAAACATAAGGGATTTAATTTTCTGTTCTTCCGAATTTATTGCCATGTTGATTTTTGAAATCTCAATGAGGTCACTGGATGCTTTTAATGCCGACAATGTGGCATCTCTGACTTTTTTTCGCATATTATCGATAATTTCCATACAAACACTCCTTCCTATAATTTGGTAGTGTCAAAAGTTTTGGTGTTCTTTCGACCTCTAACCCTTGATTTTACTTGATTTTATGTTATTGGGGTTTTACCCCCTGTTTAACTGGAAATTAAGAATGTATAGAAAAGCAAAGGTACTTGCCCTTTTTTTGGTATAATGTTGTTGACCACAAACCCCCCAAAAGAAAGGAGCTAAGTACCTTTGAACAACATTATAACAGTTTTACTACTATACATTCAAATACAATCTAAAATTATTATTTACCTCATGAGTGCACTCTTTAGTAAAGGTTCCATCCGCAAGTACTACGATGAGCCCGTTAAGAAGCCTTACCGCAAGCTTGAGGTGGATATCATGCCGACTATTAAAACACTTGAGAAACTTGATTATAAACAGCTTATTTCAGATCATCTCAAGGAAACCGGCAAGCTTATAACCCCTATAGCAAGGAGAAAAGCTTCTACAGTCCCTGATACTATGACCTGTCCAAGATGCGGAGCTCCCCATGAATACCTTTACGACAATACAGGCGGTAAAGGCCAGTACTTATGCAAAGTCTGCAAGTGCACTTTCAACAAGAAAAACCGCTTCCTAAAAAATCTCATCTTCCTCTGCCCCCACTGTGGAAGGACACTGGAACTTAAGAAAGAGCGTAAGGACTTCAACGTACATAAGTGTACCAACCCAAAATGCCCCTATTACCTTGACAGGCTTAATTCCATGTCCGATGAAGACAAGCAGCGCTACAAGTCTTCTCCACATGATTTCAAGCTCCATTACATCTACAGGGAGTTTGATATTGACTTTGAGCCTTTGGTAAGAAAGCCTTCCCAGCCTCCGAGTGTAGATATATCAAGGCTTTATGTCTCTCCTCACGTCCTGGGGCTGATACTTACATACCATGTCAATTTTGGCCTTTCTACCCGGATGACAGCTGCCCTTATGCGTGAAGTACATGGTGTAAGTGTTTCTCATCAGTCGGTATCAAATTATGCCGATGCTGTTGCCACAAACATTAAACCCTTCATTGACAACTACAAGTATGATCTCTCAGATTCCATCTGCGGGGATGAGACGTACATAAAGGTTCTGGGCAAATGGCATTACGTATTCTTTATATTCGACGCAGTAAAGAAGATTATCCTCTCATACCCCGTCTCTGCCAACCGTGATGTTAAAGCTGCAATTTATGCTCTTGATGAAGCACTGTCCAAGTTCGATAAGCTTCCCGAGGATCTTACCCTGATCTTTGACGGAAACCCGATTTACGTGCTTGCTCAACACTATTTTGCCCAGTACGGCATCCACTTTGACATAAAACAGGTAATCGGTCTTACCAACGACGACCCTATCTCCGAAGAATACAGGCCTTTAAAGCAGATTATCGAAAGGTTAAACCGCACCTTCAAGGGAAACTACAAACCCACCAACGGTTTTAACAACTATGCAGGTTCAGTATCCTTTCTTACACTGTTTGTAGCCTACTTCAATTTCCTAAGGCCTCATTCCTCTCTGGAGGGCAAGGTACCGGTAGTCTTAGAAGAGCTTAAAGACTGCCCTAATATGCCTGCCAGGTGGGTGACACTCATTAAGATGTCCCAGGAATACATCAAAGCTCAACAATCTGCTTAAAGAATGAAATTTGTTCTTCTTTTTGCAGCATAGCATAGCAAAACAGTCGCCACCGAACCTGTGGAGCTTGTGGGTAACCCACTGATTTGAGGGGTGTGGGTAACTTGTGTGATAAAGTGTTGGCAACACGCTTTTTGTTGCCAATGCTTTATCCACATGTTATCCATGCCCCGGGTGGGTTACCCATCAAATCCACAGGTAATCTATCTCCGTGGTTTTCTTGTTGTTTATTCAGTTTCCAATGTGCATAATTGGCTCATATTTCCATTTTTGGTTCCCAAAATTTATTCTTTCATAGAACCTTTGACACTACCAAAAATCACTTTCTATTTTCAATACCGGCCTTTTTGAAGCTTTCCCTTTATAGACTGGCATATCATGAGAAACCTTC
>ENA-OWPA01001789-OWPA01001789.1-bioreactor-metagenome-genome-assembly--contig:-NODE-1789-length-12418-cov-3.481160_pt1 | contig 12418 bp, 8 predicted proteins | sample MGYA00238139_ERZ651803 | MGnify/ENA primary metagenome ERZ651803 (study PRJEB26909, sample SAMN07631231) | bioreactor metagenome | isolation source: Switchgrass digestor | place: USA: Dartmouth...
CTTCCGCCTGATGAGAAACTGGCAGAGATTTTCAACGCTGCAATAAAGGAAATTAACAAAAATATGCCACAGTATAAGATTATAAGATATTTTATAATGACTCGTGATGAACTTGTGAAGACAACAACACTAAAAATAAAAAGACCAGTTGAGCACGAAAGAGTAAAGGAAGCATTGAATCGTCTGGGACTGGATATGAGAAAAGCTTCCGGCAAATTCGTGTAATATGTATATAACCGGAAAGACCTGCGCAATAGTAAGATAGCATATTCCTGTATAAAAGTGACATAACATAAAATAATAAATTGACGCATTATGGTAATGTGATATAATCATAACAAGAAAATTGTTTTCACTATAGTGTTATTTTATAACATAATAGTGAGATTTAATCACAACATGATAATAGGAGGACAATATGCTAAGTGAATCATGGAAACGGTTACAAAACGGAAGTGATATTCGCGGTGTTGCATTGGAAGGTGTAGAAGGTGAAAATGTAAATTTGACACCTGATATTGCTGAAAAAATTGCATGTGCTTTTGGTACATGGCTGTCAAAGAAAAGCGGCAAAAAAGTACAGGATTTACGTATATCCGTTGGAAACGACTCGAGGTTATCGGGTCCAATGCTCAGGGAAGCCGTAATAAAAGGTTTGGTGGATATAGGCTGCAATGTAGCCTGCTTTAATCTTGCATCTACACCGGCTATGTTTATGTCTACAGTAATTCCAGGGTATGAATACGATGGTGCAATAATGCTCACTGCCAGCCATTTGCCCTTTAACAGAAACGGCTTGAAGTTCTTTACCCCAGAAGGGGGACTTGAGAAGCAGGACATTACTGAATTGTTGGAGATAGCGCAGGAAGGAAATTTTCTGACCTCATCCCAAAAAGGTACTGTTGATGAAGTTGACTTTATATCAGTGTATGCTGCGGAACTTGTTGATATAATTCGCAAAGGTGTAAATGACAGCGATGATTATATGAAACCTTTAAAAGGGTTCCGTATAGTAGTGGATGCCGGAAACGGGGCAGGCGGATTCTTTGCCAACAAGGTTCTTGAACCTTTGGGGGCTGACACAACAGGAAGCCAGTATCTTGAACCTGATGGCAAATTCCCTAATCATATACCTAATCCTGAAAATAAAGAAGCTATGGAAGCTATCAAAAAAGCCGTACTTGACAACAAGGCTGACCTGGGAATCATATTTGATACAGATGTGGACCGTGCAGGAGCTGTTGACAAAAATGGAAAGGAAATAAACAGAAACAGGATTATTGCACTTATGTCTGCAATTGTTTTGGAAGAACATCCTGCTTCGGTAATAGTGACTGACTCTATAACGTCAGATGAGTTAAAAGTATTTATTGAGAAAACTCTTGGCGGAATTCACCACAGGTTTAAACGTGGATATAAAAATGTAATTAATGAGGCAATAAGGTTGAACAGTGAGGGTAAGGAGTGTCACCTTGCAATAGAAACTTCCGGACACGCAGCACTAAAGGAGAACTATTTCCTTGATGACGGTGCTTACCTGATTGCAAAAATACTTATAAAAATGGCCAAACTCAGAAAAGAGAACAAGACAATAGATATGCTTCTTGCGGATCTTGCGGAACCACTTGAGACAAAAGAATTCAGGATGAATATACTTGAAAAAGATTTTAAAGCTTATGGAAACAGAATTATTGATGAATTGAAGGAATACGCGTCAGCAACTGATGGATGGAACGTTGAACCTAAGAATTATGAAGGTATAAGAGTATCTTTCGATAAGGAAAGTGGGGACGGATGGTTTTTACTGCGTCTTTCCCTCCATGACCCATTGATGCCTCTTAATATTGAATCCAGAATTGAAGGCGGTGTAAAGAAAATCGCTGCTAAGCTTCTGGATTTTCTCAAGAGATATCCTGAACTTGATACTACGACATTAAAAGAATATGTTGGCTAAATAAATTGAACAAATTATAAACAGGGCAAAACTGTGTAATCTGGTTATATACGTTACATTTATAGGTATTACGCAGTTTTGCTCTGTTTTTTATTGTGCTGATAATTTAAAATCTTCACAGTTACATTAGAGAGAAATGCTTAAAGCCTGTATAATAAAAAAATAAATATATATAAAAATATTTATATAACAAGTAACAAAATAGAAGTACTATAAAAAATATCATATGGAAATGTCCTGACAGGTAATATATACTTATTATATATCCTTATTATATATCCTTATTATATATACTTGTTATATATACTTTATCTGCAACAATGCTAGTATATAGGTATTATTACAAGTAAATAAATATATGGTTGCTTTCAACAAATATTTATGAGGTGTATATATGTATAAAATATTAATTGTTGATGACGAACCGGTTGTAAGGAATGGTATAAAAAATACTATAGATTGGAATGGGGCAGGTTTTGAATTTGTCGGTGACTGTGAAGACGGGCGTGAAGCTATGAAAATGGTGGATGCTTTGCAGCCCGATGTTGTTCTTACAGACATATATATGCCCTTTGTGGACGGACTTGAACTTGCACGTTATATATCTGAAAAATATCCTCATATAAAAGTTATTATACTTACTGGATACGATGATTTTGAATATGCTCAGCAGGCAGTAAAGTTAAAGGTTTATGACTTTTTGCTTAAACCAATCACAGCCAATGAACTTCGCAAAATACTTGAAAAGGTCAAGAATGATCTTGACACGGAGGTAAAAAAAGCAGAAGAGCTTAAAAAACTAAAATTGCAGCTTCGTGAGAGTATGCCGCTTCTAAGGGAAAGGTTTTTGGAACGTCTTGTGTTAGGACAACTAAGGACAGGAGAACTTGAAGAAAAATTAAACTTATTCGGCATTAATTTTGAGGGTTCTGAATTTATTACTCTTGCCGTAGATATTGACGAATATGGAAAGCTTGGTAAGATGCAGCAAGAAGCAGAAGATGAATTGCTTTTGTTTGCTGTATTCAATATATCTGAGGAAATTGTCACCAGGGAAAGAAGTGGGATAGTTTTCCAGAATCGCAATAATAATATAGTTATAATACTGTCAGGCAGAAATTCTTTATCTGTTAAAGAAACAGCTATACGCCTGGCAGATGAGATACGGCAGGCTGTAGAAAATTTTCTTGGGTTTACAGTCACAATTGGAATTGGAGTGGTATGCTCTTCATTAATGGATTTAAACCACTCCTATAAAGGCTCATTGTCTGCTCTGGATTACAGATTTGTACTTGGAAAGAACAAAGTAATTAATATAACTGATATGGAGCACAATGATACGGAATTTAGTTTACATAAAATGCAATGGGAAAAGAAAATTACATCTTTATTAAAGGTAGGTACTTCAAAGGAAATTGATGAAGCAGTAGAGACTGTAATAAAAAATTTGAAGGACTCTCTCATGCCGGTAAGAAGGTGTTATATTTATATACAGCAGATAATAACTTCTATAATTAATACTATTGACGAGCTTGGCATAGATGAGAATGAAGTATTTGAAGGCAAAAATCCTTTCATGGAGGTATATAGATTTAAAACCCTTGATGAAATGGATTTGTGGCTCAAGAAAATATGCATGAAGTCTGCAAAAGCTATTGTTGATAAGAGAAGTGATTATAGTAAAGTACAGGTGGAGAGGGCAATAGAATTTATAAAACAGAATTACAACGATGCAGGAATATCACTTAATTCTGTATGTAAGCATCTTTTTATAAGCGTAAGCTATTTCAGCCTGATTTTTAAAAATAATACGGGGAAAACCTTTATCGAATACCTTACAAGTATAAGAATAGAAAAGGCTATGGAACTTCTTAAAACTACAAATTTAAGATCTTATGAGATTTCAAAAAGAGTGGGTTATGATGATCCTCATTATTTCAGCTCGATTTTTAAGAAGGAAACGGGAATGTCGCCTACAGAATACAGGGAAAAGGCTCTGGAGGTAAAGTAAGAATGTCCTTTACGAGACAGATAAATAAGCCGTAAGGGTAAAGGAGAATAAACAATGGGCAAGGGATATTTAGGCTCTTTCATAAATTTCAAATTTAAAAGAATTCAATCAGCTATTACGGCTGCATTCTTGTTCCTTGTATTATTTACGGTACTTATAATAGCAGCAATATCCTTCAGCTTAACCTATGAAGCTGTTGAGAAAAATTCAAGAGAATACACACATCAGCTTATTGAACAGGTGAACAGAAATATAGAATCCTACATAACCAGTATGGAGAATATATCTATAATGACGCTTTATAACAATGATGTCCGAGAATATCTAACCAGGAATGATCTCAGCAGTGAGGAAGAAAAAGTTTATTCGGAAAAGATAAAGTTGCTTTTTGATTCAATCCTGAGTACCCGTAAAGACATATCATCCATTATGATTTTTGGATACAATGGCAGAGTCGTTATATCAAATACCAGAAACATCACTGAACTGAATCCTTACATTGATCTGACCGAGCAGATATGGTACAAAAAGGCTAAAGAAGCCAGTGGAGCTGCAGTTGTATCTTCACCTCATGTGCAAAATATTTTACAGGATAATTATTACAGATGGGTTGTATCACTGAGCAGGGAGCTTGTAAGCGGTGATGGAAGCGAAAAGGTGGGAATGTTTCTTGTAGACCTCAATTTCAGTGTTATTAATGATATGTGCAGCAAAATCAGGTTGGGAAAACGAGGATATGTCTTTATTGTGGACCGGGAAGGAAATATTGTGTACCATCCTCAGCAGCAGTTGATTTACAGTAATGTAAAAGATGAAATGATAGATGAGGTGTTAAATTCCAAAGATGACTATTTTATAACCAATGAAGGTAATGACAGCAGAATATATAATATTATGAATTCTGTGAATACAGGATGGAAGATTGTGGGCGTCTCATATATTAATGAACTTGTAACAAATAAGAGTGAAATTGAGCATTCTCACACATTATGGGGTTTTATATGTCTGGTTATAGCAACAATAATTTCCATTATGCTGTCAAGAAGAATATCCTTGCCGATCAAACGTCTTGAATCGTCAATGAAACAAGTGGAGAAAGGCAATTTTGATATAAAGGTTGATATAGAGAGCTCTAATGAAATAGGTGAACTTAGCAGGGCATTCAATATAATGATTTCAAAAATAAAGGAATTAATGGAGCAGAATGTGAAAGAGCAGGAGTTAAAGAGGAAAAGCGAGCTTAAAGCTTTGCAGGCTCAGATAAATCCCCATTTTCTCTATAACACCCTTGACTCTATTGTATGGATGGCAGAAGCAAAAAATTCTGAAGAAGTAGTGCTGATGACTTCAGCTCTTGCAAAACTATTCAGATTAAGTATAAGTAAAGGTGAAGAAATAATCCCTGTACACAATGAAATTGAACATGTAAGAAGCTATCTTATCATACAAAAAATGCGCTACAGAGACAAACTGGATTTTGATATAGAAGTGGACCCTGAGATTTACCATTATAAAACATTGAAAATAATACTCCAGCCACTGGTTGAAAATTCAATATATCACGGCATTAAGAACAAGGGTGGCATAGGGAGTATAAAAATAAGAGGTAAAATATGCAATGACAAAATTCTTCTGCAGGTTATTGATAATGGTATAGGAATGGATCCGGAGAAGGTAAAACGAATATTTGAGGATTCAGGCAATTCTCCAAGAGGAAGCGGGGTTGGCGTAAAAAATGTCAACGAGAGAATAAAACTATATTTTGGAAAAGACTATGGCCTGGATTTTGAAAGTGAACTCAATCACGGAACTACGGTTAATGTATGGCTTCCCATCATTGAATAAGGGTCTGAAGGGGGATGAGTGATTGAAAGCAGGAGTTAAATTCATTTTTTTCGTTGTTATTGTCATAATGCTGCTTTTTCTTATTGGAGAACAGTTTGGATATCCAATTTCCAGACGGGAAAAAGTTGACCAAAATACAAGAATTGTGGTTATTTACAAATCAATTAATACAGGTTATGAGTTTTGGGATGTTGTAAAGGATGGTATAGCAGTTGCAGCAGATGAATTCGGTGTTCAGGTTAAAGTTGTAGGCCCTGAGAGCAAGTCTGAAGAAGATGTGGAGAAACAAATCGCAATTCTTGAAAAAACTATTGAGGAAAAACCGGATGCAATCGTAATTGTAGCTGCTGATCATAATAAAATGGTTGAGCCTGTAGAAAGGGCAAAAGAAGCAGGTATTAAGGTTATAACTATGGATTCAGGAATAAACAGTGATGTTTCGGAGTGCTTCATTGCTACTGATAATGTTGAAGCCGGAAGGAAAGCTGCAGATCAGCTTGTAGAGCTGTTGGGCGAGGATGCAGATGTTGCTATAATAAACCACGTGCAGGGAACAATGACGGCAATAGACAGAGAAAAGGGAGTGAGAGAGGGCCTGGCTAAACATAACATAAAAAAGATACATGGTCCGTATTTTAGTGATGGATTGTCTGAAAAAGCTTATAGAATTACAAAGGAACTTATTTTGGAAAAGCCTGAGATAAAAGGAATAGTAGGCTTGAATGAGGCCAGTACGGTAGGAGCGGCAATGGCGTTGAAAGAAATGGGATTAAGTGGAGAGGTAAAACTGGTTGGTTTTGATAACTCCTTTGATGAAATAAAGCTTATTGAAGAAGGGGTAATCCAGGCAACAGTTGTTCAGAATCCGTTCAATATGGGTTATAGAGCTATAGAAATGACTGTAAAATCACTAAAAGGTGAAAAAATAGAAAAATGGATTAATACCGGTTCTGTAGTCGTAACAAAAGAAAATATGTATAGCATCGAAAATCAGCGCCTTTTATTTCCCTTTATAGATAAATAAACAAATTAAAAACAAGGGACGGAGTAAAAATAGTGCAATATATAGCTGAATCGCACTATTTTTACTCCGTTATTTTTTGTTTAGAAAATATCCAACAATAAAAAGAAAATATTCTATTCTAAAAAAATAGCCATACTATTATCATAAAATATAGTTCTGCGGCAAAAAATATTTAGCATTAATGCACATAATAAGGAAGTAAAAATAAATTTAGGCCAGTAGATGATAATAGATTTGAGGTGAATAAGTTGAGTGACGTTTTAGTTTTGATGGAAGGTATAGAGAAGACTTTCCCAGGCGTACATGCACTTAAGCAGTGCAGATTTGAGCTGCGCTCCGGAGAGGTACATGCCCTTCTCGGTGAAAACGGTGCTGGAAAGTCAACGCTGATGAAAATACTCTCAGGCGTTTATCCCAAGGATGCAGGCAAAATCATCTATAAGGGCAAAGAAGTTGAAATACCAAATACAAAGGCTGCACAGGATCTGGGTATTAGTATTATTTTTCAGGAGCTAAACCTGATACCCCATCTTACGGTGGCACAAAATGTTTTTATAGGACGTGAGCCAAGAAAAGGTGTCAGATTTATACTCAACGAGAAAGAGATTAACGAAAAAACACAGAAAATTTTGGACATGATGAATCTTGATATAGATCCTCGTGCAAAAGTTTCTGAGCTTACTGTGGCAAAGCAGCAAATGGTAGAAATCGCCAAGGCTCTTTCTCTTAATTCAGAAGTTTTGATTATGGATGAACCGACAGCAGCACTAACGGATTCAGAAATTGAGGACCTTTTCAGAATTATTCGTGACCTTAAGAAAAAAGGCGTTGGAATTATTTATATTTCACATCGCCTTGAGGAGATTGGTATTATTTCAGACCGCATTACTGTAATGCGTGATGGGGAATATATTGATACCGTACCCACAAAAGATGTAACTACCGAACAGATAATTAAAATGATGGTAGGAAGAGAAATATACGTAACTTCAGAGGCTAACAGCGAAAGCTCAAAAAATGAAGTTGTCCTTGAAGTAAAGAATCTCAACAGAGGAAGAGCAATAAAGGATGTAAGCTTTAAGCTCAGGAAAGGTGAGATCCTGGGATTTGCAGGATTAATGGGCGCAGGACGTACAGAAGTAGCACGTGCTATTTTCGGTGCGGACCCTATAGATTCCGGTGAAATCTATGTTAATGGCAAAAAGGTCAACATAAAGCAACCAATTGATGCGGTAAAGCACGGTATTGGTTATCTATCTGAAGACAGAAAGCAATTTGGCTTGATGCTGAACTTAGATGTAGAACAAAACACTGTAATCGCTTCGCTAGAAAATTATTCCAAGTTCGGATGGATAAATAAAAATAAGACCCGAATGGATACTAATAAATGGATTGAAGCGCTTAAAATAAAAACACCTAGTCTTGAGCAAAAAGTAAGAAACTTATCAGGTGGTAATCAGCAAAAGGTAGTATTAGGAAAATGGCTTACAAGGGACTGTAATATTCTGATATTTGATGAACCTACCAGAGGCATCGATGTCGGGGCTAAAAGTGAAATATACAAGCTGATGAATAAACTTGTTGCTGAGGGAAAATCAATTATAATGATATCCTCTGAGCTGCCGGAAATACTTCGTATGAGTCATCGTGTGCTTGTAATGTGTGAGGGACGTATAACTGGTGAATTGAGTTATGAAGAAGCTACTCAGGAACGTATTATGGAATACGCTACCAGTCGTTCGAAATAATATGTTTTAATAGATTCAATTATAAAAATAAAGCTTAACTGGCAATACTCATTTTTAGGAGGGAATAAACTATGGGAAATAAAGGGGCAAATGGCAAGTCACTACTTCGTTCAGATGCTACGCAGAAGTTAATGGCATTTGGAACTTTAATTGTTTTAGTTATTGTATTTTCACTGGCTAGCCCTAACTTTCTTAAATTTAACAACATTGTATCAATAATTCTTTCTACAGCAGTAAACGGTGTTCTTGCAGTTGGTGTCACTTTTGTTATTGTTACCGGTGGAATTGACTTGTCAATTGGTACTACAATGACCTTTGCATCTGTTATTGGCGGTGTGTTAATATCCTTTTGGAAACTACCGGTTATAGTAGGTGTTCTTGGAGCACTGGCTGCCGGCGCATTGGTTGGATTAATAAGCGGAACTATTATTGCAAAACTGAAAATGCCTCCCTTTATTGCAACTTTAGGCATGATGATGGTTACAAAAGGTCTTTCGCTTGTCATTTCCGGGACTAAACCGATATATTTCAACGAAGCAAAAGCGTATGGAAAGATTGCAATGGGCTCTGTTTTAGGGCAAATAATACCTGGATTTAATATTCCAAATGCGGTAATAATATTCTTGCTGATGTCAGTTGCGGCAAGTCTCATTCTGACAAAAACTTCACTGGGAAGATATGACTTTGCACTTGGCAGCAATGAGGAAGCGACAAGGCTTTCAGGTATAAATGTAGATAAGTGGAAGATGGCAATTTATGCATTGTCAGGATTATTCTGCGGTATTGCAGGTATTCTGATGTCATCGCGCCTTAATTCCGCTCAACCGGCTCTTGGACAGGGCTATGAACTTGAAGCAATTGCTGCAGTTGTTATAGGAGGAACATCCCTGAATGGTGGCGAGGGTACAATTCTCGGCACAGTAATCGGTGCATTTATTATGAGCGTTTTAACAAACGGACTTCGAATACTTTCCGTAAAACAGGAGTGGCAGACTGTTGTAATTGGTATAGTAGTAATATTTGCAGTATATGCAGATTTACTGCGCCGCAGAAATAAGTAATTAATCACAAAAACAGTTAATTGCTTAATACAGGTATTGATACCTATTATTAGGTATAAGTACAAATATATAAAATTAATAGTAAGGAGGATTAAGCATGAAAAAAGCAAAGAAATTAATTGCTTTACTTGTAGGCATGATGTTACTTGCAACATTGATTGTTGGATGTGGAGGTTCTGGTGATAAAGGCCAGCAAGACAATAATCAGCAGGACACAACACAAAATAATAATCAGCAAGGTACAACTGATAAGACAGGTGATAAGCCTTATATTGCAGTAATATCCAAGGGATTCCAGCACCAGTTCTGGCAGGCTGTTAAGCAGGGTGCTGAAAAGGCTGCTCAGGAATTAAATGTGGAGATAACCTTTGAAGGACCCGAATCTGAAGCACAGGTTGACAAGCAGATTGAAATGCTCGAAGCTGCTCTGAGTAAGAATCCTTCAGCTATCTGTCTTGCAGCTCTGGACAGTAAAGCAGTGATTCCATATCTCGAACAGGCACAGCAAAAAGGAATACCTGTTGTTGGATTTGACTCCGGAGTTGACAGTGACATTCCTGTAGCTACTGCAGCTACTGATAACGTTGCAGCAGCAGCTGCCGCAGCTGACAAAATGGCTGAGCTTATCGGCGGAGAGGGAGAAGTTGCTGTTATCGTTCATGACCAGACAAGTATTACAGGTGTTGACCGCCGTGATGGATTTGTAAATCGCATAAAAGAAAAATATCCGAACATTAAAATAGTTGACGTACAGTATGGCGGAGGAGACCATCTGAAATCTACTGACCTTGCTAAAGCAATTATTCAGGCACATCCTAATCTTAAAGGTTTCTTCGGAGCCAATGAAGGTTCTGCAGTTGGTGTTGTCAATGCAGTGAAAGAGTTAGGAAAAGAAGGCGATATAGTTGTTATTGGCTATGACGCAGGTAAACAGCTTAAAGATGCAGTTCGTGAAGGGGTTGCAGCAGGCGCAATTTCTCAGGACCCTATCAGCATAGGTTATGAAGCTGTAAAGGCAGCATATATGGCTACAAAAGGCGAGAAAGTTGAGAAACTTATTGATACTGGTTTCCATTGGTATGATAAGAGCAATATTGACTCTGAAGAACTCAAACCACTATTATATGATTAATGAGAATTCACTCACTTAGAGATGGCTCTTACTTATATAGTTTTTTAGAAATCTTTTAAAAAGGCATTCCTACTCAGTATAACTGAGTAAGGAATGCCTTTTTTATTTAAAGTATAATCTTGGAAATATGTGAATAATAATAAAAAGGACTTGTATTTTGCTTGCATATTATGTAGAATAAGATGTATTATTATTCATATATTTAGATATAAGTATAATTAGGGGGAAGAAACATGAAAGGTAAAGGTTTATTAAAGTTTGCTGCAATAGCACTTGTTATTTGTTTAATGTTTGGTTTGGCAGCTTGCGGGGCTAAAACCGGCAACACTGACAGTAAGAGTGCTGATGCTCAAAATGATGCTGTAGACACTAATAAAGACAGTTCTAAAAATACATCAGACAGTGATTCCAACAATGACTCACAATCAGATACACAACAAACAAAGGATACATTGACAAGAGTAAAGGAAGCAGGAAAGATTATAGTTGGAACAAGTGCCGACTATGCACCATATGAATTCCATACATTAATTGACGGAAAAGATACAATTGTAGGTTTTGATATTGAAATAGCAAAGGAAATAGCAAAAGACCTCGGCGTAGAGTTAGAAATTCAGGATATGGGCTTTGACGGTCTGCTTCAGGCTCTGAACTCTGATAAGGTTGACTTTGTAATAGCAGGTATGACTCCTGATGATGAAAGAAAGAAATCAGTAGATTTTACAGATATATATTATACTGCTCAGCAAGGTGTCATGGTAAGAGCTGAAGACAAGGACAAATATAAGACAATTGAAGACCTGAAAGGCAAAAAAGTCGGAGCACAATCAACTACTATACAAGAGGGAATAGTAAAGGAACAGATGCCGGAGTCACAACTTATATCCCTCACAAAGATTCCGGACCTGGTAATGGAACTTTTAAATAAAAAAGTAGAAGCTATAGTTGTTGAATTACCGGTAGCTAAGGGATATGTTAATAACAATGACAAATTAGCTATTTCTGATATCCAGGTACAAGACGACACTGGTGGATCTGCTATAGCTGTAAAGAAAGGCAACCAGGCATTGGTTGAACAGATGAACAAGACTCTTAAAAGACTTCAGGAAGATGGCTCTATAGATAGATTTGTTGCAGAAGCAAACGAAATGAATGTAATCGAAAACTAACACAAATCAGAACAGTGCATTGTTTGTATATAAAGCGGGTTAAGTCTTAATAGACTTGAGCCGCTTTTATAATTATATTCTGATATTTGTAATGAATATCTTATATATGATTAATTAAAATAATGCATAGCTTTCATTGCATAGCTTTCATTGCATACCTTTCAATTATATATTTTCCTTTATATATTTTTTAACAATAGTTTATTCTTTAAATGGTAATTTAAGTCGAAAGGTAATATTTTAGGCAATATTAACACCAATATGACAAGTGTTTTGATGGAAGATTCTCGTTCTTTGTTATTTACATATGAGAATTTCACATATATAATTAAGAAGGTATATTAATGTATAATAATACGAGTAATGGTATGTAATTTTATTCAATCTTACATGTCATTCGTACTTAATTTGGGGTGAGAATATTGGATTTTGGTTTTCTTCGGTCGTATTATATCTACTTTCTAACTGGAGCTG